>Ga0123342_1001487_pt1 | contig 39467 bp, 22 predicted proteins | sample Turbeawhitnodule_FD_89960 | JGI IMG/M metagenome (GOLD analysis project Ga0123342, IMG submission 89960) | Root nodule microbial communities of legume samples collected from Mexico - Turtle bean Mexico white nodule | ecosystem: Host-associated > Plants > Roots > Nodule | place: Mexico: Nepantla...
CCAAGATTAATCATAGAGTGAAATTGCTGTCAAATTTTGGTGCCAATTTGTCACTCTTGTCTACTTCCTCTCTAGGATAGGCAAGTTTAGTCTTCAACCTTCATCTTCCAAGTGAGCTGGCCGAACCTCTCACCTCCATATGTCCTGCACCTCCAAGGAAACCGTGATCTCCATGTGAGAGCCTTGTCCGCGAGCAATCAATGAACGCTTCTGCAACTCCACCAAAGTTAGTCAATCGGATGAAAGCATGCACCTATCACTTTGTAAGAACATTATTTGTTTCAACCTTTAGCAAACTAGTAGAAAGTGTTTAACCTTGTATACGTCTATCTCTCTAGTGGCAAAACATGTGATATGTTGATCACAAAGACAAATTTATCTTAGTCAAGAGTGATTGTTTGTTAAACAATATTTTTAGGAATTAGTAAAGAGTGATTATATTCTTGAAATAATACTCAAATTCTTAGTTAAGAGTGTCTATTGGGCGGGTTAGTCAGGAGTGACTAAATTTCAAAATAATAATTCGTATGAATAAGTCAAGAATGACTACAACTTGAAATAATGACACTTTATACTTTTGTAAGAATAGTTTGCCTATGAAATTTAAGTAATTATTCAAGAACTTAATATACTATCTATTATCAAACAAACCAATAGAAAGATAGTAAATAATGTTTCTTTCTTTAATTTATTACATTATCTTATTTGTGCTAATTAAAGAAATAGAGCATTTGTGGAATTTTAAAAAAAAAAATTATTGTAAGATCCTTTGTCGTACAAATTAACATTTGACTATTTAGGTTCACCCAATACTTTACGGAAAATTTTAATTTTTTTAAAACAAAGTTTAATCATCTCGCTTCTTATATTTCTCGTATTTTCTTCGAAGAGATATAATTCAAATAAATTTGTATATTAAATAAAATTAATCTACTTTGTAAGAATCAAAATCTTATAAGGATAAGACTTTGAATTTTAATGTATTTTTAAAATTTTAAAAGTAGATTGTCCGTAAGTAAATAAAGTTTTGCATCATATTTTAGTTGTAATGATGATCACATATTTAACTTTTATATGAAAAAGAAAAAAAAATGAGAATTTTTTTAAGTGGAAGATAGAAAGATAAGTTTGATTTGGCTTGATGAGTCGTCTTATTTAATTAGAAAGGATGGAGTAAAAAAAATCATATAATCTTATATTACAAGAAACAAAGAAACAAAAAATAATGGATTAGAAACCAATTTTAAAAATCTAAAATAATTAGTTGCTATAGTGATTAAATGAGAGACCATTTTTGAGACTAAATTTTTTTTTTATTTTTAAATTAATTTCTATTATTTTAAATAGTTTCTAAACTAATATCTAATTAGCTACTAAGGTTTTTGCTACCAAATTTAGAATCTAATTAATTGGTTTTTAAAACCTTGGTAGCTAATTAGATACCAATTTAGAAACCATTTAACAATAATAGAAACTAATTTAGAAATTAAATTTTTTTTAGTCTCAAAAATGGTCTCTAATTTAGTCACTATAGCAACTAATTATTTTTTGTCTCTAAAGTTAGTTTCTATTTAATGATTGTGTTGTAGTGAAGTAATAATAAAAGTAAAAATATGTAAAACAATTTTTTTTAAATAAATATAAAAGGACGATGTTTTAAAAACTATTTTTCAATGAAAGTATTTCTAGGAGTTATTGTTTAATGACAGCGTTTTAGAAATTTTTCTTAACATTTTACTTTTATCTTTTTTAAAAAAAATTTGTTTCAAATTTTTTTGAAAATTTATCAATTATTAAAAACAATATTATATCATAAATAATATTGTTTTGGATCCAAGAGTTCCATGTGGTTGGGAAAAATTTATTTGGTCTTCATATCTTACGCCTTCCAAAACTCTGGTCCTTTGGAAAGTTTTTCATAGACGACTTCCTACGGATCATCATACTAAAAATAAAGGTTTGCATCTTTGTTCTATGTGTACCCTTTGTGAAGAGCACGAGGAATCTATTCAACATTTATTTTTTGAATGTTCTAATGTTTTGCGTATTTGGAGTTGGGTTCGACAGATTTTTCCTACTTCTTATTTCTCTAATAAGGATGATCTTCTCTTTTTTATTAAGAGTGATGGTAGTCCTTTGATTAAATTGACTAAGCTTGTTGTGATAAATTTTTCTATTTGGATGATATGGCGTATGAGGAATTATGCTCGTTTTCAGGATAAGATTGAGGTTTCTACGACAATTTCAGTTATTAAAGATTTAACTCGTCTAGTGGGTAATTCGTCTAAAGCATCAATGAAGAATGATATGTTGGATTTCTATGTGATCAAGTTTTTTTTGTATTAATACTCGTACTGGTAAAATTCTTCGTCCTCTTCCTGTTAGATGGGAGTTTCCTTCACCAGGCTGGGTTAAAATTAACATTGATGGAGCTGCTAGGGTATATCCTGGTCTTGCTACTTGTGGAGGTATTTTTCGTGGGAGTATAGGGGAATTTATTAGAGCTTTCTCTGCGTTTCTTGAAGTTCAAATTGCTCTAGTTGCTGAGTTTTATGGGGTTGTACATGTTATGGAGGAGGCTCAAAAGATGGGGCTTTCTAATGTCTGACTAAAGTGTGATTCTGCTTTGGTTTGTGTTGCGTTTACTACTAGGATAAATGTTCCTTGGATGCTTCGTAATCGATGGAATACTTGTCTTAATTACTGTGGGAAAATCAAGTTTAGGGTTACTCATATTTTTCGTGAAGGGAATGCGTGTGTTGATAAGTTGGCTAATTTTGGATTTATTCGTAGAGAATCTTTTCATTGGTATAATAGGCTATCATCTAGCTTGTTCTTAGAATTCTTTATGAATAGGTATAGTCTACTTATGTATCGTTTTTGTTAATATATGGGTTTAGGTCTAGTCCCCCAATAATTTTGTATTTTCCATTTCTTTTTCTTTTTTAATAATACTTTTTTCATGCGATGACAAATGATTGTTGTTACTTGAGGTGTCAGCATAGCTAAGATGTCAAGTTGCATAGTGATACCTAACATGAAAGCTTTTATTTAAAAAAGTTTTTGTTAATGAATATAGTTATTATTAAATTATAAAAATAATTGAGTAAATGTATATTAAAGTAGTCTTTGTGCATAAATCACATCATCCATAAATGTTATAAAGATAATTGCTAGAGAGATCAAAGAGGGTGACTCGGTTATAATGAATGTCATTGTGCTCAACGGTGGTAGTGGTGCAAATAAATAGAGATTGTCACAACTTTCTTTAAATGTAGACATTGCAATGCTTCTGTTTTTCATAATAAGTTCAATATTTGAGTGGTTGATTGAGCTTGACACGTCTAAACCTTAAATCCTAAACCGTAAACCTTAATATCTACATATCTTTTAATTTAGTAACTTAAATTTATGCTTTTAAAGACAAAATTGACAAAGGTATAATTTAGCTAAAATATGTTCAAAATGTGTTGCCATTTATTTAAAGTTATAAAATAACAGTAAATAAAAAATTTAATAAAAATTATTTAAATAAATATGTATTTATTATAATTTTAACTCTTTTATATTTTATTTATTTAATAAATAAATGCAGAAGAAAATAAAATATGTTGGAAATATTTATTCCAGAATTATTTTGTTGTTGAATAATTTTCTAAATATTTGAATTGAATTGAAAACCATGAAAGAAAGTGATAAATTGATTAACTTTCAAATTAAAAATATTAAATATCGTACATATTTGATTTGATAATATGTATTTTAATTAGAGAAAATATTTAAATAAATATTTATTTGAATGATTTAGATTCAAGAAAAGAAAACAAACTTGAAAAATTAGGGATGGAAAAAATTAAAAGTACCGTTGTTCACTAAGAAGTTGTAAAATATTAACAAAAATTATTTATTTATTATTATTATTATTTAATAAATAAAAGATCACCACATTTAGGTACTAATTGAAATATCTAATGAAAATAAAAAAGAAAAAAAAGGAGGAGCACAAACATTTCGAATTTAAAATAAACTTGCAACATTAATTGATTAGAACAACAAACTAATTATCACTATTCTTCTATATAAGCCACTTTCGACATTTTTGAGGTCGTTTCATTCGCTTCCTTGTCAGATAAGGTCATAAACCATCTTCGAGATTCATACATACACGTGCAACATAACGAAGCAAACATAAACTACTTTGATAACAATTTATTACATGAAAAACACATTAGCTTTGGCATCGACGAAAGTATAGGGAAGAAAGAAACATGGGAACGAAATGAGGTGGAATTTATTTGTCGCCAACAAAAACCACCGGATTGATGGCGACCACTTTCTCGAACCTCCGCTGTCTGGATAAGCTTTGGACATGCACGTTGTTGCAATGAGACAAGAGGGAGGAAAACCAAAGGTGGATAGGTTTATAATTGTAGTGTTTTATGGAAAAAAAAAATTGAGAACTTACTCGCTTGAGAGTGGAGGAAACATTGCGAGGAGAATTGGAGATGAGACTGCGTTGGATAAAGAGTCATTCATCCTAATTCATCTAAGATATCAAACTTCATGCGTTTGATGACGACAACTATTTTCCTCTAGATTAATCAATACAATTATGATTTTATATCGAACTATTAATAAAGAAATAAATTAATTAAAGATTGGTAAATAAAGAAAAGAAAAGAATGAAGTGTTTTGCAATACATTTTTTGCTTTTACTCTATAATTTTAGGTTTCATTTTTTTTCTTACTCTATAATTTTAGGTTTCTGAATACACAGTTACTGTATACATTCATACACACTTATTGGATACGAATTTATGCACCACTGCAAGTATTTTATATGATCTTACAATGCGATGAGTTTTGAATTCTGCTATTGTTGTCATAGTCGTGAGTCAATTTTAATATTGTAACTGATAAGTTAAAAAGAACCACAATTAAAAAAAGAGAAGTGAAAAGAGAAGTGAAAAGTTTTGATAGAGGAGAAAATGAAAAGTTTTTACAAAGTTACTTTGATTTTCAAATAATAATAAAAATAAAAATAAATACAAAAAAATGACAGAAATATAAAAATAAAATAACAAAAAATCTCTCATTATATTTTTAAATTAATAAAATAAAATATTAATATAAAAATAAAATAAAAATAAATAAATACATACACTAAAATAACGATAAAAAAATATAGTTATTGATAATGAAACCACTAAATATTTTAACTAGTTGTAAAACAAGACAAACATGTTTTTATTCTACGTCTTTATTCTACAAAGTAAGAGTATAGTAATTTTAATCTATGTAAAATATTTTCTTTACTTTTTAGTATTTCTAAAATTAAAAATTAGTTTCTTTAAATATCTAATTTATGTAACACTTATCGATTACTTATAATCTTTTTAAACAGTGTTTATTAGCACCGCAATATAATATCATTATGTACTATGATAAAACTGAAAAAAAAATATTTATCAAAGATTAAAATAAAAAAACATCCATTTTACAAAGACTAAAAATAATTATTTCAAATTTTACAAAATAAAAAAATTATAGATAACATAATTAAAAATGTTCACTTTATAGAAAATAAAAAAAATTAAATCCATAAAATAATTATTAATTATTCATTGAAAGTATTGAAAAAACAGAATCCAACACAAACATGAACCATTTCCATAAAAACACAGTTGGTTTTACGAAAAGCTATACAAAACATCTTATTTTAATTTAGTATTAATTTTAGCTTCTGATTATTTGGATGGGTTAAAAGAATCGAATAAAAAACTAAATGGCAATCTGTTAACTTGATTAAATTATTTTTGGTTAGTTTGATCGGGGTAGTGAAGCGAAGAAAAGAAGAAAGAGAGAGGAATAGATGGAGTATTTTGTTAATAAAAATGTAAGAAATGGTGAAATAAAAAACATGTAAAGTAAAGGTGCTTATCTCAAACAATGTTTTCTATATATGCACAACTAAGCTTCTTCTATCTTAATGATCTGGTTTGAATCAAACCTAGCCCAAAGCCTAGAAAAACAAATCCAGTAATAAACAAAGCGCAAAAAGTGTGTAATGATCTGGTAACTTATGAAATAATTTTTTCTGCAAACCATGGGGAAAACATTTGTGCAAGTGCCATGTTATAGAGCTGCCATCATTGTCCCTCTCGCAGCATCACGCTTCAAAACTGCAGCCTTGCCACTGCCGCGGAAGTACATGTATACTTGCTGCAGTGCAAATATCAAATCAAATAGTCAACAAAAAGGCACAAGTAACTTTCAACACAGTACCAAGTTGGAGTAACTCATAATATGATCAAAACCTGTATAACCCAGATGCTCAGCACTGACTCAAGACAGAAAAATCCAAACCCAATAAAGTAGAATATCTGCAATTCACCACCACAAGTAAATATCACTTCCATGTAAATCTATCATTCTCGTGAGGAGACAAACTTCTTCATAAACACTTTTAGAATAGAAAAATAAGAAAATAAAAAATGAATTTCTCCACAAACTAAAATTAATTTATACATGAGTTAATTTGTAGAACCTCTCAATTTTTCTAAATTCTTATTTAAATTTATGCATAAACTAATTTTAGTTTATTAAGAAGTTCATTTCATCTTTTTCTTCTTTTTTTCTTGTAGAAATATTTCTGAAAAAGTTTGTCTAAATAGACTCTAATTATATCCCAACTATTGCATTATCCAAGAAGCTAGGACATTATTATAGAAGCCACCAATATATACAAATGAAACGTACCCCAACCAGTGCATTATCGCCCAACACGTCAATCGCAGCCAAAATACCTCTGTCCACATCAGAAAATGTGACAATTAGTTTGAGTAGAAGTGGAATAAGAATAATAGATGTATTTGTCATGGAGAATATATTGATGATTAAGAGATAGTATATGGATGAAACACCAGACGAGAAATCAATAAGCTAAATAATGAGACGATTAAATCATCCTCAGTGATTTCCTTGCTCCGACGATCAAATCACTAAAAGACTAGTTACAAGAGAATATCAGATAGAAAATATAACCCGTAGATTAAAAATTAGGACACTAACGTCAGAGATTTTCCTTTGAAGATAATTGGTGGAGCAACTGCAGCGAAAATGCAGAAGGCAATGTGAATCTGTTTGAGGAAAAGGGAAAAAATGAGCACCTAACAAAATTAGTATACAACTAGTGACTAAAGAAGGAAAATACATAAAACTTACCACGTAAACCAAGAAAAACCAGCCAAATTTCAGAGCACTGTCAGTCCTGTAACAGAAGATGGCACACAATTATACAACAGCAACAATTTGGAACAAAAAAAATCAATAATTAACAAACAGAAATTAGAAATAGAGTGATTCCAATTCATAATATAAATACTGCTATAAAAGCATTTGCATATCCATAGACTCCACCCGCCTCCTCCATCCATCTCAGCATTTCCCCTCTTCTTTTGGCGTCCCCTCCCCCCGCCTTCCAAATAAGATAAGATGAATGTATTTCTGAAAGTAAACTTTGGGTGCATGGATACCAAAGGCCCGCATTCTTCCCACACATTATCCAGGTAAAAATTTAATGCTCGTAATTGACCTCTAGTTTAGCTCATATATAACTTCTGCATCTTTTTTCAGTTTAGCTAATAGGCTAAAAAATTTCTTGAACAAATATCCCTATTTTAAACAACAGAAATTGCATTAAATAAAATTGAACACTACCTCATAGCTCGATAGAGAGGGCGATACCACAACACATAGGATCCTGGAGCACCAGAAATAAAATAGATAATCGCAAGAAACCAGATGGTTGGACCTACATGGAGAGACAAGTCTGTAAATTAAGCATGACCAAACAAGATTGATGCATCAATATCCAGTTGCGGTACAAACCTTCTCCTTTGATCCAAGCAGTAGTAACCGCCACAATATTCCATACAAGACACAGAACCAAACCTGCAGATATTACAAAGTTCAAAAAACTAAACCTCGTGAAGTAAATAATACATATAGATAATTAAAAAAGCAGAAATATAATTGTAATGCAAAAATAATGGAAGGGAACCATAAAATTAATTACAATAGCAAATCTAGAAATTCAAATAACAATAAAATCAAATCAAAACACCACCAAGTTCAGTTCAAGAAATTAAATAATGACAACATATGGCTTAAAATAACAGTTGATATTAGGATTGCTGGAAAATAGGTATGAAAAGAAAAGAAGAAATAAAGAAAACGGAGAAGGTTGATGGCACTAAATAAAGAGGAAACAGAAGAAAGAAAAAACAGAAGACCTTGCAGCGGATGGCAGCAGTGTGACTGTAGCATGGGGTGTCATAAGGGTAGGTTATGTTTCTACTTTTTCATTTGGCAACCCAACCCTTTTCAAAGAAAAAAATACTACTGGGTGGACTAATGGATTGGGTCAGGTGTATAACCCAGAATAGAAACCAAAAGAGAAGAGAAAATCAGGGTTTACACACCCTGAGACGGGTCGTGCTGACCCGAGGCTCACGGAATTGCCATGGCCTCTCCAAACCCAACTTGGGGGCTAAGTGCCGTCTCACAGAAAACACAATTCACCACTGCCATGTTGTGACAGCCTATGAAAAGTCTGCCCCTGAAATCTGTCATTGGCCGTTTTTCAATAAAACTGATTATAATTATATAATAAACAAACTACGAAGCCTATGGAAAACCAATCCTGAGATTATCCAAAATACACTAAAATGTCATAATGATATACATTTCAAGTGAAATAGTGGAGGGACACTTTTGAGGTTTTGTAGGTTGAACAGGGGAAAATGGAAGAGTACTGCTCCTCACCCAAAGAAAAAGAAAGAAATGAAAAGTGCCACTGGACATAAAACCATATGTTGTACTTTATTTATATGTTATTGCAAAATTATCCATGAGTTTTCGGAAGGTCTTTAATTTTGTTGTGAATCACAGGAACAAATTAATAATAGAGTTTAGAAAACGACAAATTTAACAGAATGAAAAGAAACAAAATATACACACAAGACAATAGTATTTTGAGCGGCCAAAATCTTTGAAACTGAAACTCCTTTCAGCATGAAATATGTAGGAATTTTAAACCATACAGATCTCTTGAAATGTCCAGTCCATCAGTACGGCAGACAAGGAATGCTTAACAATTTCAATAATTTCTGTGATTGTTTAATGCAAATGATTGCATTAGATATATGGCTATGCCTATTTTACCTAAAAGTAAATTACATATCATCAAGTGAGTAGCTATATGACTTAACACATTCTAGAAGACAGTTCTGGAATTCAACATACCCAACCATGTGGAAAATGCAATGTATTGGATCCTTTGAAGATGTATTGGTATTTCTTTTCCAATGTCATGATGAATGATGGGGAAAAAAGGTGGCCAATTTTTTTCCTCTATGACTATTCCAGCTGCAAATGAAAAAAAAAAGTTAAAACATCAAAATATAGACATCGTTCTAACTGATTTCTACAGGAATAGATGAACCAAAGTACCTCGTGATATGGCATCTTCCCTTCGTTTTAGTTCCTACAGAACATTACAACATAATCAATTTCCAGATTATAGCAAATAATATTATAGCAGAATAGCCAAGTCAAATTCATAGCAAGGTTAATTTATGTAGTGAACAAGATTCTCGACAGAAGGTTGACTGACTTACAAATACTAACATTAAAAATAAGAAAAAATGGCCACAGATAACATAATTGACATAAGTTGCCCTTGCTACATATTAAGTCCCTGATACTAATATAGATTCATCATAATTTTTTTGCATGAATATAATATAACTATAAATATTGAATCTGGCAAACCAAGTTTCTAACTCATAAAAGTAAGTTGTGTACTTGGTTCTAAAGATATCAGATGAGATAACAAAATGAATCACCTGCTCCCTTCTTTTCAAGTCAGCTTCTCTAGCTTGAAGTTCCTTCTCCTTTGCTTTGACGTCCTAAAGTTAAGAAGTGCAAATTAAATCTTTGGTCAAAAACATTGAGGCACATAAATTTGAGATATACACACATATGCACAAGGTTATCAGACTCGAGAGTCTACTCAGACTCGTGGGAGGGCCTGTAAAACCAACTCGTAGACTTGTAAGAGTCTACTTCACATTAAAAATTTAACAAAAAAAAAAAATCATGATACCAATTCCATAATATTAAAATAAACAACTTCATACACCAACAAAATAACTAAAACTAGACAAATGTTATCAAGTTTAAAAGTCTCTTTCATCTAATCCTCTAAGGCAATCATCTCCAAGATCTTCATGATCATCTCTATCATCATCTCCAAGATCTTCATGATCATCTCTATCATCATCTCCATCACCATCTTCATCCAAAAATCTTAAAAAAATCATTTAATCCCCAATCTGCCCAAAAATCCACAATCTATCCAAAAAATTTCAAACCCTAAAACCTAAAAATAACCCTAATTAAAAAATCTCTAACCCTAAATCCAATTTAAAATACCCTAAATCCAATTTAAAATAACCATAACCCCAATTTAAATAACCCTAAACCTAACCTAGAACACCACCAACCAACAAATACTTCCGCAAAGATTTGCGAGTGGCGCGTGGCGTATGCGACAATGACGATGCGCGACGCAATGTGGTGACAAGGTTGTGTAGTGCGACAACGAGGCTGCGTGGTGCGACGACGAGGCAGCACGGTGCAACGACGACGGTCAGGAAGATGGCACCACAAACATGAGGTATGGGAACCAAAGAAACCCTAAAATCTAACCTAATTTTAATGAAACACACTGTTTTTTAGCCTTTTTATCTAAACTCGCGAGTTCACAGAGTCCGGCCGAGTCTGTTCTGAGTCCACTCAAAAACGGGTTTGGTACTGAGTTGACTCGTGAGGCCTCAGCAGACCCTTAACCCTACGGTTTGATAACCTTGCATATGCATACATACATATACATATATATTTCAATATTTTCATAATCCAACCTACCTTGGAGCTATCAAGGGGGATGTCAATAGTTGCGCCCCGATCATAAGGCTCTGGAGGAAGGGGTGAGAGCCTTGAGTTTGCAGAGGGAACATTTCCAGAATTCTGCAAATTCAGAAAAAGAATGTACTAGGTTAATATAAAGAATTTTTCTTCTTCCGTTTATATTTTATGTTTAAAAGGAAACACAGTTTGGAAATGAGGCCAAAGAGACACTGGGAATAAAAAGGACACCAAATAATGCTGTTGACAAATTATCAAAAAAGAACATCCTATAATAGTATTGCATCAATCTACATTGAGTGATCTCCCCCCAAATGGCAAAGGAAAAGAAGCACCAAAAGAGAAAACCATAATATAATAGAAGTGTACTGCCACAACCTGGTTTCCAAATTTCATGACAACAGAAAAAAAATAACATTATTAGTAAGTCCGTCCAAAATTTAACTCTTGGACCATTTGGTTGTAGACTTACTTTGCAATCAAAAACAGGGAAAAGGCCTAGGCCAACCGAGGACACTTTAAGACAGCCTTCCAAGGAAACTAGGTAAGCTTTGCTTAGCCCCTAATGCAAACTTTATATGGAGCCAATTCTTTCCAATCTCCACCTCAACAAAGCCCTTCCTCAACTACTACATTAAGTAAGCAATAGGCTACAGACAGTCTTTTGACTTCTCTGCTACCCCATACTGGTGATCCTAAGGGAAGACAGTGTGCCATTACAGTTATTCACAAATTCTTGCTATTTCATAGTCATATAGGCTACAAAAAAGAATTAGTAAATCTCAATTTATATCAAAGAAATTCCATAGATATCACATCTGCCCTTCCAAGTCAGTAAACCCTGTCCTCACTTCTTACTTCGTTCCTGATCACTGAACCTGACTCCATAGCCTGACAGTCTTCGAATGCCCCCATCCCGTAGACTCTTCTACTTTCATAATATTGATACACCCATTCCACACAAAAAAGAAAACACATCCTTGCATTTAGAGCCTTCCTACACAAATCATCACTTTCATGGAAATAGGTGAATATATCTCCATGCCCTTTCACCGTGAAGTTTTATACAAAGATCTCAAATTTTAATATCCTAGTTTCTCCACTTGACAGACAGCTAACCAACTGAGGCTGAATATTGCTTTCCCTCTCCCACATGAAATTAGTTCCTATCATCATACCCCATAAAAACCTCCATAGTAACAGGGTTGCCATTAGTGTGTAACTTCACAACCTATTGCACAGAAGTGACCTCAAATTCCATTTTTTTAGCCTTAATACATTCTTTTGAATGAGAAATCATAAACTCTAGAAAACATTGCACATTATGAAAGAGCATTATCACTGAATTCTTCTGCTGCCAAAATTCAATTTGACCCACTTTACCAAGTTTAAAAGGAAAAGAGTCCATTCCAACTTTTTATTATTCTACAACATGTAATCATCTTCAGTAACTCAACAGTGCAAATCATTAATTGCCAACATATGCCAATACTATAATAAAACCTACAAACTCAGATCTTGTATTTAATCCAGAGTAACACAAGTGCACCAAACTACCAATTGGTCCCTCCTGACCCATCAGTATAAATAAATCTCTAGATTAATTACAATGGGGTAAATACTACAGATAACAAATCTCAGAGAACTCATACAAACCCATTCATCCAGAGTAACATCACAACACAAGTGTACCAAACTACCAATTGATCCCTCCCAACCCATCAAGTATATATAAATCTCTAGATTAATTATAAAGGGAAAATAATACAGAAATCAAAGCTTCAATATAAGAATTTCAAGATAGTAAGACCAGTAACAGTTATCGCACTTGCACTGTTGCACAATTAAAATACAAAGGATACATATCAAAAGTTAACAACCATTGATTGCTTTATTTGTTAAAATATTGTTTCATAAAATAGTGTTTTAATGCATGAGTCAGGTTTAGAGGAAAAGGCAAACTTACAGTTGTGTAAAATGCACCTCCACTATAACTTGACCCTTTTCCTTTAGCCTGTCCATCCTAATATTAATAATGAAAAGGCAAAATGTTTCAGTTCTAAAATTAATAATCAAATAAGCAAGACTACAAGAACTCGGCATATGTGAGGTGGCACTTCTGCAATTTCAATCAACAAAGGCAGCAATCATGGCATAGTTAGAAGAACATATTTCATCCAATAATCACTAAACAAATCATCAATAATATACAGAAAAATTATGAGAAGTCAGTTTCTTGTTAATTCATTGAGGAATTCCCTGCCCTCCAAAGGAAATGACTGATAAATAAAACTTGACGCTATTTCATACTCAATAACAGCATGTTTCCTCCCAAGAAGACAGAATCAGCCCAAAAACACAGCTTTTCTGGATATCAAGAGATTTACATATCCTTTATCTTGAACAAGGGATAGAGTTATTGGTAAAATGTTTTTTGTCTTAGTTAGACTCATGATTTTTCTCATTAAGTCGTGAAGGCAAGCCTTGACGCAGCAGTAAAGTTGCCCTTTGTGACTAGTCAATCACCTTTGAACCCGAAAATAGCCTCTTTTCCAATGCTAGGAAAAAACGGCGTACAATGACTCTTCCACATATCTTCCTACAGCGAAGAGTCTTTACGGCATCAGGGTACGTTAATTTTATCTTTTTTAGGAATAATCTTCCCTTTATACAAATCTAGCTGTTGTCCCGATATACTTGGTTTCTTCTGAACGCAAAGATATAAAATATCATATAAATACATTTCAAAACTGTTTTTATTTCGAATGATAACAGTAAAGTTCAATTAAAAAAACAATAGATGGATTTTTCAAAGGAGGAGACGCTACCAGGAAGGAAAACGATACAGTTTCTCATAAGCAAATATTTATAGATCAACTACATTACTTAGCCGGCCAAAAAATTTATCCAGACACCGCTGTTTTCGACGGTTCGATCTCTCAAAAATCCCCAAATCAAACCAATTTAAGACCGTTGCAGAAAGGAATCCACCGTCGTTAAAAAAAATCAAGTCGTTAAACCTGAGACAGGTCCATCAACCAGATCGAAAAATTGAAACGAAAACGGTTAAAATTAAAACAAATAAACTCACAATCCGAATGCTTTGTACGAAAAGAAGATCTTATCCATTTAATTATTGCCCTCTCACTAGATATGTCCGCGGTTCAGTTATTAGTAATTACGCATCGGAAAATTCACAAACAATATATAAGGCGTTCAACTGAGGAACGATCTGGAGCAAAGAAACGGATCTAGGTATAGCGAAGAGCGATTGCGAAGAATGAATTAGACAGAGGAAAAGCGAACGAAAGGAGATTAGGGAAAATGAATACTAACCGCGAAGGGATTAACCTCGACATCTTCTTCCTCGAAGGGATTGGGATCGTAGCGACTCATGAATCGGAGTGAAAGAGAGAAATGAATGCGATTGTTGATGCAATGTGTGTGTGAGAGAGTAAGAGAGTGACAGACAGAGAAGAAAGCCTTGGAATCTACGGCTTCCTCTCTTTCCGATGATTCTGTTTGCTTCTGACAAACTCCACAAACGAAAAATCTGCATGCCTTCTTATAACCATCTTCCTCATCACCCTTTTATCTTCTTTTTTTTTTTTTTAAGAAACTTTACTTTAATATTCTTTTAGTGAAATCCTTATATTTATTCTTTAAGACTTAGGATATGTAGATTTATTTATGTTCTTATATGTAAAGAAAACACCTTTGTCTTTTATTTCCTTTTAAAAAACACTAAGAAATTTTATTAAAAAAATAAGCTTTTATTAACACTTGTATTTTGTTGGATCATTATTGTAAGGTAAGCTAAGAATCAAATTTGCCATAAAAATGTAGTGTTTCTTAAATTTTACTTTGTTATTCTTGAACTTTAATTTTTTTAATTAATTTCTATATTCTTAAAGTTGATAGTTTATACTTTAATTAACTTTTAAATTTATATTTTGTACAAATAAATAGACTTCTTATAATTTTATCTTAAATTAACATTTTTTTTTCACATACTGTTCTGTTTTTATTAATTGAAATTCCATTTCACCTGAAAGTTAACATAAAATACTAACAAAAAGAAAAGTCAATTACTTATTCATCTTTAATGTTAATTATTTATTATCATTTTTCTTACATTTCATTCTTTCGTATAACTAATAAAATATTAATTTAAAAAATTATATGAAAATAAAAATAAATATTCTTTAATGTTAACTTGATTATGGTTCAATGTCTGGAAAAAGGACTTATAAAATTAACTAAAACCAATGAATGATTGAGAATTATATTTTTTTGGTAGTTTAATCTTAATCTATTATAGGATATTATTTATATAAAAAATAAATTTGAGGATTAATTGGATGGAATTAAAAGTTAGGTGTTCATATGTTAAATTTAAGAATTAATTAAATAAAACTATAATTTAATATTTATTCATAAAAGAGACAAGGTTTAAGAATTAATTGGATGAGCTAGAGGATTGAATATGTTCATCTCGAATTTATACTTGATATTATGAGAAACACTATTATATTCTAAGAATTTGTTTTAAACTTAATTCCTGTTTTATTCTAAAGAGAAAAAGGAAACATGTATATGAAATATAATATTGTTACTGCAAATAATATTGGACTATTTGGATTTACTGAACATAATTTCTCAATATGAAAAAAAAAATCATTACTGAAAAAAAATATATTGTATTTTAATATAATATAATGAATTATTTTTCTAACTAATATTTTTTTTTAACTTCGAACTATTTCCTTGATAGAAAAATTTGGAAAAACAAATTATGTAATGCCTATTAGTTATTCTTAATTTTATTAAAATTATTTCATATAATTCATTCTAACTTTATATATGTTCTAAATAACAATTCTCAACTTAAGAATGATGCACTAAAAAAACAGAAAACTAGTCAATTTGATCAAGAGGGGCACTCTTTAACTAATAATAATGACCCTTCACTACATATAAAGAAAAAATAATTCTTTAACTTCCTCTTGAAATTTGATAAAAAAAAAATCAAAGTTTGTAATTTCAGCATGTTTGATCAAGTTTGTTACAATTTTATTTTTAAATATTAGTCCTATAATTTTTATTCACGATCTTATAGTAAGTTCTTATAGTTTTCATTTAAAATTCCTTATTATTTTAGTTTGAATGACATACATTTTTCTAGATATTTATGCTCAAATTAGGTATGCTCATCACTATTAATAAGTATTCAACAAATCTACATATTTTATATCTAAATTTAATATTATTATTTAAGTTTGAATATCTCACATCTTGTAATATTCTATAGTTTGATAGTTTTATCATTTTTTTTATTGACATGTTAGACTTGGTTTTTTACAAGATATTATTCCATATAAATTTTATTTAGTAGGGTCAAAATCCAAACCATGAAACATGTATAATTGGTCAAAAACTGAAATTTTCGGTGCAAAAATGTTATAAAGAAAGCATTGAAAATGAAATGCATATACTTCAGTTGAGATTTGTTTAACCAAGGTTAACTTTTTGGCTTATGTGGTGAAGAATTAGCCAAGTGATGAGTAGAAATAGTAAGATTTATCTTTCGGTGCATAAGGAGCTGTCAATTCAATCTAACACGAAACGTCACGTAGCGTACATTCTTTGTCTCAATGCTTAATCATCCAACACATTGCATCAACCATCAGCCAAATTTGCTTTGATAGTGAAATATAGAATAAACATAAAATCGATATGATCTCTTCCAAATATACTCACTTAAAAATATAACATCTAATAACTCTCTTTTGTTTTGTATATGCAAGACCCAAGACAGCAACAGACCTCCCCCTCACCTTCTTTCCTTTTTTTTTTTTTTTCTTTCTGCCTTTCCTTTCTCTTTTCAATTTGTCTTACGTAACTCATCTATTCTAAAATCCGATCACATCATGGTGTAGCTGAAGAGTCGGAGTACATTTTTATCTGATCAGATTTTCAAACAAAGTAAGTTCATTTTTATTTTAAAAATCACATATTCTTTGTTCTTCTCTATGATTTAGTCATCAATCTTTGTGGGATCAGTTGAAAAAAGTAATCCTCTCAACTTATTCTATTATATAGTGAATTTCTGTTCTGTTTGGATAATTGCATTAGGCCCTTATATTTTAAAGTTTATCTAGACTGAGAGGCTAAAGACTAAAATTTTAGAGGTTGCTTGGAAAACAAATAATTAAGGTAAGGGAAGTTAACTTTAATTTTCAATAATACCTTAGGTTAGAAAATCTGGATTGGAGGGAACGTGGTTCCAATATTCAATTTATCTTGCAAGGATTTGTTTATATATTGTGTAAACTTGTAAAAATATTAAACTTTGATGGTTTAATATTTAAGTGTTAGTTTTTTTATGTTAAATGATATTGTATGATGAAAATTGTATGGAATTGAATTCATACTTTTGGAATAATGTGGACTGATGTTTATTGTGTATTAAGTATTGATGTCAATGTGGTAACAGAGATCTTCGAGTTTCAGTGATGATCTAAGTCACATAGATTAAGATATCAGGTGGTGAGAAGCTGATGGAGGAGTTGTTGGTTATTAATTCAAATTTTATTACCCTTAAATTATTTACCGTTAGTATTGCATTAATTGTCAGTTTATAGGGTTGTTAGTATTCCTATTTTATAGTTTCCAGTATTTGTAATTTTATTATATATATTATTGAATTCAGTTCAGCAGTTTTGCAATTTCGTGCAATTAGGTTCAATTAGTTTCTACAACTTTTTGCCTCATGTTATTTCCTTCAATTAGTTTCTACAACTGGTATCAAGATCCAATCTGTTATCATGAACTTTACCCAATTATTAGTCCCTATCCTTGAGGGAAAAAATTACAATCGGTGGTGTGTGCAAATGAGAGTTTTGCTTGATTATCATGAATTATGGGATGTCGTTGAGAGTGGAGTGTCTGCATTAGCTGATAATGCAATTGAGGCGCAATGAGTAGCGCATCGTGACCAGAAGAAAAAGGACAATAAGACTTTGTATCTCATTCATCAATGGATGAATGATGAGACGTTTGAGAAGATAGAAGGAGCAACAACTGCAAGTGAGGCTTAGATAATTTTGTCAACCAATTATAAAGGTGATGACAAGATCAATAGGGTGTGTCTTCAAACCCTAAGACACCAATATGAACTACTGCAGATGGAAACCACAGAGACTGTTGATGTCTATATAAATAAAGTTCTTGCCTTGACAAATCAGATGAAGACCAATGGTGAAACACATTCAGAGCAGACAAAGGTGGATAAGATTTTGAGGTCTTTAACTCCCAGATTTGAACATGTTGTTGCCGCAATTGAAGAGGCCAATGACATTTCAACAATGACAGTAAGGTTATTATCTGGTTCCCTACGAGAGCATGAGCAATGAATGAATGACAATAAGATTGGAAAACCAATTGAACAGGCTTTACAAGCACAAGCCTCAATTGGTAGCTCCTATCATAAACACGGTAGTTCACGAGGCAAAGGACGGGGACGTGGTGGTAGCTATTCCAGCAAAGGTCATGGTGGCCAGAATCATAGAGGCGTTGAGAAAAACAACATTGGTTCCAATCACAATCCAACTTCAAATAACTCTTGACGCGGAGGACGTGGTTGCGGAGGACGAGGAGGCATGTATAATAAAACAAATGTGGAGTGTTATAACTGCCATAAATGCGACCATTATGCAAATGAGTGCATATCAAAAGGTGATAATCATGTTGCCAATTGTGCTCAAGAAGATAGTAATCACAAACAAGATGAAGAGGATCATGCAATACTAATGGCAGCCACATCAAATGAAACCCCAAACAATCAGACTTGGTATTTGGATACAGGTTGCACAAATCATACGTGTGGTCAAAATGAGCTATTTGCAGATTTGGATGACTCATTTCGCACAAAAGTGAAATTCGGTGATGGCAGGTTCGTTCCGATGACTGGAAAAGGGCGAATTCTTATCACATTGAAGAACGGTGATCACAGGTACATCTATGATGTTTTCTATGTACTTGATATGAAAAGTAATCTATTGAGTATGGGACAACTGGCCAAAAAGGGTTACATGATCCACATAGTTGAAAATCAATTCTCAATTTTTGATAAAAAAAAGGTGGTTTGATTCTTAAAACCTTTTATTAAAAAAACTGCATGTTTCCAGTAGATTTTCATATGGGTGATTTCAAGTGTTTGAATGGAATAATGAATAATGAATCGTGGTTGTGACATTTACGCTTTGGGCACCTAAATTTTCAGAGTTTGGAAAATCTCTCCAAACGAAATTTAGTGAATGGTTTACCCTATATTCATCACCCTGATCAATTGTGTGAGGTTTGCATTTTTTGAAAGAATCACAGGATACCATTTGTTAAGGAGCCTTGGCGTGCGAAATTTCTTTTGGAGCTTGTTCATACATATGTTTGTGGCCCGATGAACATATCATCAATTGGAGGTAATAAATATTTCTTAACCTTTATTGGTGATTTCTCAAGGAAAACCTGGATTTATCTATTGAAAAGCAAGGATGAGGTATTCCACTGCTTTAAAATATTTAAAGCTTTGTTGAAAGACAGAGTGACAGACTAATTAAGATGATGCGTAGTGATGGAGGGGGTGAGTACAAGTCTAATGAGTTCAAGAGACATATTTGTACACAAAGGAGGAAAATTATCTTTATCTAGTGTTATAGATGTTTTCGAGACAAAAATAAAGACTTGGAACTCAAATGTTGAACTCATGACCTTGTATATAATCCCACATATCTTAAAAATAAAATTCAAAGATCTTGAAAACAATTATTTTGGTCCTAAAATTAATAAATTATCATTTTGTGTTCTATCTAAACACAATGATAGTTTACATTACATGCTGCAAATGCAATTGTAATCCAAAATATAGATCCAACAGGCACAACACAAGTAAACCAGAGATATCATTTTCAAGTGTACAAAGAATAGTAAATATCCAGTTACAATGTTTGTCTGCGATTTGGTCACAAAAAGCCCAACATCACTAGAGTGATCTCGCTTGGGCGAGATCCTCTAGAAGCATCTAGCTTAGGCGAGTTTGGGCGAGCTTTGGTGAGTGTTGGTGCGTTCCAGCTTTCTTTTTAGCTTTGTATATTCTCATTTTGCCCAATCATCTCCATTCTTCCCTAGAATCCTGAAATTAACACAAATTTTGGAATAAATCGTTCTTATTCAAATTAAAATCACAAAAAATGTATAAATTCATAAATTAAGGATTATTTTATGATTATTTTATCAATTAATATTCATAAGCGCATGTATTTTAATATGAAATATTACTTAAATCTGACACTTATCACTAGATTTCTTGCTTCCCACGAATAAGCTGGGTTGTGTAGAGCAAGGGGAAAAACCAACATTGTCTTGACAAAACAAATGAGTGTTTGCATTTGTACAAAAGTTGCATTGTACAACAGTCTGTCATGCAATTCATGTTTTTTAATGAAGTATGAAAAAACAAGATTGAAAAGAAAAAGGATGTATATACAAAAAAAAAAATTTATGTTATGCATACAGTTCGTTATTGGGATGAGGTCATATGAGAAGGAAAAATGTGTGTGAGTAAAGAGCAAAGGGACGTGAATTAGTGTGAGAGAAATAATATATACATGTTAATATAGGTGATTATCATTATCCATTTTAATTCAACTTGTTGTTAGTCAGTCAAAAAATGATTGTCGCCTGCTGTGGCTAGATGGACTAAAAATCATGGTAAGTTGATGGGTAAACCTACAATTTTTTTTTTTAATATTTTTATTTTAATATATATGAACATTTTTTAAGTTTTTAATATCTCTAATTGGATAAATTAAAATTATTATTATTTATATGTTAAATCAATCCATTATAATTAATATTTGAAACTTAATTTATAAATATCAATAATATTTTATTATTTAAATAATAGAATACAAAATATTGATTTCTTAAACTACCTTTTTATTTAATTTTTAACTTTAAAAAAATGGATCAATGAGTTGACCTGTCTCATCCCCATCTATATCCATCAATTTAGGACTGTTTCTTCCTGCACCTCCGTGACTTCTTCTGGCACCTCATAAACTTTTAAAATTTCAAAATTATCATTCAGTAAAAAAAGATAAAAATAGAAGTTTTGTTTTACATTTTGTCGCTGAGTGGAAAAGAAGGTGTTTGGTGCTTGTTGTTGTTGTGGTGGTGATGTGACACTTTGAGGTGGTGCATTGTGGTGGTAGTTGCGGTAGTGGTGGTGGTAACGATCGTGTTGGTACTGATAGTGTTGTTGTAGTGGTCACGATTGGCTCGTCATTCTCATTCTCCGGTAAGTTCTTGTGCCTTAAATACTCATTTCCAGATTAGTTAATCCATTGGATCAACGGATCACACAATCTGGTGCTTTACGTAGAAAACTAAAATGTTTCGAATTAGGTAATCCGTGTGTATACCAGATCCAAAATAAACCAAACTCAGACTTCCGGATTGTGTAATCCAGTACTAAATGAACTATGGATTACGCAAATCTGGAAAAGTCATTTTAGAACTTCAAATATACCTTACGGATTACATAATCCAGAATTTATTTTACTGTTAAAATTTGACTTATGGATTCCAGAAGTCATTTTAGAACTTCAAATATGACTTACGGATTGCATAATCCAAAATTCATTTTACGGTTAAAATTTGACTTATGGATTACACAATCCGGAAGTCATTTTTAAGTTGTTAAATGCTTTACGAATTACCCAATTTGGAAGAGATTTTTGTAGTTACTAAATGAGTTATGGATTACACAATCCGGAAGGAAAACTGAATGTTGTTTTTATTTTGCATACTTGTGTGAATTTATGAAAATTAGAATAAAATGAAAGTTTATGTTTTATGAATGAAGGTGTAAGTATGGACATGGAGGTTGGATTGATTACAAAAAAATCCTATGAAATAAAAATGATATGTAGTATGGAATAATTAATGAATTTAGTGCATCAACATGAATTAGTTGAAAGGGACTATGGTACCATTTTACAAGAGATGAGGTGAATAAAATTTCATTTCATTCATGTTTATTGTATTATAATTTGAAGAAGTGATTTTGTAATATTGTTAGAATAACTTTGTGTAGATGCTTCCTTTGCGAGAAGACTTACTTGAATGGGTTTGTAGGGTTGGTTATGGACTTGGTTTTGTTATTGTCTTTATTAGGTATGGCATAGCAAATGGAAAGCAAGGGAAAAAGACATATGTCTTGTTAGACTGTGAAAAGGGGTAATTACAAAAAGTATAAGAATGATTTGAAGGTTAGTGTAACAGGTACTCGAAAATGTCAATGTCCCTTTAAATTACGAGGTAAACCTGTCGAAAAGGGTAATTTGGAACCCTAACTAAACAACTGGCAATATCGAATTACGTAATCTAGAACTTATTGCAACGCTAAACCCTATTGGATTACATAATTCAGAATTTCTTGAAATCCTAAACCCCACTGAATTATGTAATCGAAACTAACTAGACACTCACCAGATTACATAATCCGATACCTATTTATGCGAAGAAATTACCAAACTACACTATGTCCTTTCAAATACTTCCATCAAATTACAAAATAAAAATGAAAACCAGTAAAATTACTAACCTGTGGATGAAGAAGGCAATGGTGAATGATGGAGAAAGAGAGGTTTAGAAAGGATGAAAGCTTTGAGAGAATGAGAACTTTAGAAGCAGAAAGCTTTGAAGGAGGTGGGAGAAGGGTGGGAGCTACGCCGCTTAAAGAGTGAAAGGCAACGTAGAGAAAATAGAAGTAGGTTAAAGTTAAATTAAGTTATATTTAATTTTTTAAAATATTTTTTACTAAAAGGTATAATGATAAAATCGCTTTTAGTATCGGGTGACAGAAAAAGTCATGGAGATGCAAGAAGAAGCAATCTCAATTTAGTAGGTTACCATTGACTAACAGGTTAAAGGCGACCCATGAACTCATACTCCCTTTATCATATCAATACTAAATGAGAGAATGAAGTCAGTGGACTATAAGTAAGAGGGAAATAAGATATCTACCTGAATGCATGAGAGACTATTTCTTCTTGGACCTCCATACCTTCTTCTCTCACCTCCATAAATTTTCAAATTTCCAAAAATGTTCCTCTATAATATTTTGGATTACGTAATCCAGAAGTCATTTTTCAAATTTGTGATTAGCTTCTAGATTACATAATCTGGAAGCCTTTTTTCAGATGCATGATTACTTTCCGGATTACATAATCCAGAAGTTTTATTTAGCTTCCGGATTATGTATTCCAGAAGTCTTTTTTCAAATGAGTTTCCAGATTACATAATCCAGAAACTAATCTATGAGGATGACACAAAAAAGATAAAAATATATTTTCATGTTGTATATAGAGGTGACAGAAAAATATATGAAAGTGCAGGAAGAAATAGTCCGCATGAGAAAGTGGGTTGAAGGAACTAACAAAGAGTTGAAAAAAAAAACTAAATACGATTAAGAAAGATTTCTTTAGTTTTATCTTTTTTTTCTAGACCATATCTATATAAAAAAATGTTATAAATATTTTTTTTTTATCTTATTTGTAGGTACTAATTTATTTGTGTTTTCTAAAGAAAATAAAATAATTTTCTAAAATATATTTTTTTCAACCAAATATACTTTTCTATTTCTTTAACTTACGCTTCTCTTTTATTATATTAGTATTTTGAATTTTCTTTTTTATTTTTCAAGTTAATTGTTATTTTTTTTATTGTTTGTTTCAATTGTTAATTTTAACTACTAAAACAAAATTGGGGTTGACAATTTGCACTATTTTCCCTCGAGACTTTCATTCCCTCAAGAACACCCTCAAAATCATAATCTTTTACGAATTCATATTACTTTATTGATTTAATTCAGATATTTCACAGTAAAGATGCAAATGGAAATATACAATTATCCAAAAGTACAACATTAAATATCTTGTCTAGAGACTATAACCAATCCCTTTATCCTAAAAAAATATTTTTCAAGAACCTTTAGCCTCCAAACCTATTCCTATTAGCATTACATATATACTTGGCCTCACCTATTCTATCCAAGTCCAGCAAAACACACTTAATAATCCTTAATAATCCATATCCTATCCAATTGAAGCGTAATTAATTAATGATAAAAAAAAATGATAGGAGCAAGTAATGAATGAATTGCAAGAGGTTAGGATAAAATTGGAAAAATAATTGTGTACACAAAGGAGGAAAATTATCTTTATAGTGTTATAGATGTTTTCAAGACAGAAATAAAGACTTAGAACTCAAATGTCGAACTCATGACCTTGTATATAATCCCACATATCTTAAAAATAAAATTCAAAGATCTTGAAAACAATTATTTTGGACCTACAATTAATAAATTATCATTGTGTTCTATCTAAACACAATTATAGTTTACATTACATGCTGCAAATGCAATTGCAATCCAAAATATAGATCCAACAGGCACAGCACAAGTAAACCAGAGATATCATTTTGAAGTGTACAAAGAACAGTAAATATCCAGTTACAATGTTTGTCAGCGATTTGGTACAAATGATCAACAAACTTTTATTGTGAAGGATGAACCTAAGCCACAAGGATATCATCACGAAATTACATCACTATCAAGAATTTGGAAACAATTATCAAATAAATGGGTTAGTTAGCACACCTCTACACTACCAACATGACAATGGTTTAATCAACTACGAAATTATGAGATATGATACGGCTACAGATACAAGTGTGGATCACAACAATTCAGTTTTCTTATATTGATAGGACAAAAACTCCGGTAGAACTTGGCATTGGATGTTGAATAGGTTAGTAGGAAATAATGAAGCATGGAGACAACTAATCGGGCTACCCTGAGATGATATCTCTACTAGTTGAAATTCAGCAAGTGATTCTCTGCACATCATGATTAATTCACAAACAAATGCCATTACCATTCTCATTTTTCATTTGATTCACTTTGCTGAGACTCCCTCCTTATCATATTTAGTAAGTATAGGACAACCTCGGACATTGCTGGCCTAAATTCTGGCTCTGACTGCATTACATACATTCCAGGCAAAAAATTAATTCCATAGAATAAGGTAATAATAACTGGAACTTAAAGTTCACGTAGATAAAAATCACCTGAAGGCATCTAGAGATAATGTCTGCAAAATTTGACAGTGATTTTGCTGGGTAATTTCCATTCAAAGAAGGATCGACCATGCTCGATAAGGCATCAATATCATGAAGTTGGGGAATTGCCCATCTGGCCAGAAATTGCTCCCCGCGTTGACGTGTCCTGTTGAGGATGTTGCAAATAATAACTGATGAAAAGTGTGAAACATATGACTGAAATACTCTAATTATGACTTTATCCATTCTGACCTGTCGTGGGACTGACGGCCAGTCAAAAGTTCTAACATGATCACTCCAAAGCTGTACACGTCACTTTGGTATGTGTATATTCCAGACTCAAATTCAGGAGCTCCATAGCCATAAGCAGTTAACAGGTTCCCCGAGAGCTAACAATGCACACAATATTAACAAACTTATCATGCAAACTGCATTGATATGCTTATTTAATGACAAGCTATTTAATAATAAATCTCTCCTACAATAGCATGAAGTATACATCATCAACCCAGTAAATTTTTTATCATGTCCCTCGTTATGTTGAAAAAACTTTTACAATATCAAATGCTATTTTACCTGACTGACTGATCCTGAAGCTATCAATGTAGCTAAACCACAATCAGAGACCCGGATGGATAGATCATCATCAAGCAGAATATTGGCAGACTTCAAATTTCTGTGTACTACAGGTGGCTGACATTGCTCATGCAGATATCTTGTTGAAGGACAAGAATATTACATTCAGAACATCATAATTTGTATCTTAAAACATATTAAAGAAAAAAAAAAATGTTCCCAGCACAAAACATCCAAATACGTTTTTGTATAAATTATACAAAATCCTACAGCTCTCTAAATAGACTGAATATGACATTTCTTGGTTTGATAAACCATGATTTGGTCCGCTCCAATATCTAATGATTTTGGCTTCAATTGGTTCTAAAATTTGAGTTTGGCGATATATAAATTACTTTCTCTTTCATACGAAGAACAAAGCATAGCATAATGTATTTTGAGTAATTGTAAGATCCACATCGAGAAGATTTGATGGTAAGCATGAGTTTTACCGATTTACACTTTAGAAAGTTCTAGTAAGGTTTGAACATACTGTTAGTAGGATATTAAATCTACTACTAGAAGCTATTTGTTAGTAGGACATTAACTGTACCTACCAGAAGCTTCTTGTTAGTAGGATATCAATGTACTACTAGAAGTTTTTAGAAGCTGCAAAAGATTCTAGAGATTTCTTTGTAATAATTACTTTAGGATTAGAGGCTGATGTACTGTTTCAATTAACTTAATTGAATAAAAATCCTCCTTCATTTGGATTACTCCTTTCAAGTTGATATCAGAGTTCCCAATCTTGGGAGCCCTGTTTCGATATTTATTCTCTACTGTCTTAACTAGAGTTCTTTCTAGTGTTGTCTGAAGTGCACCCAACTGGGGGTTCTATCACCACCAGTCATTGTCGTCGCCACCGCCACCGCCATCACCACTACCATCACCGCCGTCACCAGAGCTTTATGTCTTACAGTTCCATTTTACTTAGGAGGGTCACCAAAGTTGTCACCGTCATCGGAGCTTTCTGTCTTACTGATTTGTTTTACTTAAGGAGACTAAAGAATCCTACTATTTATCTTAGCGCGACAACTCCATAAAACAATGTTGATCTTCCTTCATCCTTTTCAATTGAAGATGAAATGCCTGCATTACGTGCTAAAATTGAACATCTAAAAAATCTCTCGTGGAGTCTATTAGTAAGCCACCTTTTGGTACCTACTCTCTTATGCAAGAACCCACTTTTAATGTTTCTAAAAATTTATGCAAGGACTCTTGGGTTCTTGACTTGGGTGCGACTGACCATATGACTCCACACTCATCTCTTTTAACATCATATGTTTCTCTTCATGGTAATTACATTACTATTGTCAATGGGACTAGTATCTCAATAGTTGGACATGGTAATATTTCTCTTATGCCATTTCTCAATCTTAGAGATGTCCTTTATGTTCCACAACTTTCTAATAACCTTATTTCTGTTCAAAAACTTACACATGATATTGTTCTATAACCTTCTTTCCCACTCATTGTATTTTTTAATGCCACAGGGAAGATGTTTGGAACTAGTAAGGACGAGGGAGGATTGTATCGCCTTAACAACTTAAGAACTAAGAATAGTAACAATAGACAAAATACCTCATGTCTCCACCCCAATCTTGCACCAGTTGTAGATCCTGTCAAATTTGACTTCTCCACCATAGTCTAGGGGATCCATCCATTTTTGTTCTAAAGTCTATGTTCCCTTTCTTATTTTCCAAAGAATCTTTTGAGTCATTTAAATTTGATGTATGTCAACTTGCAAAGCACCATCGTGCCACATATCCTCCTAATAATACTAAGAGTGCTTATCCTTTTGATGATTCATTCTAATGTCCAGGGGCTTGCATTAAACCCTAGTATATCAAGAGCTAAATGGTTTGTCACTTTTATTGATGATTGTCCATGTTACATGGATTTTCCTCATGAAAGAAAATTTGAAGTTTTTACCTTATTTGTCAAATTATTTCATGAGATAAAAACACAATTTTGAAAGTCAATTAAACGTTTGTGTTTTGATAATGGAAGGGAATATGTAAATCATGATATGTCTAAATTCCTTTCCAAAAATGTTGTTAATGAATTCACATGTGTGGATACACCACAACAAAATGGCATTGTTGAAAGAAAAAATAAGCATATTTTGGTGGTAACACAGGGCACTCTTTTTCCTTGTGAATATCCCAAATTTTTATTGGTGAAAGGCTACCCTCATTGCTACCTATCTCATTAACCCATTACCCTCTTGGGTTCTAGATGGTCAAAGTCCCATTGAGTCCATGTCTTCCTTCTTTCCATGTGTTCCTTTCCTCTCTAGTCTTCATAGTCAAATGTTTGGATGTGTTGTATTTGTCCAAGTTCATAGTCAATCTCATGGAAAGTGAGATCTTAGAGCTATTAAATGTATATCCATTGGTTATGCATCTAATGAAAAGGGATATCGTTGTTACTATCTTCTGAGTCGAAAGTTTATTACCTTACTTCTATTAAGAAGTGGACTTTAAGCCTATATTTATGGGTGGTCCGATGGCAGGTGACCTGATTAGCCTAACAAACTCTTGTTAGGATAAGTTGTAAATGGTTCTGATACCATATTAAGAAGTGAATTTTAAGCCTAACTACCACCATAGATGTCAATTTCGATGAAACTAAATCATTTTACATGTGTCCTCAACTTCATGGGAGTATTCGTCTTTTGAATCTCGTCATATTTTGTCCCTTTCATACATGAACCATCTCATACTAACATTAGTCTTAGTACTCCTAATACTTTTCCTGACACATTTTGTATGCATGTCTCTACTCTTAGTACTCCTAATACTTCTCCTTACACATCTCGTATGCATGTCTCTGACGTAGCTCCTAACAAGGGCATCTTTGGTCTCAAGCCAGGATCATCTAGAGAGTTTCTTCCATATAAAATCAGAGTGTTATCGATATCATAACAGAAAATACCAGGGATCCCAACAATCCTTTATGAAATTATAACGAAAACCATAACAGGTTATGGTGGAAACATTACAGTAAAGAAAAATACAATATATACGTATAGATAATTTAAAAAAAAATAATGGAAGAAAGATAAGAAATATGCAATTGTGAATTATTAGGACCGCAATAGTTATAATATTTGAAATGGGCCAAGTAAGGCCCAAATAAAGCTTGTTCTAAGTAGGTTTAGCAACTTAAATTAGAATTTCAATTAATGCAGCAACTCACTTCCCTTCATGCGTCGTAGACTCGTAATACACATCTCATCCCATCTTACTGTAGTAAATTTGAATAATTAGAGCTACAATAATTAAAATAATTGAAATGGGCCAAGTAAGGCCCAAACTTATTTTAAATATTGTAACCCTAATTATTCAAATTCTCTACAAGATGGGATGAGATGTGTTCTGCAGTGCATGAAGGGAAGTGAGTTGCTGCATTAATTGAAATGCTAATTTAAGTTGTAAAACCTATTTAAAACAAGCTTTATTTGGGCCTTACTTGACCCATTTCAAATATTATAATTGTTGCAGCCCTAAAAATTCAAATTCACAACTGCAGATTTCTTATCTTTCCTTCATTATTTTTGTAATTTTTTTAATTATCTATACGTATATATTGTATTTATTTTTACCGCAATGTTTCCACCATAACCTGTTATGGTTTCTGTTATAACTTCATAAAGGATTTTTGGGGTCCCCAATATTTTTCATTATCCAATATCAATAACACTGCTCACACCAGACCTGACATAACCTATGATATGAGTGTAGTTAATCAGTTTAACCTATGATATGAGGGTAGTTAGTTAGTTCATGCATGATCCAAGGGATAGACATTTACAAATTGTGAACAAAATCCTTCAATATTTGAAGACAAGTCCAGGAAGGGAATTATTGTTTAAGTGGAATGAAAAATTAAGAATGGAAGTGTACACTGATGCAGATTATGCAGGGTCTGCCATAGATAGGAAATCCACCTCAAGATATTGCATGTTCTTGGGTGGAAATTTGGTGACTTAGACAAGTTAGAGGGAGAGTGTTGTTTGTAGCATATTAAATGTACTATTAGAAGCTTCTTGTTAGTAAGATATTAATGTACTACTAGAAGTTGTTAGAAACTGTAGAAGATCTAGAATAATTACTTTTAAGGTTAGAGTTCTCTATATATAGAGGTTAATGTACTGTTTCAATTAATTCAATTGAATAAAAACCTTCTTCATTCAAATTATTCTTTTCAAGTCATACTTAGCTCTTTAATAATAAAGAGTTTGCAAAAATACTTTTAGTTTTAAATGAATTCATTGAGGACAATTGAAATAATTAGGCAGGAGAAACAAGAATCTGAAAACAAAAAACTTTGAACCCATTGTAAGCTAAAATAACAAGCTTGAGCAAATTTTTTTCTTCATCATAATAATAGCTACTTGACTTACTCTAAAGCTCTGGCTGCCCCAAGAGCTATTCGAATTCGAGCATTCCATGATAGTCTTGTTTTGAAGTCATCATCTGAGTGGAGTGCATCATACAGTGACCCATTACTGCAGTACTCATATATAAGAAGCCTTTGACCATGCTCGGAACAGTATCCAACAAGCTCGACAACATTTGCATGCCTTATTCTATCAATACTATTAATCAATTCAAGAAATTCATCATCCTTCTGGTTATCAGAAGCTCTCTTGTCCAGTTTCTTTACAGCAAGTAACTAACAGTTTATAAAGAAAGTCAAGTGTCAGATATGAATCCCATCAAGTGATGACACTAAGATATTTTAGTAAGAAAAGGGAAACAGAGACTAGAATGAAAATGTGATCCACAGATATCAGTAGTTAAAACTTTGATAGATCAATATATGCATTTAGCCATTTACCGTGTCCTCCAAGAAATAACTTCACAAAATATTGAATAAACGATCTTATATAGTTTAATAATGTTGTTCAAGAATCGTGGATGTAGCAGAGACAAGCAATTGTGTTAGCAAAAAGAAGAGAAGGAGCCATCAATGCATATTGCAATTGCATCACCGGGAAGACTAGTTCTTGTATAAGATTTTTAAATAAGAAAGTTCAAATGTGTAAAATTCACATTATCATGCAAAAATAGCCATCAGAAAATAAACCAGAAACAACATTAATATAAAAATTGCATACTACACTATATTTTGACATCAGGATACAAAATTTGAAATAAGAACAAACAAGAAGACAATGTCTATTCAACTACAAAAACATTCAAGACTACTAATGAAAGGACAAAGTATCAACAAGATAAATGTAGCCATTATTGGCAATTTAAGGGTGATAAAAGTCAAGGAAGACATAACATATTCAATGTAATTAATAAACAATGCTACCCACCTTGCCATTAGGAAGTTCGGCTCTATACACATTACCCAACATGCCTCCTCCTATAAGATTTTCTTGAGAAAAGCTATTTGTATACTGTTGAAGGGATGCAATAGCAAAAAATTTTGCAAAAGTAGGAGGAACTGAACTTCTCATGAGTGGAGTGACATTAGTTGCTCTGCGGGATGTGCCTGGCTCAACAGTCACCTTTTCAGTAGTAGAAGGGGGAGGGGGAGGGGGTGGTGGAGGGGGAGGGGGTGGTGGGGGAGGTGGGGGAGGGGGAGGAGGCATTGAATATACTTGTAGTGCACTAATATCTATCTCATGCTCTCCTGGCTTTGGTATTGTAGCCATTCTCTGCACATCCTTCTCTTGCTCACTCTGTGGATTTGGATTAGCCCTGACTGTCCTGGTCTCTGCCTGATGACCCTCTTTTGGCCTTGGATTAGCCCAGACTGTCCTAGTCTCTGCCTGACGACCCTCTTTTGGTCTTGGAGCATCCCCTACTGGTACTGATATAATAAATTATCATTGTTTAAATATTAAAGGTTTGAATTTGATAATCATTCCAATGAGTAACTAAAAGTTAGTTAAAAAAATGAAGGACTGGGTATATTTATACCTTTTTCCGTTTGACTAGGTGGTTGGACTGAATTTCCGTTATCCCTGGCAATTTCCCTTTCAGCCCCATATGCACCAATTTGGCGTTGCTTGGACCTTCTACCATCTCGTTCTCTTCTGCTGCATCTTGGAATAAAGAGAATGAATCCTAGTAACAAAATAATGAATCCCAACACACTACCAATAGATATCCAAACCACCCTTTTTGTGGATTGTTTGGATTTCCCAGAGTGTGATTCATTTGCTACAGCTGGTCCATCAGCCTGCTTAGTAGGTACACGGCCAGAAGATGGTGGTGCCCCAGAGGTGGGAGTTCCAGGTGGTGCACCAGAAATAGGAGTTCCAGGTGGTGCTATTGCTGGGGAGCGAGGTGAAGAAGCAGGAGTTGTTGTGCCACTAACATTAAATGGGTTTCCAGCTTGCCTAAATAACAAATATCATCTTTAAAAACTAAAGCTACAAAATAACTATATATACTTCAAATTCCAAATTCTGATGAGACCAAAATCAAATAAATAATAGAATAAATTTCAAACAAGAAACAAACACTTATCAATAGTCAAAGAAAAAATGGCAAGCTACAAGATAGCCAGATATGATAAGTCATAGCCACATAAAATAACCCAAAACTTCCCCTTAAGACTTGCCAGTGCTAACTGCCAAATATTACTTTCAATACAACTTAAACTACTCAAGTCTTATGTCATTTAACTGGCCCAGAATCACAACCAGTATACCCCACACAAGTTAATACCCTCATAACCAATCTGAGAGCAAAACAAGTGCATCTTATCTAATGCACAGTAAATATTACAAATTGGAAATAGTGTGTAATCTTGACTCTTGAGACTAATCATAATAATGTGTTTACTTTTGCTGACCACTTAACTAGAGAAAAGATAGTCCAAACCACCTACTTCCATGTTCATCTTCTCTTTTACTAATTGAAGGTATAATCCCATTTAAGCATAAAGAATCAAAATACATAAAGTACTTGATTTTTTAAGACTATCACCTGAAGGCTGGGATGCTTAGCAACTTTGGAGGTATTGGGCCAGAAAACTGGTTGTTCTCAATATTCCTGCTCAAAGAGGGCAGAAAATCATAAATTTCAGAGAATCAAGTAGTACTATAATTAGAAAGATAGCATCTAACCCTATACACATTTTAAAAGGTATCAAATCCAAAAATAAACAATTTATAAACTACTATAGCAAGAGACATGGTTAAGAGAAGTACAAATCTTTCAGAGGAAGGTCTTGTAAGACATCAAGTGTCCCGGACAATTGATTGTTTTGTAGGCGTCTGCCAACAGGGAAATAGTGAGCTTGCTTGGCACAAAAAATAAGGTCATAATTTGATCTTGATAAAACAAAATACTAACAGGGTGGTCAGAGACGACAAGTTATCCATGGAAGAAGGCAATTCCCCACTCAAATTATTATGAGATAAATCACTGCAGAAAAGTTAATGCCTCCATCAGATATTTTAATGAATAAGGAAGCAAAGAATCTTCATCCAAATGAAAATTAAATGGGGGTCATACAGATTGATCAACTGCGTAAGTGACTGAAAAGCATCTGGTATTGCTCCAGTTAAGAAATTGTAGTTAAGAGACCTGAAAGGAGATAATTAATATAATTTGGATGAACTTGCATAAAATTTAATATAAGGCAGGAGAAGCAACAAACTCACATATCTGTCAGTCCAGCCAAAGTGGACAAAGAGGTTGGAATACTTCCAGTAAACTGGTTGTCTGAAAGAAAACTGAAAATACAATCCATCATGTCTTTTTGCACAAATTGTTGGGAATAGCTAGTATCAGAGTTGGGTTATTACATACAAGTTTTTCATGGTAACTGGCAAATTAGATGGAATATTTCCTCCAATGTTGTTGTTGCTTAGATCACTACCTCCAAAATACATAGCAAACAGTAAAGAGGATGCGGAAGAAATTTATAAGTACTATAAGAAGAATGACCACAGAAATTCATGAGCTGGGAAAAAGCAATACATGCACAAGCATGTGCATGTTCATGCATATGCATGTACACACAGATAAATGAAGAACGACAGAGAGAGAGAGAGAGAGAGAGAGAGAGTTATGTTTACATCACTGAGATTGAAACAAAAGTTGACAGTTTATCTCCCAGTTCTCCTCCCAAATTTGCACCATTCAGAACTCTGTCATAAATAAGATGATAAGAAAACTTGTGATTATCTATTTTGTTCAGATGCTAATCAACAAATCAACATGAAGAGTCGGAGCCAAAGGGATAACAATATAACATACATTTTTTGTATGAATGACCCATTACACAGAATGCCTTGCCACCCTTCTCCACATGGATCTCCTCCACTACCAACCCACCCAGGCAGAACAGGGGATCCCAGTGCAATATAGAAGCTATTAATTGCAGCAACTGATACAATCAGAAAACTTTAGAACTCCTAAAGACTTCAGATGCATGACATGACAAATCAAGAATATGTTGAAGCAGTAATTCATAAATATTCTGGTAGGCTACATGAATCACTCTTCACCATTCAGCTCATTTAAAGATCAACAGACCAATTATTAAACATTAAATAGAACAATCATCGTGTTAACTATTAAACATAATGCTAATTATTAAACACTAAATCAGGGACATTCAAACATAGCAATTAACTATAGAATGAATAGCCACGGGAACACAAAGTGTAATAATTTCAGTTTTAAAGGGGAAGAAGGATATCAACCCAAAGCATCATCTAAGAACACATGAAATTCAATTTGATTACCAGCAGATTGCAGAGAAGAAGATAGACTTCAACCACCATTGAGAAACACACATAATATTGAAAACAAAAGAAGTCCCAGAAGACTGCACTATCGGCGGTCCACTACACCAGTGTGACCACAGAATCTACAGTCATTCACTAGGAGACCACGCAAAATGCCAAAGCTCAAGATGCCAAAAGAGTAAGAATCCTTACCATCAGTGGGATCGGTGACAGCACTTGAAGTGTGAATTGTGCAGATCAACAAAAATCCCAACAGAACTTGTCTGCAGATCTTTACTCTCTGGCACTCCAAAGCAGATCTCTTCCAATCCATTGATCTCCACCACACCCTTAATCTTCAGCACACTCCTCTTAGTGAACCCAATCACAGAAGCATCCTCTTAACTGAAGAAGAACCCGGTCAACTCCCTTGAAGCTATTATCACAAGTTCGACAAATCCAAAAATCAAAACCTACCAAAAGGTCACACCCCCTCCATTCACGCCATAAATAAGCAAAGCACACCCCAAGATCAAAACGAAAAATTAATGCATACTTTGATACCAAGCATTAAACATGGAACAAAAAATAAAACCTGAGAAATAAATAAAATAAAATAATGAATGAGGCGAACTCACTAGTAAACAGAATAAATGAAGAGCAAAACAAAGTTGGCAAATGCAGAGAATTTGTTTTGAGATTGTGCTAAGAAGTAGTTACAATTGTTGAAGGAGTGGTGAATAGAAACAAACTTGGCGTGTAAGACTGATGAAAAGGAAGGGAACGTAAGCACACACACAGCATTGCATCAAAAAGGGGAATTTGGCGTATAACAATAAACTGATAATTATTGTTAAGTAGTTGAAACTTGCGTAAAACCCTAACCTTTGTAAAAGAAGGAGCTGGGAACAAGAAAAAAGGCAAAGGCAAAGGCAAATTTGGAAAGGTACAATGACGAAGCTAAGAGGTTGTCTGAAACACACACTCTCTCTCTCTTCTCTGTCTCACTGTTCTGTTTTTCTCTCTTCCAATAAACAAAGCAAAAAGGCTGTGCTAGAAATGAAGTCAAGTCATATATATCTACTCTGTAAAGATTTTCAGAATGCCAGAGTTATCTTTCCACACACCATGGTAGGCGCGTGCACTTTCTCTGCTTTCTGTTCATTTTCTGCAAAATTAAAATTTAAGATTACTGTAATGTCAATCTTCATTTCTTGCAAAACAATGGAATCTATCAATTCTTTTCAAGAAAAGGTAATTTTATTCCAACCTTTTTATCTCCTTTGAAAGACCAGAGTCAGATGCTTGTTCAAATTAGCATTTATTCACACAATAAATAAAATAAAATAAATTATTTTCACAATTGCACTTATCTTTTAATCATTGTTGTTCCTTTACCAGATAAATATTTTTATATTTATAAATTTAAAATTATTATAATTTGTGTGTAGTTAAGTTCTTATGAGATTTTCACATGTCTTTTAAATAATGTGTCACACATGTATCGGATTCATAAAACACTTATAGGATACATATCTGTAAAGTATCAAATTCAAAAAATATTTGTTAGATTTCTGACAATTATAACACGGTTCTAACACAATTTTAAAAATGAAAAATACATAATTTTCTAAAAACTCAAATTTATTGTATAAATTTTTATTATGATTATAGAAATAAAAAATAAATCATTTTGAATTAACTATCAAAAACATCTTTCTCCTAAAAAAAACTGAAACATAATTGTACATAAAATTTTATTGTCAATAAATATATATATATATATATTTATCTTCATATCTTATTCAGTTCTTAAAATCATAGCTAAGTTTCTTAAAATATCTTATTCAGTTCTTGAAAACAATTTATTTATTTCAATGATATATTTAGGTTTAAATTTAAATACAGTTGATTAAATTCAAAATTCACGTAATATGTTCAAATGAATAAATTATATTTTATATGTGATTTACTTATGATGAATGTATCCAACATTATTTTAAAAAGTATAAAATGGAAAAACAAAATTCTGTTTCACCTGTTGCAGCTGCGCGTGATGTTAGAATTTATCAAGGTTATTTGGACATAATTTGCCAACTGTAATTACTTTTTACTTATTTTTTATGAAAAGGTTTACTTTAATTAATAAAATAATAAAAATGATAAATTTTTAGCATAAATAAGTTAAAAACTTCTTTAAGAAATATTTAATATTACTTTAAAACTATGGTTAAATGAGAATATTATGTTTCAAACGTCCATAATTAATATTAGTTACACTTAAATGTACTTCTATAACAGTTTTCTTTGCTTTTGTTCTAACTTTTTATAGTTTGATACTTGTTCTACAAAAATTACATGCTTTATCTTATGTTAATATGTAAACATACACAAACTATTAAAGTCTTTTAAGGAAGTTAAATTATAGTTCAATTACAGATCTTACATTAAAAAATTTAAACTGTAAAATTTAACTATAATAATATATATCTATGTAATATATATAAAGTGTGGTTTCAAAATTTAAAAGTTAAAACCAGATTTCTTGAAAGAAAGTACATATAGAAATAAATACAATAATAACAACCAATGAATGTTTAATAATTCATTATCTTTATTGAATGTGTGTAAGAGCCACTGGTTTCAAAAAGACGACCTCACACGTGCTTTTATATTGAATATAATTGGTTGGATATCTGACTTTTATAATTGTTTACACCATTAAACAAGTTCTTTTCTACCTCTAAAATCGATGGATAATGAAACTAATATATTTAAAATTAGTTTCATATTTCTCATATCAATATTTAATAAATCTACTAATTTAGTTCTACCATAAACTTTCTAACTTTGAATTAACATATATAAGTATCCTAACAAAATATTTTACATATATATTAACTCGAGATATTATGAGAATTAGTATATATATATATATATATATATATATATATCACATATTGTTTATTCTTTGAATGAATTTGTATAAAATAATTAGTAATCGAGTAGAACAAACCGTATAAGCAACTGTGTTTTATCATTCAACTCAAAACTCAATAACCATCGATTTCCTGAAACAATGATTGGTTTTTAGAAAAGAAAGCAAAAGGTTATATAGAAAGAGACAGGTACGAAATTAATCAACAAAGTGCATGATTTTAAATTATGAGAACGTTATAAAAAAATTATTAAGCATGATCTTACGCGAGTATAAATAATCAAATACAAAATGTATGGACTATATTGTGATTTTGCGTGTATTTAATGCAAAACAATGAGCTAAACTTGTTCTTAATTAACCTAGTAATGTCGTTGTTTTGCAAAAAATGACGTTGTACATTGTTGTCGTTTTCTTGTTTGTATATTGGAATAAGAGTGTGCATGGCTTGAAAGAGTTGAAGCATGGGTAGAAGGATAAGTACTAAGAGAATTTCCACGTCATGATCACGTGGGAAGAATAATTTCCACGTTGGAAATGAATAAAAAACAAAAAAGGAGAGAGAAAAAAAAGAAGGAAGAAGAGAAAGTCAATTCCATTGGCATCAAAGAATCGGAAGTGACCGTTATGTGATGAAAAAGAAGTGGAAAAAAATAAGCTAAAAAGATTGGTCATCTTCATCTCTTTATGAGAAGCAAGATGTCACTAATCACTACAAAAAATAGAAAATTGGATTCTATGTGATGGACACTCACTCTTTCAATACTCTCATGGCTTAATTACTTTGGTGTCCACTTTATCAAAACAAATAAAATCAAATTTTAGGGCTAACTAATATATAGTTTGGGGTGTAATGCATTGAATTTAATTATAAAAATGATTATATAATTATTTAAGTAAATTATTTCATATTTTAAGTAAATTGAACGAATTGTTTTTAATAGTTTAGATTTTAATTGTCTAAACTATTATTAATCCACATCTTAAAACATTTTTTTAATTTTATGAGGTATATTTTAATTTAGTTTAAACAGTTATATTTAAGAGTAATTTTATTTTAAAAATTAAATTAAAATAATAATTCAATCTAGTTTTTTAAATAATTTAATATGTGTGTACTTTTTTTTTTGGCTATATCATAGGAGGATTAACCTTGTATAAATTTGTCAATATTTGTTGCCTTTATCATAATATTTATTAGGTGTTTATTGGTCTAAAATTTTTATATATCTTCACTTTCTTTGTCTATTACTTTTTGAACAATTTGATAACATACACCTATGTGTTTTGTCCTCAAATGAAAAGTATGATTCTTTGTAACGTGCAAGACATGTTTGATTATTACAATACACAAGATTTGTTTGTTGGTTATGTCCAAGTTCTTCTATTAACCTTTGAATTTTATAAATTTCTTGCATGTTTATGTAACTATTGTGTACTAAATTTATGTTATAGATGAAGTCAAATCGTTATGTTACTTAAATAACAAATTTCGTACTTCTCTTGCTAGTGTAAGAATATGGTTAATAGTTCATCATATTTTATCAAGATTACTCGTAAAATATAAATCAACATAGCCTTTGATAACTAATTATGATATTTCAAAACATAATGAAACACCTCATTTTCCTTTTAAATGTTTAAGAATCCTCTTAATATCATTTCAAAGCTTCCAATCAAGATTTTTCATGAATCCTCTAACTTTTAACAATATATATTCTTTAATGTCTTATGGTTGGAGCATATATATATATATCCTTTTTTTATAGGAAGAAAAGAAAATTTTATATTTACTTGCTTAAGATGAAAATCAAATGGAATAGTCATGGTCATAAAAACTTAGAAAGTGGTCAATGTCTAGTGAGTATACCTCATTGGAATAGATATCTTCTTTCATAATATGTCCTTTTTGTTAGAATGGATGACTTTAAACTAGAGGGGGAGGGGAGGGGAGGGGGGGGGGGGGGGAATTTTTTAAAAAGGGTTTTTTGAAACTTTTTAGGAAAAGAAAAAATTTTTTTAAAAAAAAAATTAAAA
>Ga0123342_1001488_pt1 | contig 39465 bp, 19 predicted proteins | sample Turbeawhitnodule_FD_89960 | JGI IMG/M metagenome (GOLD analysis project Ga0123342, IMG submission 89960) | Root nodule microbial communities of legume samples collected from Mexico - Turtle bean Mexico white nodule | ecosystem: Host-associated > Plants > Roots > Nodule | place: Mexico: Nepantla...
AAAATAGTAATTTTTTATTTATATAAGATGTGATTTATTTTTTAATTTTATAGTATATGTTTAATATTTAAAGAAATTATTTGAAATTCTGTTTTTATTTTTTATTTTTGTTATGTTTATATTAACATATTTCTATATATAGTTATTATGTTTATGAGTTATAATTTATTTTATTATAATTTTTTATGAAATTTTTTTATATTGTTAATTACGTTATATTTTTGTTGTTGTGGTATTTTTTATTTTTCATTTCTAGAGGGTTTTTAATATTAAAAAATAATATATTTTTATTTATATAAGATTTGATTTATTTTTCAATTTTATTACTTGAAGTTCTGTTTTTATTTAATTTCTTAAATACATATTTTTTTTCTAATTATAGTTTTTATATTATACATATTTACATTTAACATATATTTTTTTAATTATAATTTTTAAATCTACAAAATGTGTGAAAGTTTTTCATTTTTAAACAAAAACAACTCATTTTATTATTAATTTTTTTAATAAGCAAGGGTTAATCTGTAAAGTAACATTTCACACCTTTAAAAAAAAAAAAATTCCTCATAACCATCACGTCACTCACAAATTTTAAACTCCCATAAACTTTCCTCACACATTCACCCTAACATACCCCAATCCAAACACCCTCACTTTCTTCACACTTTCCTCACACATCCTCACACATCCACTCCCTCAAATCCTCACACATCCACTCCCTCAAATCCTCACACATCCCCTCCCTAATCCAAACAGAGCCTAAAAGTCTATAGGAGGAAGTTCTCTACGGTAATTTTGTTTTTGGAAACATCGTTTTAGAAGTTATAATGACTTTTTGGCAAAAAAAATTAAACTTGTTTCACATACTTATTATATTTATATAAATTTAGTTATAAAAAACATAAGTAAATTGCTAATTTAGTCACTGAAATTTAAGTTAAATTAGTCTTTGAAATAAATAAAAAATATTAAAATAGTTCCTAAAAATATAATTTATCAAAATATTTCATTGAATATTATATATCATCTATAAATATCATTAAAATATAATATATATATATATATAAGTAAACTTAAATATCAACTTACAAGTGAATTTTGCAAAATTAAATTATATTTAAATCACTTTGTAAAATGATATCATGTTGAATCTTTTCTATCACTGCTATTTGATGGTTAAGTACAGTTAGGCTCCTATTTGAGATGTTCTATTTGATAAAGATGTCTCCTATTTGAGATGTTCTATATAGAAGTTTGTTGAGCTTCTTGTCATTTACTATCAGAACACCAAATACTTGATTTCGTACAATAAGAATCCAATTTTAATATGAAGATGTGTTTAAAATTTTACATAATCCAGAAATATAATTAAAATATAATATATAATTTGGTATAAATATCGACTTACATATCAAATTTGAAGGGTTAAATTAGAACTAAAATAAATTTAGTCCTTAAAATTGAAATGATAAAACAGATTGACCTATACATTAAAATACAATTTCATCTTAAAATTTTAAATTTTACAACTCTTAGCTAATTTTTTTTCTACACTATTAATGTAATGTCAATATTTTCTCCACGACCATGAAATCTAAGAAATCATTTGTAACTTTTAGTTTACATTGATTAAATACTTTTATTTTACTTCTACACTTTTATCAATTAAAATATATAAAATCATTCATTAAATAAGTTATATGATATCTTATAATTTTTTATTGAATATTATTTTGCTATTAAAAGATGTAAGATGTAGAAATAGAAGTAATTTATAAATAATAAATTATAATAAATAATTGAATAAAAAAATATTAGATAGAGTTCATCATGTTTAAGTTTAACTTTTAATACTTTTGAAAAAAGTATAAAAGTACAAAGTTTAAATTGTAAGACTCCTAAATTCGTAATATTAAAATAAACAATTCATATATGTTATGTATACTCTTAATCAATCATTATAATTCCAAAAACTAGATTAATGTGTAGTTACTAGTTACTCACTTATAACTTTTTTTATATTAATATCTAATCATAGTAGTGTATAATTGATTAATTAACTTTTATCTCGACTATTAAATGACCTTGCAAAAATCTTCTCACTAACAGTAGAAAATAGCAATTCAACTCTTTCTAATAAAGTCTTGCTGTAAAAAAAACCTCTGAACACTTAAATTCTTGACTCTAGAAAGAACAGAAAACACAACCAAGATTTTGAGCTCTAGCGGAAAACATTCAGACATAGTGTTTGCATTTGTTGGCCATTGGAAAACAAAGAAACAAACAGAATAAGGGATAAGAAATTAAAACAAAAATCCTCTTCATTCGAATAATGTCAAATTCTCAACAAATAATCTCTTCTAACCAGGCACGGATTCTTATATCTAAGTCACATGTACCCTCTAAATTATGGAGTAAAACGATTGTTTTTAAAAAAAAATGGTCTTGAAAAATGAAGATCTAATGAACATTAAAATAACTACCAGATCGGAATCCCTACATTCCAGAACAGAAAAAGGGTATGTTTTAATGGAGAAAATTTTGCTTTATAATTTATTTGGCCAATCTTGTCCTGTCCTCCACGGTGGTGATGGGAAGTGAGTATGCTATGAAGAACATTTTCAATGAATGGGGAAGCACGATCAAGGGTGTGGAGGCTTCCGAGCATAAGCCAAAACCATGACAAAATCCTTTGCTGAGGACCCAATAGTTGCTGGAATTCTCAGTGACGTGGATGCTGTATCCAGCCACAACTCAACCAAATTATATAGACGCAATGTAGGGAGCACTGGTTGTCCCATACATTTAATCTCAACCTGCAAAATCAATTAACTCGAGTGAAGCGACATAACAAAACAGCCAACTTTTACCAAAAACAAGAATCATGTACTAAAGAGTATGTAATTCAACTTCCATGGTTAAGTACAGTTAAAGTTGAGACAGATGGGAATGAATTATTGCATATATTAATGGAACTATGCAAGTGTGACGAGCTTTCAGGACAATCAAACTGTTTATGTTTTGGTATAGCAGACAACAATCAGAAAAAGACAATAAAATCTTTCAGGTCCCTGTTTATGTTTTTTGGATGTATTACAAAGGGAGAGAGTTACCTCTGTTTCACTAGTCAAGTCCAGTTTCTTCATTATGTATTTTTGGATGAATGAGACTGGTAGGCTACCATCCCTGTAGCAAACAGAAAAGACATTATAACGTTTTCTAGTTCAGATGGATTTCCACATTTCAAGAAGCTTTAGAGCAGCATAAATAGAGTGGACACAGTTTCTCAAGCATATTTTTGTCATGTATCAAATAGGTAGCTGAAACCATCTAAACTAGACACAGAAAACCCATAGAGATGGTACAAATGCATTACACAATCATTATATTATATACCCCATTCTTATTAAAAGTCTGAACTTTGATTTACCCTTTGCATGCTCTCGTGTTCACAACCAACACAGTTGATATATAATGAAAAAAATCGCAAATTTCTTCCTTGGCTATTTTTTTTGTAAATGTGATATGATATGACTACAAGGAAACATTATTCTAAAAGTGGGAAGAGAGGAGTAATCTTTTTTTTTTAAAGTTCGTACTTGGCAGAGTTTATATGAAATCTAAAGTTTAGATAGATATAAATACACGTTCTTCTAATTCCCTGGCTACAATAAGCTAAAAAGAAGTTTCTCAAAATCAACACATTAGATAAAAGGAAATTAATCTTGACAGAAAGCATATGCTAATTGCTAGATTTATTGATGAGAAAAAAAAGTATGGAAATATGACTGGATTATCATCATCCAACTCATGATAGGTCCCTGACGAACTTCAGTTTTTCATTTTTATTTTTCCAAACCATACTAAAATAGCTTACATATTTCCTTGATCTGCGCAAATCCCACAATAGCAAATGGAGAAGAAAATAAGAGGTTAATAAAGGTGTACACGAAGAACATCTCCAATGAAATTGCTTATATGAGTTCTTTGTCAATAAAAAAAATAGTTTAGCGTGGATCTCACAAATATGGGTTCTTTAAAATTGAATACTCTTTTCAATTTTCAGGAAATCAAGTTTGTAGAACCGAAATTAAGATATTATTTTGTATATAAGAAACTCATGCAAGCCATACCCACCGAAGATGATCTAAGTAAATATAATGAGTTTTGGCCTCTAGACTAACCCCTCAATTGGTAGAGTGGAAGAAGAAGGATTCAGAGGAAGAGAATTAATATTCTATATTAGGTTGAAGGAGGGAAGGAAAAAAAAATTAAAAATAGTAGGAACTACCTTATTACTATTTCTTATCTATTGTTACTGATCTCTCTTCTTATTTCCAATCAAATTACACAACTTTCTAAAGACTTTTTCTCTCTTATTTATACTCTAATTAAACAGCTAAACGTTCAATTTCATTTCTTATCTATTTATCTTTTCTCAACTTAAGTGTTCTCCATTTTCATTTTCTGTATTTCTCTCCTCACTACCAAAACCAAAAAGGACCTAGGTGAGGACAATTTCGAATGAGTGAGATCTTGAAGATATATGTATCTGAGTGATCTAAATTGCGAAAGAGTGAAATCCTCGGGTTGTGGAAGATTTCAGATGACAAAAATCTTTGTGTTTTGAGAAATAACAATTTATTCTAAAATCAACAAAATTAGAGGTTCAACAAGTACCTTCAAGATTTTTTAGCATTTATTAGAGTAAATTAAATTGACAATTCCTGCAGTTTGTTCTGGTTGGACATAACCTTCCTCTTTTTGTAACATTTACAACAACTTCTCCCACAGAAAGATGCACAGTTATGTTTTTCAAACAACTAAAGGGCGTTGGTGTAATGCTTTTCAAATAATTTAGGAGAGTTGGTATAAGGGTAGAAAAGGGAGAGATATTAGGCCAAATTTAAGAAAACTAGTATCCATGTAATGTAATTTATTCATAATATCATTCTTCTTGATAAGATTTCATGGAATGCGAGTACATTGTTATTATCCAGCCAGAAGCAATATTATGCTGTCATTGAGAATAATTTAGTATGTTGCTCAAAACTTATTATACGAAGAAAGGCTTACTCAGATAAATATTCATGAATATTTCTGTAGAGATTCACATATATAGTAGTGAGTAACATAAACTATACATTGATCCAAGCATGACATTCCTCTCATAAAAGCACGCAATAAATCAAAAACTAAAGTATCAAATAATGACAATAAAGATGCAGGGAGTCCGTAAGAACTTACTTTATTCTCACATAACTTGCAGGAATTTGTGGCAAGGGTGCATCTCCTCCCCTGAAACATGAGTCTGAAATTAGTACTTAAAAATAACCAAAAAAAGGATATGTAGAACGTATATAATATCCTTATTAGGATTTGATATTATAAGTTGTTTAGTTCCGAAGATTGATATCTCACTGGTTTTCAGAAGCTACTAAGGAGAACCAGATTGGACCAGTCCTAGAGAGTCTACTACTAGTGGCAGAATCCAGAACAGCTTGGGGTGATATGCTTGATTCTCCTGAAGCAGGCTCCTTCTTCTTGCGCATTCTGCGCAGTTTATTGGGTTTTGCTGTATCTGAAGAAGCAGGATAAGGGCTAATCTTTTCATCTTCAACTTTTGCCTTACGTTTACTTTCCTTAGTTTTAGCTTTCTGCACTTGAGATTCGCTCTCATTTACTTGAGTGATTTCTAATTTAGCATCAGACCCTTGCACATGAGACTTGAAAGATTTACTCCTACTTGCCACCTCTACTAAACAATTCAAAGGCTTCCAGAGATCCAATTTTGTATCCCATGGTTCGGCACCATTCTCTGATCCTTTGTTGGGTGCGGATTGACTACCCTCACAAGGGGACATACTCTGCACCAGGAAAAAAAAATTAAGCATAAGAATGTTAGTAAACTAATGGTCCTATAATCCAGGAAATCAAATGAACCAGGATCAAGAACTCAAAAAACGGGGACAGAACAATATATAACAAGTTCAAAGATAAGAACCAGATTGTTTCTGCTACTACCTGTCCGGAATTCTGAGCAAACTTATTTGAAGTTTCAGGTGAGCTTGAACTCCCAGGATGATCTTCCAGTAACTCTTCCTCTTTCTTAATGGGCTTTTCAATGGAAAAACTAGTAGACCGCAGACCACTAGCCTTTCTTGAAGGTTTTGTTCTTCTTCCTGTCATTGTTGCCTGTGTAGATACCCTTGGAGTGTTGACCACCAAAGACGAAAGAGATCTCTCCTTTCTCCTAGCTGGTAATGGTATTGAGGTCACAACTTCAGGTGCCTTCACCTTTCTTCCCTTTAAGGGGAAAACTTTGGCCCTTACATCTTGCAAACTGTGGTCTGGCCTGGTAATCAGTAACCAAAGTTGGTAAATTGGCAAGCAACAATTCAAAAGGGAATATCAATATCATCAGCTATGTGGTTTTGTTTGATTGTATTTTTCAAAATTGCTTGAAGTGTGTTTCATTACCAAAGCCAGATATATGAAATGGTGGTGTAGGTAATTCATTCAAAAAATTCACTCTTCCTGATCTACTTCTTTTCAGATAGTTCAGATCACTCTCCTCCGTTTCCCCTTACCTAGAAAACGCATCAATACAACTATTATAAACCCTATTTGTTTATCCTAGTTCGTCACCATCCTCCTTAAGTCCCACACTATTTCGCTGTTTTTTTTATCATCAAGGTCATTTGGTAATAGGATAATACATCAATTTTGGGTAATACAACTGCAAACAATAACACCATCACTTGGAATAGAATCAAATGATATTATTTTGAAGACAAAGGAAATTATTAATAAATTTACATCTAAAAATTCTCAATCAAAACAGATGCTAAATCCTTCTTTGTTAATATCTATTATCTCAGTTCTTTTATCAATTAACTGCATAAGGACTATCCTTCTCCAATTCATCTTACTCTGTTTCCGGACTAGAAGTTCAAATGAAAAATTACTAAATGCAATCAGCAGACAAAAAAACATAATTGTTACAGATTACAATTTACTGTTTCCTTAATTTTGTATTTCTCAAGCCTTAAACTCTTTACATTTATGATAATATATATTATTAAACATATGCAATGTTTGTCAGGAAAACTATTCAAAATAAAGTAATAAATTACCAGCATTACTATATGTATATCATCAACTAAATTATAGAAAGATGTCAAACTGAGGGCATTTAATTATTTCCCTGTATACTATATGCATGTATTAACCTAACAAATTCGTCATGCAGGTGGTGGATCCTTCTTATGTCAGTTTTCATAAAGTAAAAGATTGATGTAACATTATGTTGATAGCACAATAAAAGCATGAACATTTCTCATTCTTGTAGGCTGCTGCAACGGCGGTATGGTCTATGACAGCTATTTTGTTTCTTTGGTCGCAGGCCCTTATAGCAGATGTGTCACCCATCAACAACATTATTCATTTTCAAAAGAAAGGTTTCATCTTGTAAAGGTGTATCTCCATTTTAGCAGGCTTGTATTGTAGCAATAATTAGGGTGTGGGTTGCATAAAGATAAACTCTTGCTACACAGCATACCACGTTAAAGCAACACCCTCCATGCATATTCAACAAGTTAAAGTATAGCAGAGAGGCATTTCGTTTTTTTTTTTCTTTTGTAAAGGAAGAAGTACAAGAGTATACAAGGGTAACTTGGAATTCAATTAAAGGCAGGGACTAACCTCAGTTTCTCGAGTGGAACACAACCCAAATCAATGCCGCATATTGGACAACTTTCCAATTCCTCATCCATAATTTTATCATAAATGCACTTCCTGCAAACTGAATATAGTCCACAAAAAGTAAAAAAATCTACTATTTGTTTAGTTGCACAACGGAATTTGCTTAGAACTTGTACTGGTGAAGCAAAAAAAGTGCATGCAAAGATATCAAATTAAACCAGCAATTAGCTTCAAACGACACATAACAAACACCAAGAGAAAATTATTCAAAAAATGCAAGAACCAACCCCCCGTAAAAATATTCATGCTTCCACGAAAGTTAGTATAATTTTGCATGCAGTGAGATAAGGATTCAATCTTGTGTGTACAAGGAAGAGTTTTACTAAAAAAAACAGTGGTGGCTGTAGAAAAAGGTTCAAACACCTTTTCACCAAGGACATTAATGGAACAGCATAGGAATACTTAGCCAATGAAAAGCACACTGCTTCTGACCAGCATTCACGTCCCCAACGGGTATAGTTAGAGAGAGAACCCAAAAGAAAAGAAAATTAGAAAAAATAACATAAAAAACAAAACTTTTGTTGGACACGTCAAATTACGAAATACCCATATCTCTCTCCGGTTACGCAAAGTCCAGATGCTCCCGCATCGGGGCGTAGAGTGAAGGAGGAAGCGAATGCAGAGAAATCGGAGAAAAAATTGACACGGATTGAAAGAGAGGAGTGCTCACACGTGTGAAGACATTCGGATATGGTTGTGGCTTCCCTGAACAACTTGTTGCAAAGTGGGCAAGTCATGCATGCTACAATCGTGTTCCTCCGCACCTTCGCCACCTGATTCGACATGCTCCTTAATTTTCTTGCACGCTCGCACGAACTACTCTCACTCGCTCACTCCCTGCATGCTATCGCCACGCCTGCACCTCCCAAATTTACGTCCATTCTATGGCAATCACCCTCTGCATTAAGAAGAAGAAGACACAGTCTGAAAAAGGGTGGAAGGGAGAACGAAGAAGCTCGTGGGAATGGATGGAGGTGTTGGTAACGGTGGGTATTGCAGCAACAGCTATCGGTGGGGAAGGAGGAAAACGGGTGGGAAAAGTTGATGGGTCGGTGAGATTCGAGAGGATTTGACGTGGGTTATGGTAGATTTGGCATAGGGAGTTTGTGTTGCTTTGTGGATGATCTGAATCGAGAGGACCTCTTGTTCCGCATGAACCGAAACCCGAGTGTTTCTGTGTTTGTGTTCTGTGTTCTGAGTGTTTGTTCTCTCTTTCTATGTTTTTTTTTTGTGAATTTTATTTTCTTGAAAAAATATGGACAATTCAAACAAAATATTATAAGCACATATGTTCCACACTTCAACCAACGACAGCTAGACGAAAAAATAAAGGACAGCTAGAGAAGTTGGGATATGTGATATCGTGCGCCAATGTTAGGATGCGCACCCCTCGGGTGGCGTGTCATGCGGGAGGGTTCACCATAGTGAATAGGAGTGACCGAGTAATAAGTGAGCGTGAAACCTTTGCAACATTACATTAACTTCCCATTTCTCAGTCCCTTATCTCTTTCAAATCTAAAATACTATGAATTGAGCATTTTGAAAGTGTTCAATACATTGAACCTTTGTTCCTCTTTTTGTGTAATTTTGTGATGGTTCACGTATGTAACATAGAATGAGTCTCTTACAATCATGTTTGGTTAGATTTTATGGAAATATTTAATTGTATGCCCTCTATATATCTTATCAATTCCAATTTGTTAAAGATCATAAGATTGTACGAGATTGTTCTATTTAATGATCTTTTTATAATTTCATTGATTTCAATAAATTTTAATCAAAAAAACACTTCTGTTGTTAAAATGGATTAATATCATTTAATATAAAATTAATAAAAAATTGAATACATTTTCTAATATGCTCTTCATTGTTATTAAAGGGTCTAGTTCTGTTGGTTGAGTAAATTGCAACAATTGTTGTGAAACTCTTTACTTGCAATCAATTTTCATAAATAAAAAATATTGGTAAACTTCAATTATTATATAAAATATTATATATGCAATTTACCTAATGACTTAGACTTCTTTTAAAAAAAAGTACGATAAGAGAACTTTTTAGGAGGACTTCCTTTACTAATTTGGTGAGCCTAAAATTCCAAATCAAGTGAAATTCAATAAAGTTAAAATGAACAAATAATAAAAAGGACTGAAAAAGAATCTATTTGATGATATTTTCATTTAAGATTTTAAAGAAAAAAGCTTTTTGTTCACGCACTAAAGGAGTTGTTATATGGATAAAAAAGGATAGGGTAAAAGTGAATTTATTTTATTAACTTGTATAAATTTTAAATGTTATTTGACACACAGTGCCTAATATTAGAGAGTGAAATGGTTTTAGTGAGGTGTAGCAATTTCAGGTAGAAATGTTATATACGTGGCCGAATGTCATTTGTTTCGCATTGAAGGTTAGTTAGTTAGGGGTACCTTTATCCTCATCTTCCTAATCCAGAAAAAAAAATTAGGTTGACACACACCAAACCAAACCCCAAAAGTTAAAAAATAAAATAAAATAAAAAAAATCCTGCAATTGTCTTTGTCGAAAAATGGAACATGTGATCTTTGTGTTTATCTTATTTGCCAAGGGTTCTCACTATTATACCCTTTTTGGTCATTAATCCATTTCAAATCTGAATGCGTCCAGTTCAGACTTATGAAACCCTGGCCCATGCGCAATTCAGTAATTGAGACTCGTGCACTGTGAAAAAACCATGCATCTCGAGGTTAATCCACGTCAGAGGTTTAAGAGAAAGTTTTTGGAATTTGAAACACGGATTTGTATATATTAATGACAGTTACCACCGACAAAAACAACTCTTTTTTTTGTGTTAACCTTAATTTTCTAAAGTTAAGACATCACGTCCACACCCTGTCCATGCTTCATTGTTTGCTAATATTACATGATTACCTGGGAGAAATGCTACCAATAATAATTATACCTGTCTTCATTATTTTCTCCCACTTTTTAATACCACCATTTATTATGGGCGAAATGTATAATCATTAGATCCAAAGTGGTGGAGAAAGCCCGAAATTCACAGAAATTCAGAAATTGTCGTGGAACGATGATAAATTCATAATAATTGTATGATTGTAGTAATTGAAAGCTGCATGCGCATGATCGATGGGTGCCGTAAGAAGATGGAATTGGAGCAGAACCGATTTGACCAAATACTTTACATTAAAAACAAAAATAACCTAGTCTATAAAGAGGATAATGGTTTTTTTTTTCATTTGTACATGTGAGGAACTTTGACTATTGAAAAAAGGGACTCCTTTTAAAAAATAAAGCAAATAATCTTAGTGGTTAGTAAAAAAATCAATTTGTTCATTTTATAAACAGATATATGATATGAACAGAAAGATATAAACATAATATTCAGTGCATTCGTTTTTGCCAACAAAACAGCCATTTTATCTGAACTGTATAAAATAAAATGAAAGAAGAAATACAGTATTGTTTTGAGGCAATGTGTGGAAATTGGCCACTTTTGACTTAATCTGATGTCTCCCTCCCGACAAGCATCTTTAGGCTTTACATTTTTCAAGACCCAACAAGGCCTTTGCGTCGGGCATAAGATACTATGGATAAAAACAAGGATGCACAAACCATTCCCGCAAAGATCACCACCTAAAATTATAAAAATTGAATTGGAAAACAAGAATCAGGAAAACCCTGTTGCAACAAACGTACTTTGTGTGGCAAAAGTTGCTCAGGGGATTTGAAAACCTTTCTCTTATAGTTGCAAGTGATGTGCACATACATACCCATTTAAACACATGTTCGTGGCCTGGTGCTTTCCATGTGTATGGAATGTTCATACCAAATATTGCAGCCACCAACGAATATAAGGACATACACACAGTCCCGGCACTAATGAAGAGCTCCAGCTGTCCCAAACAAGGATAGAAAATAACAGTAGTAGTTAAAGGCTTCAATCATGGCTTTGGTAAAATGTTTCTAAAAATGTTTGTGAGAATATAGGCACATAAATACTTAACCTCATAAGGAGAAAACAATGGCCTTGAAAAGCTTATACCTGAATCAGCTGGTTTCGGTGATTGTCAAGCTGCATGCATGCATGTGTGACATGTTACAAAGAGTTGTTATGCTATAAAGGGTGTGTTCGAATTCAGTTCAAAAATTAAAAATTTCCCCCTGTAGTAAGAGCTTAAAATACACGAAGCAGTTGTGCCTAAAATTTACCTGTATGTTGATGTAATCTTCTGTGTCATCGATATATTCTCGCAACTGAAATGAAGGGAAAAGTTTAGCAGCTAATTAGTGCAGATCAGAAATGAAGTAGGAAAGATTAGAAGAAAATATGCAGTTCATACTGTGGCCAACTTATTTAATGTGCCGTCAATTTGCATGAAATTGGCCTGCAAAGCAAAACACAACATTATTCAGTTTAATTAATGCCATTCATTTAACGAACCCGAAGTATCTGTGTGGTGTGACAACATTAAAGATGAAGAGTTCTTAACCTCAAGTAACATTTCAAGCTCCTCAACACCATCCTCCCTGTGAACTGTTGTTCCACTTGCTCTGCTTGATTTGTGTATTTTGGAACCTTTATTTGGAGAACCATAAAGCCACTTGGGGTTATCAGAGCTACTTGTTGGAGATGATGAAACAGTCGACTTTCTTGATAAGTAAAGATCAGCCATGTCGTCGTCATCATCAAGTAGGTTTTCCAGTTCATCTCTAATCTACAATAAAGCTAGTAAAGTAAACGCGAACAGAAAAATATTGGTTGTAATATGATAAAGAAAGGGGAAATCAGTGACAGGCAAGTTAGTTTACCTATGAAGCCCAGATACTTCATATCTTATTCATACAATATAATACATATATATACGACAATATTTTTAATACATTCGGATAGTGGACAAAAGTTTATAAAATGTTTTCTGTATATACAAAAAATACATCGAATTCCTCGTTAATTTACAATTATGATAATCACAATTTACAATTCCTTTCACAACATGCAAAGCTAAAAAAAACTCAAACAAGTTTTTCATATATGTATCATACCTTAGAAAAGGTCTAAAAATTAAATGAGGAAAGGATTAACTACTTCTTTAATCTGAAGTTATCCACGAAAATATCGCAGAAATATCTTAGAAAAAATTGAAAAATTAAGAAAATTTGAATAATTTTAGAATATATGCCTTTTAGTTTTGGAGTATATAGGCTTCATAGAACAGCATTGCCACGTTCTTATGCTAGGAGCACAATTTAATATAAAGAACTCGTAGAGAAAAGGAAAAGAGGAATTCACTTGTGAGAGGGAAAGGAATAAAACTGTGTTAATATATATCTTCAACATACCTTTTGAACACGACTTGTCAACCTCGTCATTGCACATTTCAATTTTCTCACTCTATCCAAGTTACGACTGCTAATCTGCACACAAGTGTCATTCAACCAGATTGGTGTGGAAGGGGAAGAGGAGGATAAAGTTTCAAAAATTTGTCACAACTGATAATGAAAAATCAAACTTTAAATAACAAACTACATGTTTTATGCACCAGATTTGGATATGGATATGGAGGCTATCTAAAGTTTTAGATCACAAATTAGCAACAGTATTAGGTTTTAGTCCTTAAGGATCCTGTGCTGTCTTTCTGATGATAGTTGTATATCTCATTCTCACTGCAAAACCACTGTGCTAAGGGGGAGACTGATTTAAAAAATAAAAAAGAATTTGATAACACATTATGAACAAAATTGTTGCTTAGCCTAGCCTTTAAGTAGACATGTTTTGCTGACAATACAATGGTGTGAAGATATATTTAAGCTATGTTCTTGTACCAAGGTGAAAAATCTATGAAAAGTACATATAATTCTTATGCAAAGGCTTTTTACCTTAGAGGTAAGTTCGTCCAAAGCTGGATAAGCAGCAGTCTCTAACTCTCTCGTTCGTGCGTCAAGGAAACTACAAATGGCCTCAAATAAAACTTCCAAAGCCCGTATCTCAAATGGAAATTCTACGAGCCACAGTCAATTTTCCATTATCGAAACAGAAGAAAAACTAAAGAGCCCGAAACAGAACAACACTAACACTGTTTAATTATAGTAATAAATTAAATTAAAATATCTCACAAAGCACACCATTTTCTTCTCCACCCTCCCCATCTTGAACACACGCCTCTTCTTCTCCTTGGCCTTCCCCAGAAGCACTTACTTTGGGTAACCGTCGTCGAAGCTCTTCAACTATTGGCACAACGTCATCATCCGTTGGGTCTCTTAGCAACACCTGCATCGCCAAGAACAAACAACACAGCCTCACAAAATTGATTCTACTTGTAAGCTCGTAAAGAACAATGACATTGAACATGAGACACATATCGTTGTAAATTAAAAACCAATGAATAGTTACAAATTTTAATGATTGAAAATTGTTTTTCTCCCAATAATTAACTACTTATTTATAGAATACAGATTTCTTTCACCAGAAGTGGATAAGACCGGTTGGTTCTCCCCCTAATACTATAACTCGAATTTGAAAGTACGGATTATACTAGAACAACTTCATACGGATTGATCTACGTCTTCGACATAGGTAACTCAGAGTGAGTAAATATTAGTTGTGGATTTTTTAAAATATTACATCTAGATTCTTTGTTCATATTTTTAATTTTTGGAGCACTTTATCAGTAGCAAGCATACCTCATCTGCAGTGATAATAGCTTTAATGTGCTGCAGAAAAGAAATGAATGAGTTGATGAAAGAAAATTAGAAAGAAGAACAAAAGAAGTGATGGAAACAAAGTGTTTGCCTCTAAATTGAGAACAATGACTTTGTCTCTGCCCAAAATGGTGGAGGGATACGATAAGAGAGGATCGAGAATCCGAAGATCCCTGGCGTGAATTTTAACCAGACGCATGATAGCATGCTTGTCTGCATCCAGCACAGTGGGTTTGCCATGGTGGTCCAGCAGAATCCAATTTCTGGAAACTGCAGTTTTCTTCTTTAGTGAAGAGGGTTGAAGTTGGAGCATAGAGGAAGAAAGAGCCATTTGATGTGGAAGTGTTGAAGAGAGGGTGTGGAAAGGGAAGAGGATGAGAGAGTGATTCCATTTGGAAGAGTTAGGGAGCAATGAAAGATATGTTGCATGAGTTGATTTGGTGACAGGTTGTGGGGTTGTTTGTGAGTGGCAGAAGAGGGGAGGTTAAAAAAGTACCACAGTTAGGCTTAAACACAGTTGGTTTAAACATAGGAGAAATGGAACTAGATACAACGTTGCAGGAAATTCTTAGTTGCAAGCTTTTCTTTCTTTCAATTTAATATTTGCATGCGTGCCTCTCTAGATAACTTCTTCAACTGCTGTATAATGGCGATACTCAATTGAGATTAGGAGTTATATGATTACTTTTAAGTAAAAAGTTATATTTATTTTATGGAATATTAAAATTAATTTAATTTGGTATATATAAAATTTTCTCATTATACTAAAAACACTAATATTGCATCTCTTTTATAATTGTGTAAATAATATTGTATTTTGGTTTTGGTTCTTAAATTGTTAATATTTATTTTTTTAAATTTAGAATATTCATAATAAATTATTTAAAAAAAAAGATAAATATTTATTTCATCCACTTCTACTCTATCATTATCCTATATTTATTTGGACTATTTCTTCATGCACCTTCGTATGTTCTTCTTCCACCCCGTACAAAATGTGAAAATCTCCTTTTATTCTTATTGTGTCATCCCCTTAGAGTAGCTTCCGAATTATGTAATCCAGACACGCATTTGAAAAAAAACTTCTGGATTACATAAACCGAAAGCTAAAAAAGACTTCTGGATTATGTAATCCGGAAGCTAATTACTAATTTGAAAAAAAAAACTTTTGAATTACATAATTAGAATATTACAGAGGGATATTTTTAGAAATACGAAAATTTATGAAAGTGAGATAAAAACATATGGAGGTGCAAGAACAAACAGTAAAAAGTGAACGATTGAATCAAGACCAAATAGAATAGGGTATGCATAAGGTTCACAAAGTTTAAAGTTAAAGTTGGTAGTGACTCTTTTAATAATTTGGATGAGTATTCTCACAAGTTTTTTTAACAAGTAGGAGGATGTTGAACGCGTGATAATGTAAATTATAAAGTAAATTTTAGTATTAAAATCATAGACATTTTTTTACACTTAAAATATTTATTTCTCTAAAAAAGGTTAGTATATATTTTTTCAATATTGTTATTATATTTTTATTACATATATTTTATTTCAAAAAGCTAAAAAGAAAAAGTTTAAAGAAGTGTTGTTTGAGAATAAGTGTCTTGTTAAATTGGTAGATGTCAATTATTTTGCAAAAAGAATGGTTGTTTAAGCAAAAAAATGTCAATTGTTATGCAAAATAAAGACTTAAGTGATTAAATAGATCTTAAGTGATACATGTTAGTTATGAAGTAGAATAGAGTTCAACACTTAAAGCAACTAAATAAAGTGAGAAGTCGAAAATGATTCAAAATATGGTTGCAATTTTTCTTGTCAAAATTCTACTCAAGCAATGAAGAGAACTACATAATTAATATAATAAGAGGTTGTTTGAGCAACCAATCGGTGATCAAACAACATGTATATTTTTAGCAAGAAAGAAATATGTTGACCAAGAAACGTGGTTGAGTTTAACCCTTAAGTAAATGACTCACTAATAGACACTTAACTAAGAAGACGACATGCAAACCTGAAACATGCTATTGTTAGGTGTTGGGGGGATTTGGGTAGGTATTATAGGTGAAATTTGGAATCATAGGAATATAGTAGCGTTTAAGAATGAGCATGTTGATCTAGTTGAGGATTTTACTGTGGTACAAAGGAGGACTTGATCTTGGATTACGGTAAAAGAAAATTGGTTGATTTCTCTTACTCGGATTGGTGTTTGGAACCCCTTTGTTGTATGAAATATTTGAGAGATTGATGTTTGATGATTTATGTTTAATGTTTTGTCCAGGTTTGGAAGTTGTGGTGTGTTTTGTAAAGGTTTTCTTGGCTTTTGTTTCTTCCTGACAAGGCCGGTTTGATGATTTTGGTCTTGGGTTACGGTAAAGGAAATATTGGTTGATTTATCCTACTTGAATTGGTGTTTGGAACCTTTATGTTGCATTAGATATTTCAGAGACTGATGTTTGGTGATTCTTGTTTAACGCTTTGTCTAGATTTGGAAGACGTGGTGTGTTTTGTGCAGGTTTTTTGGTTTTTATATCCTCATCGTAGGGTCGGTTTAATGGGTTTGGCACTTGGGTGTTTGGTTTACTTTTGTTTGCTAGCAAAGACTGAATTTAGTTGTTGGACTTTTGTGTCTTGTCTTGAGAATGTGTTCCTTTGGAGGGTTGATGTAATTGTATATTCATGTGATTGTGTATCTTGATATGGTATGTTAATGTGGTTGATGTGTTGTAGTGTTTGTTGGATCCCAACTAATTGAGTGATAAGAAATTTGTGTTGAGATTATTTGTATAATGGCCGGAATATCCCTAAAGTGCTTTATTTTATTTTATTTATTTTTCAATAATAAAAAACTATATACAAACCTGTAAATATTAATTTCAAGATTGAGAGAAATATATATATGTTTTTAGAGAATTTAGATTGCAATTTTTCTCTTCTTTGTAACCGTAATATTATTGTGTCTCTAGTAGTCTATTCTTCAAGGAAATCAAAGCACCAACTTCCAAAAAAATTTATTGTTACTCTTGATGATTCTCATTTGTATAAATATATGGCACAATATGTCACTACTTTGAAATTGAGTAAATTTTCTTTTCTTAATAAGTATAAGTTGTTTTTGTCTTTTATCTTGTATTAATCATTTAATAAATTCGTAATATTTGAATATGTATGACGAAACCGTAAATTTTTATTTGAAATTTTAAAGAGATGAGTAAAGTGAACTTTAGAAGTTATTATTTTATTAAAATCGTCTCAAGAGATAATAAATTGCTAAGAATAAATTTTACTAAATTGGATTGTTCTGTACTTTGTTGCATGAATTCAGAATAATCCATAATATGTTTTTATTATCCTAAAAGAAAAAATTAAAAGTGATTCTTATAGTTAATTGTTACTGAGATAGGAATCATTACTTAATAATTAATAAGAAATTGTTATAATTAAACTAATGTTATAATCATGTTGCGTATATATTTTGTTGAAGGTGTCTTAAATGTGTACTCAAGATTAAGTTATTTTAAATATAATGAAAATATATTATTTAGTCAGTTCCAATTATTAATTTTTTTCAAATATTTCATAATCAAATTGAAAATATTCATTCTATTAAATTAGGAGTTTACAATTGATAGAAATTGACTGTACTTCTTTTTGGATAAGATATTCTGATTTATCTTTTTAAAACTATTAATAAAATAAAAAATTATGTATACTAAAGTCTTTTTGGAAGAAGCTATGCCCCTTGTTTTTCAACAGCTACAAATCTTGCCATCACCACAACAATGTTTTGGTGGTGGTTGTCCTTAACCTTTCTCATTATAGATAAAATATATCACCATGTGATATATAAACTTCTTTCTTCTCTATTTTAGTTTGAAGACTTTCTAAATATTTGTACTAAGACAAATATTAAAATGACGGATTGTAGTATATATTATAACATTTATGTCAGGGGATAAGTTATAAAATATTTTAATATTTTAATTTATATTGAAAATTCGTTTTTCAATAATAAAATACTGACAATAACAATAACTCATTCATTCTAATAGTTTTTTATTATAAAAACAAAAATGTTGATTGAACAAAGATTTACCTGAAAATATATAGACCATATTTAACCCTAATAATAATAATAAATAAATGTTAGACTTATCTAAAAAAAATATAAATTAAAATTTAAAAATAAACAAGTTTCATTACATAACAGTAATTTTACTACTAAAACAATCATAAAACCAATTATTGGTTTGGTTCTACCTTCTTTCTTCTCATGGTGGGATAAAAAAGTGTGGAAATCCAAAATTTATCTAATTCATGAAAATAATATTTTCATTTAGAGTTAATACATAAAATATGTTTGAGAAGAAAAAAAATGCAGTTTAAAGATAAACGAGTAGATTGTGAAATTTATTGAATTTCTTCTATATAAAAAAAAATCTGAAATGATACTAAAATAACGGTAACCAGAATTAGAATTATTAAAGGGTAAAGCTGTGAAATTGACATAGAATACACGTGTCAACAGTGTCTTCGCTGAGATTACGGTGGAAAAGGACCTCAGATCTCATCATATTCTTCTGAAACACTCCTTTCATTTGTCATGCTCCTGTTTATCTAACTCTAGTCTGGGATTTTTCTTTTCAAAATTTCATGACTTCTCAACAATATATACTTTTAGCTGAAATTTGTAAGTTTTTTTGGGGCCTTCTTAAGGTTTTGAAATATTATTAAAATATAAATACACTTTATTTAATAAATATTTTTGTTTTATTACCGTAAAAAAATTATATTTCACCTGATTAAAAATCACTTTTAGTATAAGCTAGTTATTATCAAAATCAATCAAATTAATTATTATTATTATTAGATTTAAGTATGTGTGCATATATAGTCTTGCAAAATGAGTGATTTCTTTTTTTATTTTAGTCTCTATAAAAAATTATTTTCATTCGAGTAAAGTGTAAAGTTTATTTTAGCTATTAAAATATATGGATTTAATTTTAATCACTGTAAAATATTTTTCTTTTTTTTCAACGGTTCCAAAATTTTAAATTAATAATTTCTGTCCTTAATATCTATTTTAGGACAAAGAAAACATATGTTTTCTAGATATCTTTTAAAAAATTAAGTTACTACTTACATTATATCATAATACCAATATACATCATTCAGAATGTTCGCTTACGTAATATTAAAAATTAAAACAATGAATATCAATTTTAGAAAAAACTAAAAATAAAAAGATATAAAAAAAAATCAAAACATGCTTATTTTAAAGGAACAACAAATATATTTAACTATTATTATTATATATTTACTTATATAGTTATATATTATAGTGTGGTTTTATATCTAAATAAAGTTGGATTAAGATGAAATTATGCTTTGTATCATGTTTGCCATATTAAAAAATGTGTGTGAATTAAAGATCGAAGTCAAGTTAATCCAACATCCACCTTGAGTGAATCTATAACATCATGATGTGGTAGAGTGTTGGATTGTATTTTGTGTCGATTAAATTACAAACTGAATTAACTATGATGCAAGATTATAGTTAATGCTGGTCTTCATTGTCAAGATTAAGAGGTTTAAATTTATTATATATGATTAAAAATAATAATGAATATCGTTACATTATATTTGTGTGTATACACAAACTTCCACTGTAATTTTTTACCATTTTTTACCATTGTACGAAATAAAGGAAAGTTAAAAAATAAATACATATGTAATATACCTACCAATTGCGATTGTTCCAATAGGTGATGTGACAGAATAATCCTCCGCTGAAAAGATTCGACATTCCACGGAGAATATGATTGAGTGTGATTAGGAAACTAACGATTAATTTTATATACTATGCAATTTGCTTGATCAAAGATATAAAACTTTACTTTAATATTAATATTAGCTTCGTGGTCTAAGTATAATAAATAGGGTATTTGATTTTCATTCCTACATTTTTCTCTTACACTCTTACATTTTTTAAAATATCCAAATTATTATTATTTTTTAAAATATCCAAATTATTATTGAAAGTTATGTAATTCTAGAATAGAATGTGTTCTATAAACAAAAGTTATTTCTCGAATAAGAAATTTAAAAGATAAAAAAATCATTTTGAAATATCTTTTTGAAACACATTTTTTTTTACTTTCATAACAGTAAGAAAAGTATGTTCTGAGAAATATTCTATACAAAATAATTCAGAAATAATTTTTAAAAAGAATAAAACAATTTTTTTTTTAAATATAGAGTATAAAGCAAAAGGACACATTCCAATAAACATCATCATAAACACATTATTATTTTCACTTATTTTATGTCAAATTTTAATAAATACTAACTTAGACATCAAAATATATTTTTTTCAAGTAACTTACCCTCTCTATTTGATATCAAATCTAATGTAACATAGGTGTTAGATGTAATTAGAATAGGATGCTATATGCAATTAGCAAGATAAGAATGACCATATTTCCTGGCTATACAATAAGAATATACTTCTTCTTAACAATGTTTTTCTTAAGATTTCCAAAATTAGTTGTTGAAAATAAAGTGTTCCCACTCTGCTGTATTTCTCACTGCGTAAAAAAAGTCACAAATGATGTCAAACACTAATATTTATTTTAACGTTGATGACATTTTTTTTTTGTGTGAAGTTGCTAAATAATTCGAAATTGTTTTGGCCAATATTGCATTAACAGTGTAAATACTCTCTTTCCATCGTAAAATTGCTTTAAATTATTGATTTGATTACTTTGAAGAAATATTAATTTGTGATACAGTAGATGACACCGTGCAGATGACATGACATGAGAGTGATATATAATAGTGACATTTTGTCTAAGAGTTGTCCTCGATCCATTGGTGGGAAGACAAAAAGATTAAGGAGAAGTCATAGGAATTACTCCTTACTATTAATTAGTGCAAAATCTAACAAATTATAACGTACCACAACACCGTTGGAGACTGTCGCATTTTTGTCACATAGATACACTGATACGAGTTTTTGGGTCCCAAAAACTTTCACGTTTGTGAAGTAAATAAATAGGGTCCATTTAAGAACTTGTTTCGGTCAATAACTAGGAGTAAACAATAACGTCGTTGTTTTTGTTCTCCAATAAATTTCATACAATAATTATCACTATTTCTATTATTTGCCAAAAACAAATTATTTCAAAATTACAAAATTAGTCTTATGTATAAAATATTTCTAAGATTATTTTTCCATTCATAAATACTTGTTCATCTTCATAACACTCAAATGGTAACTATATTCATACACTCTTTATTTTAGTGTAATAATTAAACAATTATGACTTCTGCTTAAGATACAAATTGAGTCAGAAATTAACATTTGAGATGTGTCAAAATTCATTGCACCTCAATATCTCAATATAGTCAAAGTAGTTTACTGCATTTGTTTAACAAAGTTGTGATTTATGTTCTCAATGAAATTAACATATAGTTTTCATTATAACATTAAAAAATACAATTAAATAAAAATATTATCACATGTATTAAAGATGGTGACCGACCAACTTCTTTTTATTTATTTTTTTAGATTTGTAGTTTTGAAACTTTTTTATTTATATATTTTTAAATTATATTTAATTATATAAATATTTTTAAAAAAATAATTAATTTAGTTTCTTTCTTGTTCAAATAATCGGTCATGTATTGAACAAAGTTTACATTAGAACAAAATAAACACTTAAGTTATAGTACTATAGTACAATTTATAAATATCAATATTTATTTATCACTTAAATGATATTCTTATCCATTTAGATACATCTTTAAAAATATGAATATTAGTTTTATTACTAATTGAACTAAGACAAATTTTTGTCTCATTTTACAAAATATCTATTTCTCAATACAAACTCAAAATATCTATGTCCATATATAAATAAATTTTTTTATATAATTTTTACTCAATATTCTCACAAAAAATACAACATCAAATGATTATATGAATCCTATCTAATCATCAATACAAACATATATATGAATCAATTTTGTTAATATCATTGCATGTATAATCCAGTATCAACCATACAATCCCAGGTAAATGTTCATCTCATTAATATAACTATAATGTATTAAATTAAACTTGTTTATAAAATTCAAAGGTTTAACCTATCTTTGAATCCAATAAAATACAATCATTCTGATACTAACAAATATATGGAAATCTCATATAGCGTTTACAAATAATCTTAACTTGAAATTATAAATTTAGCCAACATGTAATTGAAACTTAACATCATGAATAAAAAATTTCAAACAAATATAGACGTATTTTGCAACTTATTTACTGAATAAAGTTTTAGCTATTTTTAATTTGCCCAATATTGACTTTTTTATATATTTAAGTTTAGATAAATTAACAATTGGGAGAAGAAGAAAAATGATACATTAAAGGCGGCATTGATTAAGCAATAATGATTTAGAGCAGTAAATTTTGACAGTTGAGTTCCTTCTTTGATGTGATGTGGCAGTAGGAGGCAGCCAAATGCGTCTCTATTAATTCTAATTAATGCGTCGGCCACAACCAAATTTAAAAACAAACATTATTTAGCGTTGATCTAAACCTATAAAAATATAATAATAACTATTATTATTCATAGGGGAGTAAGATTCATTTTCTATGAACATCATTTTACTTTTTAAAATATTGTATAATATTTTTTTATAAATTTTTTTATGTTAATTATTATTATTATGTAACTTGATATTTAAGGTTGGCACCTTAAGTAACAATAATTATTTATCATTATATAAAAAAAATATTATTAAAAATATATATAAAAATATGAGAGGATATTGTTAAAAAAAACGATACATAGGTAGATTATACTTATTTATAAAGAATTCTAAAAACAGACTAGATGAAAGCCTATTATACCAATGAAATGATTATATGTGAATAAATCATAAATTAGTCAACTTATAACACACACATTCCCTTCACGAAAAATATGAGTAACATTAAACCTGATTTTACCACAATAATTAAGACAAGTATTTAATCAATTACGAAGCATCCACAGAACATTAATCCTAGCAGTAAACGCAACACAAACCAAGACATAATCACATTCAAACCAGACATTAGTAAACTTCATAAAACTTAGCAATCATAGCAGTCTAAACTTCAAGAAACGCAGAGAAAGCACCAATAAACTCCTTCATACTCCCACGGAAAATACCTCCACATGCAACAAGACCAGGATACCCCTAGCAGCCCCATCATAATTAATTTTAACCCAACCCGGTGAAGGAAACTCTCATCTAACAAAAAAAGGACGAAGAAATTTACCCCTACGAATATTAATACCAAAAAACTTAATCACGTTGAAATTCAACATATCATTCTTCATTGAAACTATACAAATTTCCCACTAAACAAGTTAAATCTTTAATTACCAAAATAGCCTTAGAAACTTCAATCTTATCCTCAAATCTAGTATAATTCCTCATACGTCATATCATCCAAATAGAAAAAGTTATCACAACAAGTTTAATCAATTTAACAAAAGAATACCATCACTCGAAAGAAGATCATTCTTATTAGAGGAATGAAAAGTAAGAAAAATCTGTCGAACCCAACTCCAAATATGCAAAATATTAGAGCATTCAATAAATAAATGTTGAACAGATTTCTCATGCTTTTCACAAAGCGTACATATAAAACATATATGCGAACCTTTATTGAATATGTTGATCTATAGGAAGCCGCCCATGAAAAACTTTCTAGAGTATGAGAGTTTTGGAAGGCGAAATAGATGAAGACCAAATGCATTTACCCCAACCATAAGGAACTCCTGGTTCCAAGAAAAAAGTCCTAGTGATTTAAGAGTGAAACGACCAGACTTATCTAGAATCTAATTAAGAATATCTTGTTCCTTCCTAACCATGATATGATTAAAAATTTGAGGCATCTGTTGTAAAGATAAGGGAGTATTCCAATCACAACCTGTCCAAAATCGAGAGACTGTATCCGGAATGCTAGCACCATCAGATAACCCTACAATATTTGCTAAAGTAAAGAAGTAGTAGAACACTATTTATCATTCCAAAAATTAATAAAACAATTTGTACCAACAATCCAAGAAGTATAATAAAGTACAGTAGAATAAAACTGCTTACTTTCAGGCTAAATAGATGAGGATCTATAAACCATTCTAAACTCGTATTTTGATTTAAGAACCCTGACTTTCAAGAGCAAAGATCAAGGTCTGTTACTATAAGCAAAGTTCCAAGCAAGCTTAAGAAGATATGAATTATTTTCATGATGAAGATTAATAATCTTCAAATCTCCATTCTCAAAAGGAGAATAAATCTTATCCCAATTCACAGTGACTGTGCCTTTTTTCATAATATCACCAGTCCAAATAAAATTTTGACACCACTGTTCAACTTGGTTAAGAAGTAAAATAGGCCATTTATACATATTAAAGCTATAAACTAGAAGTATAGTAATCATCGTATTGACCAACTGAAATCATGCTAAGAGATTTACCTTTCCAAGATGATAGTTTCAATTTGACTTTATCAGCCACAGGTTGAAGAAATTAACACTTTGGGGTTCTAATAAAGATAGACACTCCTAAATAATTGAAAGGAAAACAACCATGACTACAAGAAAGAATACATTGAATTGTGTGAAAAATCTAGTAAAATTATCCATGGTGAAAAAACTACTTTTAGAGTTATTAACATATTAACCAAAAAAATCACCATATGTTTTAATAAAAATACTCAAATTTCTAAGAGACTTAATACCCCCTACAAAAAACAAATATTTTATCAGCATATAAAATATGAGAGTGAGTGAGATAACCTTGCGGACTAGCCATATGTAAAATTTTCTTATCATTCACAAGCTTAAATATACCTCTACTAATAACTTCCTTTGCAAGACAAAAAGTAACGGAGACAAATGATCACCTTATCTGACACCTCTACTACAAGGAAAAAAACCCACCAAACTGCCATTTATTATGAAAAAAAAGCATAGCTGAACAGAGAATTGTACTAATCCAACCGACAAACAAGGGGTGAAAACCATAGCGTATCAAAACTAATAATAATAACTTCCAACTCAGAGTGTCAAAGGCTTTATGAATATCAACTTTGTAAGCCACATTACCTCCTCTAAACTTTTTAGAAAGCATGTTAATAGCTTCAAAAACAATATTAATGCAATCCTGAATTTGTCTACCCTGCACAAACCTATATTGATTAGGAGAAACAACCATAACTGCAATCCTACCCGTCAGTATCTAGGAAATAATCTTAAATTTGAAATTAGCACCATCAAATAACCCTACAATATTTGCTAAAGTAAAGAAGTAGTAGAACACTATTTATCATTCCAAAAATTAATAAAAGAATTTGTACCAACAATCCAAGAAGTATAATAAAGTACAGTAGAATAAAACTGCTTACTTCCAGGCCAAATAGATGATGATCTATAATCCATTCTAAACTCGTATTTTGATTTAAGAACCCTGACTTTAATAGAGTCAACACCCTGAATCTTAGGAATAAGATATACCACATTACTGTTCATTCTAGGGAGAACCCAGTTTTGTTTTAAAAAATTGTTGAACAACATTGCAAACATTTGCCCCAATAATGTCCCATCAAGAATGATAGAAAACACCACCAAAACCATCATACCAAGAGCACTATTACTATTAAGATTAAAAACAACAATCTTAATTTCCAAAAAATCAGGAAGAACATTTAATCAACATCATATTCTCCTTAGAGGAAATTAACTCAGGAATATAAAAACCAATAAAATCTTCCATGTTACTTGTATCCGAAACATTAGAAATAGACTTAGCATAAAGATTTTTATAAAAGTCCAAAATATGATCCTCAATGGGTTTAGGATCCGCAGTAACCTCATTATCAATCCATAGACATGAATCCCACTAGAATTATTTCTCCTTTTGACCACAGCATGGAAAAAAAGCAATATTTCAATCTCCATCTTTGAACCATAACATCTTAGCCCTTTTTGTCCAGAACAAATATTGACAGTGAAGAGCATGATCAAGCTCATCCTTAGTAATCTTTTTTTGTCAAAGAAGCCCATCAATATCCGACAAACTAGCAGTCTCTAAGTTTTGTTGAATACCAAGGAGGAGACTCTGCTTAAGAAGAACTGCATTGTGAACATTACCAAAAGAATTTTTATTCCAGTCTCGGAGCTCAATTTTCAACATTTTTAACTTATGTTGCAAAATAAATATAGGACAACCAACAACCTTATTAGCCTAAGAATCATGAATAAACTTCAGACATGAAGTGTCCTGAAGCCACATAGAAAAAAAACAAAAATTGCTAATCTTCCTCAAAGAATTACTAGCAAGAATAGGAGAATGATCAAAACAATTTTTAACAAGAACTTGGTAAATACAAGAATCACATTCATTTAGACACACTCAATTACATAAAGTCATATCCAGTTTTCTATAAATTCTACGTAACCCTCTTCTTCTATTACACAAAGTATAACTAAATCCAGTAAAAGCATACAAGAAAGATCATTACATAAAAATCACTTTTTATTTCTTGTATTTTTTAAAATTAACGTCAAAATTCATCATCCTTCAATTCTCAACTTTCATCTGTTTTTTATTTAAGTTACTTTCTAGTTCTATTTTCTATCTCAACGATGACTTTATATTCCTTCAATTTTAAATTTAAATATTTTAACTAATATTTTGAACTTAAATAAAAAGATACATAAATAAAAAAAATTATATAAATTAAAAATTATATTATTTTTAAAATTAATATACACAAATGTATAATAATAAAAATAAAAATTATTACCCCAGTCAAATTTTAACTCGATAAAAATAAAATAATATGACAATAATGCGGATATAGCACCTGTATTTTGCTAATAATTAATAATATAAAACGGAGTTGTAAAATATACAAGGGTAGTATAATTAAGCAAGATAATTAAATATTAATTGATATAAGTAATAGTAAATTTAATCTTATAACAAAGTGGTTGGACATTTGAAGTTTATTCATATTCTTTGTGGGAAAAGTGACTACAAATAAAGTTGGAAAATTAATTTAAAAATTAGATGTTAGGTTCTTGGCTAGGATAAAATAAGGTGGTAACATTTATTACCATTGTTTGGAATTTCAACATTTACTAAGAAAAGCCATAAATTGGAAGTTAGGTTTGTTTTTACTTCTTATCAGAAACAAGCATAGCAAAGGTTTCACTTTCTCACGGTGTTGTCGCTTTTTCATGGGTAGGTAAGGTTGTCACATTTTGCCTTGATTGTCGCATCACGGGTACCAAATGGACTTAAAGCGCCACACAAATTTACATCTAACTTTCTTCATTTTAATTCAAACACTCCTATTAATCATTGTATTCTTATGTTATTTATACCACATATATAAACAATTCTGTTACTATGTAATTTTCATTTAGATTTTTTTCATCCAGTTTTATTTTTTTTACTTTTAATATAATTTTAAATAAGTTATCTATTCTATTTATTTGTCACATTTTCTCTTCAACCAGTTTTTTAATATATAATGAAAATAAAAGTAAGATATAATTATAAATATACATTTTTTTCTTAAAAAATAATTATTATACAAGGAAAGAAAAAGTACTCTATTTTTAAATTATATCATAATATAGGATATTTATTATAATTTATATGCTGAAAATATTTTTGTTTATTACATATTCTGACAATAATATAATTTATATATTTGGAAGAAATTATTTAAACTAATTGTATAAAAAATTCCCATTTTTCATTTCTCAATTCTCTTATTCAGCTTTTTGCTTAGTTTCATCACTCTAATTTTTATATATTTTTCAGCTTACCAAATGAAGCAGTAGAATAAAATTCGTGTGACCCAATCAAACAAAAATAGTAGTATTATATCTGATAAAGGTATTTGAAATAAAAATATAGTGGTATTTGATGAAGGTAATACGCCTTAAATTAGTAATAAATTAGTCAACGTATTTTTATTTTAAAGAGCATAATTCCTTTTCATGAATGGTAGGTATGGTATGAGAATGAGAGTATGAATATGAAATATGAATTTATGACCTACACGGGCCATCACATCATCGCATATCTGTCATCTACTACTACTATATTGTTATGTATGCATTATGCATGTTCAATTTCAAGTACCGGTTTCATTATTTTCATTATTAGTGATTCTTCACTCGTCAACATGGCGGTACAATTCCCGAGGCAACCCAAGTATAAGAGGTAAAATAATTATAATAATAATAATTAAGAAAAAGGTATTTTAAAAAAGAGAGAGAAATTAAACGAGGCAATTCATCACGGAAGGGGCGAACATGGATGATGGAGCTGCTTCCAGTTTTTCTCTCTCTAGAAAACGCAAAAGCGAATAACTGAAACCCTAGCCTCAGTTTCTGTGTGTGCGTGTTTGGTATTATTACTTCTGTTCCACGCATCGAATTCAATTCTCTGTGATATGAATCTGTGAAATCAATGTGCCTCTTTCGGAATCGCAGAGCGAGTAACGGTTCCGTCGTCGTTTACCGCTGACCGCTATCATCGATGAAGTCATGGCGCTGGTGGCAGAGGACTCTGATCCTCGCTCTTCTCTCTCTTTCCGTCCTTGCTCCGCTCTTCCTCGTCTCTCACCGCCTCAATCTCACTCCCTACGGTAAAAACAAAAAAAACTTAATCCCCTCTCATGTGAATTTCTATTTTCCGCGTGCTCTCTTTCCGTTTTAGTTGACCTTTTGCGTTTCTGTTGAATTCCGTTGCAGCACGACTGGAGTTTCAAGAAGATATATCCAGTGTTGTAAGCATATTGCTTCTCAAGCCTGGTCACTTTATTTTGTTAATTTATTTGAAATTTGAATTGCTTCGGTAGCTTAATTTGTATGTTGCTTGAAGAGAATGCCTCTTAGATGGAATGTATTGAAATATTTCTATCTTTATGTTTTTGTTCTCAGTGAATTTTTATTTATCGGTGAGTTGAAAAGTTTGCCGGCCGATAGTTAACTGGAACTTCGTGTGCTTTCAATAATTTTACTTATGGTTAAACTGATTTTTAATAGTTAATTATGTTAACCGGAAGTGTTTTATTTTTTTAATGTTTCTTCAGCTCCAATTCAAATTCTACAGCTAACGATGCTCTGCTGTGGAATGGAGATTGATTGTTATCTTTTGTTTCTTGCAGACATATAGGACAGATCCTTTACAGCTAAATGCTATTGAACAGGTAGTGGAATATTTTATTATAATTTTTGCCATCGTATTTTATGTTTCAATTCTTCTGGTTTTCCCCATGAATAAAAGAATTGAGTTTTCCTTTGTTATTTTTTGCCCTTTTTGTGCAATGCAGGAAGGTGCTGAAGAATTAGAAGAGCCAAAAGAAGTTGTTTATATAGAAAAAAAAAATGGTCCAATAAATAGTTCCATTCAACAAAAGGTTAATGATTCTGAGGAATCTAAAATCGAAGGGTACAGAAATAACATTTTGGAAAGAAATGGTTGGTGTTGGTGCACTTTCGAAATTTTGTGGTTTACATAATGCCCGTCCAATCTGAAAATTTTGCCTTTTCCAAGTTTCAGAATTCAACCGGAACAAAAGACAAGACCAGAAAGCTCAGCGGAAAGGATTATTCTCCGTAGTTGGGGATGAGGTTTGTGCTATTTCTTTTGAATTACTGACATTTGAATTTGAAGGCTGCGAGACTACTGCTATTGTTCTATTGGATTTTTTCCAAAAAAGTTATTTGAAGATTCTTCCGTTCTCTCTTCCTGAGAGAAGTTGCATTTCTCTCAAATTTCAGAAGATACCAAGATTATTTTCATACTCTGCAAATCTGTTAAGATCTTCATTTCTTAACGGTCATCTTCCCATTTCATGTACATAACTGTAAATTTATAATGAATGCATGATTTGGCTTGTGTTTTAAAAATTGCTATAAATGCATTCGTATTCAGTTAAATGAACCGAATTGATGTAAAATAAAAATAAATTATCTGACATATCACTTGTGTGCTTGGGGTTTTATTTTCAGATTGCAACATCTTTGACACTAATGTAAATGATGTTCATGATAAGAAATTGGATTCTTGCTTGTCCATGGTGCACCTATTATGCACTTTCTTTTACTATTCTAAATGAGATTATCGGATTAACTGTTATTTTATGTATTTAGCTATAATATAGAGTATCCTGTATCCGTTACTGACCTTATAAGGTATTTTAAAGGTTATCAAACAACATAGCCTTTTAGTTCCAATCTGAGATTGTAGTTGGATAATTAATACCTCTGACCGCTTTTCAAAAAACAACATAGCCTTACTTTTTGCATACCTCTGACCGCTTTCCATTTTCTTTTACATTATCAAATGTCAATTCTTTCCCTAGAGACTGAATCCATTCTTTAATGGCTAGCTAGGTGGGAAAGTTTGAACCATTTTTACAAATTAACTACTAACGTGGATTTGTTGTGTATCTACCGGAAATTATGATTTATTCAAAGGATTCGGGGTTTTCCGGCTAGTTTTCTACAGGGGTCAGTTTTTATAATTGAAGCCCAACTTACTCTTATGAATTATCCAAGGTCTTGTTTGTTAAGCAGGTTATTTACCTATTCCATTCCGAACACAAGAATTTGAGTTTTTTAGCATGTTTTATCATATCTCCATTTGTGGTGGAAATTGCAAACTTTACATTTTTTTTATATGCCTATGTGTGTTGGATTAATGTATAAATGCAAATTGGACTGTAGAGAAGTTATATTCACAAAGTTATATATATTGTTTTTTGAATTTGGTTTTATTTGCAGAACATATTTAATTTAACAGTCACACATAATCAGAGCATGCACACTCATCCTCAAAAAACGACAGATGATAATGTTGAAGTGACAGATAAGCAATCTATGCCAAGAGCAACCCAAAATCATCAGATTTCACGTCCTCAGTCTCGGAGAGTGTCGAATCAGAAGGTTTTGGAAATTAAGGATCAAATTATTCAAGCGAGAGCATACTTGGGGCTTGCTTCACCAGGCAGCAGCTCACACTTGGTGAAGGAGTTGAAGCTGAGAATTAAAGAGATGGAACATGCAGTTGGAGAGGCTACTATGGATTCAGATCTGTCAAGGAGGTAAAATTTTCTTGTAATCCTACAACTTGAATTTAGTTTGACAGTTATTTATTTCCTTCAATTACTATAATGTAAAGGTTTCAAGAGAAAACTAATGCTTTGATCCTTGAAAAAATACATTATTTTTTCTATTTCTTCCCGGAACTAGTATCATCAATTGATTCCCTGTATATTTCAATTTGCTCGCATTTGGTCCTTTCAAACTGCTTTTGATTGAAATAAATTAAATATACGAGGTTTCAGCAGAGAACATTTAAAGTGGATGGATTACATTAAGAAACACGTTTTCAGGGACCAAAACATAATATTTTTTGTTACAAGACCATACTAAATCTTTGGCAACTGCTTGTTTACCAATATAAAAGTAGTGTTGAAGAACATTCACGCTTGTCATTTTTATGTGATATGAACTGTTAAAAGAAAATCAGATGTTTTTTAATCTGAAAACAAGTGAAGTTCACAGTGCTTTGCAGAAAATGAGACACATGGCGGCTTCACTGTCTAAAGCAGTCCGTGCTTACCCAGACTGTGTTGCTATGACAACTAAGCTCCGTGCAATGAATCATAATGCTGAAGAGAAAATTCATTCTGAGCAACAAGAAGCAACATATCTTGTTCATCTTGCTGCAAGAACTACCCCAAAAGGTCTTCACTGTCTTTCTATGCAGCTAACTGCAGATTACTTTGCCCTGAGACCTGAGGACAGGAAGCTTCCAAATGAAAATAAGATTAATGATCCAAAACTTCATCATTATGCTGTCTTCTCTGACAATGTTCTTGCATGTGCAGTAGTTGTTAACTCCACTATCTCTAATGCCAAGGTAAATGCAATTTTTAAATGGATTAACTTTTATTGATTCGGGTGTTTCTGCTTTTGCTTTTGGATAATGTTGAACCCTGATGCAATGCTGAGAAAAAACATTGATACTAGCCAATTGAATATTAACAAGCTTAGCTATAGTTCATTTCAAGTTAGTTGTCCCTTAGTGGATACTTTTTGAATAGTTGATACCCCACATGGCTTACCCTTATCAGCTAAAGTTGCCTGTCTACAAAAAATTGCAGCTCATGTTCAGAACATAATGATTGTTTTATACTCAAGATTTTTCTTCAACTATTATGTAGTCAAAACCATTGGGGTGGGTGGCCATAGGACAGGCAGTATGAATGCATGAGTCTGGAACCAATTTGATCAAATTCCTATCTTTCCTTGAACCCACCCCACTTATAATTGGCATTTGATTTTTGAAATATTTCTGTCTACATTGAAAGAGTTATCTTAGTTGCACTGCTGCTCAGGGCGCTGCAGAACATGCTGAAGAATTAAGAAGTCAAAGCAGTAAAAACACGAGGAATATGAATTTTTATTATGGAATGACACACTAATAAGTCAATCATCCTATAAAATACTTCCCTCTCCATCATTAACTAGCGATTAAACTTTGATTTTCTAGTTAGGTTGAGTTGTTTATACTTTATTACGTGTGTTACTTGTAGTTAATACGAGAGATGCAGTAAGAAGAAAGATATATGAGATCCCTTAGCAAGTAACCCATTCCCATGAGAATGCAGTCTTATGTACCCACATCAAACCCTGTCACTTAATGTTGAGTTGTTGAAGGCAGAATTTTTTATTTATTTATGAGAAGTACTGACAGTATACTATTTTTAAACGCACTTTATTATTGACTGAAATTTATTAGAAATAAAAAAATAAAAAATAGTGGGTCCAACATCTTGTTTACGGAACCTCACTGTTGATTTTGTAGTTTCCAATAAATTTTAATCAACAGTAGAAAGTGTGTTAAAACAAGTGTATTTTAGTGTATGTTGTTAGTATTTCTCTCTATTTATTTACAACATTATGAAAAGGACATAAATTGATCCATGTAGAAGATTTCACTTAATAAGGCAAGGCTTGATTGTAATATTATATCGGTTTATTTTGAGTTCGTGCAAAAATTCTTATTATTGAATATGAAGCTCATGGTTAAGTCTGTGTGTAGTGACAAGAAAGTGTGACAATGACTTTTAAATTGCAGAAACAGGGGAAACTTGTTTTCCACGTAGTGACCAATTCAGTTAACCTTCCTGCAATCTGGATGTGGTTCTTATTAAACCCTCCTGGCAAAGCCACAGTCCACGTACAAAGCATAGAGAACTTTGAATGGTTGCTCAAGTACAATACATTCAAAGAACGTAGTTCCAGTGATCCAAGATATACCTCTGAGTTGAACTATCTGCGTTTCTATCTTCCAGATATCTTCCCAACTTTAAATAAGGTTCTGCTCTTTGATCATGATGTGGTGGTGCAACAAGATCTCAGTAGACTGTGGAATGTCAATATGAAAGAGAAAGTAATTGCAGCAGTCGGCACTTGTCAGGAAGGGGAAACTTCATTTCATAGGATGGATACGTTCTTAAACTTCTCAGATCCATTCATTGCAAATAGGTTTGATGTCAATGCTTGCACGTGGGCATTTGGGATGAACTTATTTGATTTACAACAGTGGAGAAGACAAAATTTAACTGCTCTCTATCACAGTTATTTGCAAATGGTATGGTTAAAGAAATGTCGTTTTTTTGTTGTAGACCTACTATTTTTTTCTCTGTTAAGAGAGTATGCATGCTGTTCTCTTCTCACACAATTTTCCTACATTTAAGTTTCTTCAAATCTTGAGTTTGGCTTCTAGCATTGATAAAATAAACGAGCTCCCTTGAAATTGGATTTGCATTAATCGTGGAATTCAGATGTTATTCAAAGAAACATTTTCATTTTTCTAATTTCAAATGGTTGAATCTAATGAGCATATGTGTTGAAGTTCTTGTTTAATTTGCAGTTACATGGAAGACAAATTTTTTTCTATTAGGATTATATGTGATGTGTTTCTCTATGTTGTTTATTTCAGGGTTTCAAGAGACAATTGTGGAGTACTGGAAGTCTGCCTTTAGGCTGGCTGACCTTCTATAACAAGTCTATGATTTTGGACAGACGGTGGCAGATTCTTGGCCTTGGTTATGACTCAAATGTTGATAAAAACCAGATTGAGCGGGCTGCGGTTATACACTTCGATGGAATTAGGAAACCGTGGTTAGAAATTGCAATGGGAAGATATAAAAGTTACTGGACCAAATTTCTGAAGTTTGATCACCCTATTTTGCAACGTTGCAATCTTCAGGCGTAGCTAAAATTTGAAATATAACATTTTGCTCCTGGCAGGTTTTATTTGAGTAATTGGCTGGCATATTAATTGCCTGCTTCAACCGATTCTTTATTGTTCTTGGCGATTCTTCTTGTAAAGCCCTTCATAGATGCATAAAATTTATGTCATATATATTTTTTTAGAAGCTTAGCTAATTTGTAGGGACATTGAGATGAAATAAGATTCGCGTAGGCATTTTAGCTGCTTGGAGATGCTGTTGCTGGTTATGTACATAATTCCTTCCCGTGGTCTGTTAGATCGTGCTACCCTGTTTACCACCAATTTAAGTCAATTACGAGCGGTCTGGAAGTTAAAGTTAAATTTTACTTTCAGCTACTATTTTATACACAATTGTGGTTGCCATTTGAGTTGTGTGCTATGTGCTCATTATGTATGTTACATGAAGCCATGGGATTCAAGTATTGAAAGTAATAAATTTAGAGAAAAGTTTTGTTGATATTATGAACAAGAAATAAGATACATTTGACAATGTTTATAATAATATAATAATATTTTTTAAAAAAATAAAAAATGAATTGTTTATAATAATATTTTTAAATTAAAAAATAAAATAAAATATTAATTTATTAAAGTGTAAAGTGTATATTTTTACTGTAGAGTGTTAATATCTTAGCACTATTATTATCCGTGATGGATGTCATATGGGGGTTCAAATTGTACTCTTCTCCGCTTCTTTTTAAGTGTTGGAAAGAAAGGAAGCATTATCTAGTCGTGATTTTTTGGACAAATAACTTTATTAAAGATTTCTTAAATAAGTATTTATATTTAAGTAGCTTTTTTAATTAAAATAAAACATTTAAAATGTTTTTATATCATTGTAAGTTGTTTTAACAAATTATCTTTTTTTAAAATGAGATGAAAATAGCTTCTAAATATTTTCGCAGTTTTTTTAATACTTACATAAATGAGGCAGGGGTAAAGCCAACATCCAACGAAGCTATGATTGAGTTAAGAAATAAGGGACTCCGAATGGATTGCGTGACACGTGGAGAAAACTTATTGGGGTTTTTGCAGATATGGATATCAACGAGGGGTTGTCATCCAATCCACGGTGTGTGGTGTGATGAGCCGATACTGCACTTCCAATAATAATAACAATTTTGAAATATTTTCTAGTGCGTACCGTGACAAAAGCGTAGCCATACTCTGATTCATCACTGAAGAAAAATGGCAACCATCATCGCCGGCAGCCCAACAACATCAATTTCTCGATCAGGTCTTGTGCTCAAGCGACCTTTTGGGGTCTCATCCTCTACCGTTCTTGGTGAGTGAGCTTTTTCATTGATCATAACTTTATTCAAGTTTTTCCTTCAAGGAAGATGATAGGATATATGATTCCTTTCAGAATAAACCTGCAATCAATTAATCTGTTCCTATTTCTGATTTTCTTGTACTCACAACGTTGTGGAACACGACGTAGCAATTTCAGAGTTCTCATACTTCACGTTTAGACTGATAGTTAGGGTTTAGATTATGCTGATTAATGAACCAACAACATTTTTTTCCTTACATAATTGTATAGGATTGCCAGCAATGAGTAGGGCAGGGAAAGTGAGGTGCTCCATGGATGAAAAGCCTTCCGTGCAGGAAAACAGTTCAAATGTGGGAATGGGAGCATCCTTGCTAGCAGCTGCATGCGCCGCAACCATGTCAAGCCCAGCCATGGCTTTGGTGGATGAGAGACTGAGCACTGAAGGGACAGGGCTTCCCTTTGGGCTTAGCAACAACCTTCTTGGTTGGATTCTGTTCGGTGTCTTTGGTCTTATATGGGCTCTCTACTTTGTCTACACTTCCAGTCTTGAAGAGGATGAAGAGTCTGGATTGTCCCTCTAAACCCCAACTCATTATGCATTGTATAAATTCCAAATACTTATCTCCTCCTCTGTTGTATTAAAATCTACTTGTGTATCCAACTTCAATCTTCCCAAGTTATTGATTTCTTCTCATGCAGAGCTTTCACATAGCTTCTTCTATACTCGTGTTTTACCTTTTAAGGTTGCCTGTTTATTGGTAGTATAACATTCAATTCTATCCCTGAAATTAAGTGGAAGTGGAAAAGTATAAGATACAATTCTATGTATTTAGCCATACATGCAAACATCTAATTAGTGGTGACAATGAAGATAAGTATTCTTCTAATAAATGTATAGATTAAATCAAAATATAAAAATGTGATTAAGCTTAGAGCTTAGAATCCAGCTTACTTATAATTTGTATTGAAAGTGAAATTCTATGTCCATTGGATGTCATTTGTATTTAGAGCTTAGACTTTAGGACTTTTAATTTGGTCTTACTCGGTAAATGGGTATGGCAGTTGGGGTCAGACAATGGTGGTTTGTGGAAGGAGATTATTGATTCCAAATATGGGGGTGAAAAAGTCTAAGAGGGGGAGGGAAAGACAACAATGACTCTCTTTGGTGAAAAGATTTGAGGGAGGTCTGGAGCTTGGAGGGTTGGGGCCGGAATTTCGAAGAAGCCTTAATCTGGAAGGTGGGAACTGGGAAGGAAGTTTTATTCTGGGAAGATAATTGGGTGGGGAGAGGGGCCTTGAAGACGGTTTTCCCAATGTTGTATTCCCTGAGTGTGCCAAAAGCTTCTGGGATGACAGCATTTGGGGGATGGAACAACGAAAAATGGCTTTGGAATTTCGTCTGGAGAAGGAATCTATTTGAATGGGAGAAGCAAATAGCGAAACGACTTTTTCAGGAAGTCCAAGGTGTGAATTTCGACTTGGATAAGGAGGACAGGTGAGTGTGTAATGAAGGAGAGGAGCTTAGGTACACGATTAAATCGTGGCATACCTCCATCTAAGGGAGGATGGAGTAGGGGAGAATGAGACGGTGTTTAAAGAGTTTTTGAAGAGTAAAGTCGTGCCTATTGCTTTAGTTACGGCTTGGGGGTGTTGAAAAACAAGTTAGCCACTAAGGCTAACCTGGAAAGGCGCGGGATCACATTTGCAAGCTCCACATGTAGTCTTTGTGGGGTCGAGAAGGACCAGTACCCATTTGTTCTTTGAGTGCATAGTTGTTTGATTATTGTGAAACCATTGTATGCATAGTTGGATGTGCATAGCGTGTTTCACAACGTCGCATTGTTAAATTTTTTTTCAGTTTAGGATGAACAATGTGTCTGCTTCGAAAGTTAAAAATACTTCTGGATCACATAATCTAAAAATGACAAAATGAAAAATTTTATATTTATAAAATGTAAGATAAAATATATTAAGATAGTGGAAATAATGTTTTTTAAAAGATTTTTAATGTCCAATATGTTTTGGACTTTAAAGCTGGTTTTTTTTACATAAGTGATGTTATGCACAATTGGTTACTACTTTCAAAAAATCACTTTAAAATGAAGAAGCACTACTTCAATTCATATATGAAAATTGTTCCATATACATGCACGACTTACGATTTTATTTTTCCAATTATGTTCACGTTTTTTATTTTATTTTTTTTAAATTGTGTAAGTTTTTTCTTGATTTGTGTTGAAGCCATGCTTGATAACATGTTTTTTTTAAGACGTGCTAGCACTACTTCTATTTTTTATTTATTTTGTTATTCTTTACTTATTTTTTATGTTTAAATTTTTTATAAATTTAGATTATGTAATTAATTATTTATATGTTAATTGAATATATTTTTCATAATTTAAAATATTAATATGGACAAGTATATTTAAATTATTTTTTCTAAAATAGTTAAACATTTAGTTAATTAAATTAATTAAGTATAATTAATTTTTTTATTCTTACATTTAGGGTCAATATTCAATTTAATACAGTGTTTATTAAAAAAAATTAATTTGGTCTTAACGTTTTTTAAAATGTATTTAAGTTGGCTCATTTTGTTAACTTTGAACTAACAGTGTTAAGTGTTACTGATGTGACACAGATAACTACAAACGTGAACTCTGATTTGTTGTACACATGAAAGAAAGCGCAATTGTCACACTAAGAACCAACTTGTTGGGTCCATGATGATGTTCCTTCTTGCGAGTAACAGTGGAACAACCATCATCATAACCACCTTCATCATAATCTCCATCACTGTTGTTATCATCCGTAGAAGAACACTTGGATGGTGGAGGAGACATCGACCTTCCAAACTTATCACAGTGAACCAGATCGGGTATGACAGACAAGGAATAAGGAACAGAGTCTGAGAACGAGTTGGAATCCAAGGAGATGTTTTTCAAAGAAATGAGGTCCCCAATGGAAGAGGGTATCTCACCCTTGAGTTGATTAAAAAAAAGGATCAAAACTTGGAGGGTGTCCAACATGGCGATGGAGGTGGGTATGTTGGAGGTTGATGGAAGAAATATCGATGTAGGTGAGGCTGGGAGGGAACTGCATGGGGTGAAGGGCAGTTGAGGAGGAGGACCTTTAATGCATTGCACAAAACCAACCCTAAAAAGAGGTCAAATCCTAAACCTTACATGTGGCCTACCTATACAACAAATCATAGTCCATGTTTGTGTAAGAATATTATGTGGCACCTCACGATTATTTATCTTATTAATTGATCAATTACCATAATTATCCTATTATATTATTGGTAATTACTTGATGGACGTAATTACTATTACCATAAATAAT
>Ga0123342_1001489_pt1 | contig 39460 bp, 19 predicted proteins | sample Turbeawhitnodule_FD_89960 | JGI IMG/M metagenome (GOLD analysis project Ga0123342, IMG submission 89960) | Root nodule microbial communities of legume samples collected from Mexico - Turtle bean Mexico white nodule | ecosystem: Host-associated > Plants > Roots > Nodule | place: Mexico: Nepantla...
ATTTTTTGTATTGTTGTTTATGTACAAACTTTGGCTAAGAACTAGGCTTTTTGTACATGGGTTGGAATACCCCAAGTATTCCCATTTATATTATTCTTTATTGCTGATTAAAAAAAAAAAAAAAATTGTGTTTCTATTTCTTTTTCCAACTAAAATCATATTTATAAATCACATTAAAGTCATTTAGATATTATCCATTTTCATAATTTTTCCTTACTAAAAATCATAATTTAAAATTAAAAAAAAAATGCACTGATTTGATGCAAAATTGGGAAATAGGATTTGTGTGTATTAGGTTATCCTCACGCCCGTAGAGTGTTATGGTGTGGGGAACTGTGTGTGTCGTTTTCAGGTGTGAGGTGTTGCTTCGTCGTCGCTAAATTTCGTGAGTGTATCCTAAAATTCTAAGTATCGATTCTGATGAGGGAAAAGTACCGACAAGAATACACTGTGGCACGTGAATCCAATGTGAGTTTCACGTGGAAGTGGAAGACCCACTCGCAGATTTTATCTTCCTAAGACTGAAAAATGAGACATGATACACGAGGAGGGTGTGGCTCTCTGTGAACCCACTGGTCCCTCCACTTCCATGCTCGTGGTGGAGGGTCCTCCAACCATCCCAACACACCCCACCATAGCCTTTTCTTTCCTTCTTATTATCATCAACATTTCTCTCCTTTTTTTTTCACTAATACCACTTATCCTCTTTCATCTTTTTGCTTCATTATTAAGTAATAATAACATTCCACTCAAAATAAATTGGTTTTATCAGATTCTGTTTATCTCTTCAAGAACTCAGATTAATCTCAAACAGAATCTTCAAATCCTGATAGAATTGGAGTCAAGAAACAAAAGCAAAAACAAAAACATCTGGGTTCTTCGGCAAGGAATATATTCAAGATAACTTGTCTGTGCATGCGTGATTCAGTTTGTTTAAAAAAGAAACAAAACAAACAGTATTGCCTTATTTATTTACAAAGAGAGAAATAATGCATGTTTATTTAAATATCTCTCTCCTTTTGATTCGGGAACATGGTGTGTCTTTTTCAGGGAGAAATGCAAACAAAGTAATTTGTTTGAGATATGAGATATCATTAGGGAAATGTGGAATAAAAATGTGGAGGGTTAGGAAAGGAGGATATGATGCTGGTCCACTTCACCTGTTTGATACCTAACCAGTTTAATAAGATGACAAAAGGGAACTGCATGAAATTTGTGGCCTCCTTTCAGAGAATCTACCATTTTTTTTTATTTTATTTCGCTTGAGTACTAGGAATTAAATTGAGAAATGACTTGTATGCCATTCCGACGAAGACCCCATGGAGTAGTACTATTTATTACCAATTCATTCATTCCCTCACCTCAAGATTTTGCATCCTACAAGAAACCACTGCGAACTTCGCATCAAGCTTCAACAATCCAGGAATAGAGTTCGTGCATCCACTGCCAAATCCTCGTCACAACTTAGTTTCAATTTCTTAGCTTCACAAAGGCATAAGGAGTAGTGGCTATTATTATTTACCTACGTGAAGTGATGTGCAACCCAGAAACAACATAGCAGCAAAGGAAAGCAAGGAAGCTCAATTGTTTACCTTAAAAATATTTTCATTCAATCAAATGATTCAGGAGATGCTTCACTCCACTCGCTCGGCTATGACAAGAACCTCTTCCCATGTACCCTCCATGTAAGTGTTAATTATTTTGGATATGATATGGCTTATATATCATAATATTTATTTCATTCTATGTATTCCTCGTTTAGTTTTAATCAAAGTGAGTAATTTTTTTTTCAGTTATGACAATGATCTCCTTGAGCTAGTGTGGGAAAATGGTGAGGTTGTTGTACGAGGAGGTTCATCAGATAGATCAAGAAAGAGTAACGAGGAAAGAGTATACGAAGATGTCAGCATAAAAAGAACAAGGTTGAACCCTTTATACTCACTTGAAGATCACCTTCCCCCTCTAAAGGAATCTTACATGAGCTCTTCGTATCAAAGCAATGCCCAAGATTCGTGCCATTCTGCCCAAACAAAGAATTCCTGCAAGCTTAACGAAGAATTTGAAAACTTGTTAAGACAAGCAAAAGACTCTAAGCCCGTTACCCCAAGCTATACTCTCTTACAGCAGTGCTCACCTTCATCTCCTCTCAAGAAACAAAGAACAGATTCAACCCAAACACTGCCACCACCAAACACACGGAACTTGGGGTTTGATCAAAGAACAGCTAAAGTGAACTTCTCCAATTTTTCAATACCTGCGGTGTTTCTCAAATCTAGTACTTGTCAGGGAAGAAGTACAACTCAGCAGGCAAAAAATCATTCATCTCCACCAAGAACGGAGGAGATTGAAGCGCCCAAGGTTGAGAAATCAACTAAGGAATCACAAGGGTTTCAAAAGCAGACATCCTTAACCGTTGAAAGAAGTGCAAAACCACCCCCACCCCTTGATGAGCACTCTGAAGCTATTGGTCATGGAATTCACAGATACCAAGATCAACTACGTTGTGACCAAACCTCAGGCTCAGAATCACTTAGAGCCAAGGAAAACGCTTATAATAATAATAATAATAACACTTTCTGTCAAGAACCGTTCCTAGCTTCTTCCGTGTGCTCTCTTGGAGCCTCCAACGACCCAAACCATGGTATCAGGAAACATGAAGACACTGACGACTCAATATATTTAAGTGATGTAAGTGGAACCCTAGGCTATGTTTTTACCTTCTTTAGCCCTTCGTGTTAGTTACCATCAGTCTCATGGAACATGGATCAATTTGTTTGATGCAGAATGACGAAGAGCCTGAGAATATGGTAAAGCAAGATAGGGAGGGTAACAGAGTCAAGAGAAGCAGGAATGCTGAGGTTCATAACTTATCTGAAAAGGTGAGCAAAACGTTTAGAATATGGTAAAGTAGATCCCATGAAATAAAATACACCCCAAATAAATTTATCGAGAGAAAATAACAGATTAAGAGCTTGTATATCTGAAAATTAATTCCATGTATCTGACAGTTGTGGACATGTTTGCAGAAGCGTAGAGAAAAAATCAACAAGAAGATGCGTACATTGAAAGAGCTCATACCCAATTGCAATAAGGTACGTGTGTTTGAGTGAGTATGATACAGACAAGAAATTACAATACATAGTTCATAATCACTTTGGTGTTTACTAATTCAATTTCTATATGATATATAGTTCAATATCATTAATTATGTTTTATAAACTAAGAAATTCAACTACATATCACTGATTGACTAGGATATAACAGATACACAATGGTGATCTCAGACTAAATAATAATTTTTAGTTTAACTTTCTCATTAAGGTTCGCGCCCTTGTTTTCTCTAAGTTTTGTCTTGTATGTCTCTCTAGGTGGACAAAGCATCAATGCTTGACGATGCCATCGACTACCTGAAGACTCTAAAGCTTCAGTTACAGGTAAAATTTGAAGTTCATATGTGTTGTACAAATGGCCTTGATTTACAAATATTGGAATTTGAATGAAAGTCTAAAGCATAGTGTTATGTATGCGGAATGATGCAGATAATGTCAATGGGAAGTGGATTATGGCCACTTATGATGCTACCTGCTGCCGCAGCGCCTCACGTGAACGGACCACATTTACCACAGTTAGTGGGAGCAGGAATGGGATTCAGGCCACCGCAGCTTCCTATTCCACCACTTTCTGCTATCACAGACAACAGACTTCATCACATGTTTGGTTTCCCCAACCAAATACCAACCATGCCAATGCCTCATGCACCTTTCTTCCCCATCATTGGAAATTCTCCCACAGAACCACCCTTGGCTGCCACCACCACACCCACCATACCAAACATGGCACAACATCTTGCTAAAACTGCAGCATCTCTTCAGGTGTCACTCCCCACCAACTTGGACCCTCAGGAACATGCATCAAACAGACTGCAGAATCCAGTGTCCTTTCATCCCCCATGGCATTAGTACTCCACTAGCTACCCCTTTCATTTTTCCACAAAGGTAAATATGTGTACAGGGAAGGAAAGTAGAGAGTGATGAAATTAAGAAATTAGATTAGAGAAGTTAATTGGAGGCGACTGTAGAATTTGGTTTACCCTTTTCAAAAAGGTGATGTACATTTCTCTCATCATCTAATATCAGTTGCAGAATCTGACATTTCACAGTTTCATGCGTGCTTTCGGCCTTGTACTACATATTACGGCTCTTGTGTATCTTTCAAAATTATCCATCCATACACCAATAATCGAGAGTGTGATAATTTAGATAGTGATAGCAAAAAAATCTGACAAAATTCACTTTTATAAAATTGATTTTAAACTGGAGCAATTAGTTTTATATTAAAACGTGTTCAAAAATAACTATAATGGTAAATCAAACTTTTTAAGTGCTTATGTTCGATTAGATTTTAGTATATATGTGATTTTCATGAGATAAACGTTTATCTCTATATAATTCATATTTATATTAATGAACATGTTTTTTTTAAGTAAGTTTATTTTTGTTTCTTTTGAGTTAATTTTGAGTTATAGTGTTTATATGAGAAGATGTGGTGATGTTTATAGTTTCAAAATTAGTCTGTATTAATTTAGAGTACTAGTGTTTAGATAATTAATCAGAACTCTATATATGCAAATTGTTAAGTTATCTTTACATTATTCAGAAATGAAAACTAGTTTTAAACCCTAGTTTTGATCTTCTCCTCATGTATTAGTTTTTTTTTTCATCCAAATAATAAGTTATTAGTATGTGACAACTTTAGTGATAGAGTAGAAATGACAAATTATTTATTTAAAAATTATTTTGCTTAAAAAATTAATCGAGGTGATGTGTTTTTAAATATAACCAAACTCAAACTCTCTTATATCTTTAATATTATATATGCAATTATGAGGTGTTTCATGTTAGTTTTTACTTATTTGCTTGAGGCTTATTATGGTATGCCACCAGCGTAACTTATAATGCTTTAGAAAATGCTTTCATAATATTTGAATTGAAGCCAATTAGCCAATGAACTTGGTATCCAGGACTGAAGTTGAGTTCACAAGTATTAAACTTCAATTCTTTATTAAGTTTTTGAGGAATCAAAATTTAATGGAAAAACTAAACCTTTTTTCTCCTAGAATAATAGGGCCAAGAAAGCATTTATTAACTGATTTTCACGTGAGTACTACGTATTTTTATAGGATATTTATGTCTTCTAACACCCATTTTGTGTGAAATGACAAAAATACACTTAAATAAAAGGGAATGTACAATACAAAATACTTCAAAAACTCGTTTCTGGAACCTGTTTTGGGTTTCAATTTTCAGAATATTTTTTTTGAATTTTGGAATTTTTTTCTGGAACACGTTTCTAAATTTTATTCTTTCGAACATGTTTTTTACCTTCTTAAATGAGATTTTGATTTTTGAATTCTATTTGAAAATTTTATTTCCAAAACACAATAATCTATTTTAGATTTACTTTTTATAATGTATTTTTTTTTAATTTCAGATTTTCAATTCCGGAATAAATAGTAGTTTTGGAAATTTCAATAGAGAATCGGGTCCAGGTCATAATTTGTAAGTTTCAGGAAGAAATTTGGGAAAAATAATACTTAAACCATTCCATTTTATTACTTGTGTTTGGAATGGATGGTCATTTTTCACATGAACAAAGCTGGTGGATGATGTTAGAAAACGAAGTACAGGTGTAGGAACCCACTAATGAACTCACCATTAATTAATACATTTGAGACATTAAAAAATATTGTTAGTTCCTTAACCAACCAAGGCAATTGGTCAACCAATAATTAATTCATTAATATCTAACAGATGAGCATTAAGATTTGACATGCAGAAAAAATGGCTGAGAACAAGTAGACTAAATTATTAACTCATGTTAGGTACAGTTCAAAATAGAGTAACATGTAGTTTACTCGATACGTTAGCATTCCCAATCGTTGGTATCATAACTCCAAACAGCAAACTCTACATGCCAGGTTTTGGTCGCACCAATAATACTTTAACTTTCATGTCAAACTTTAAAGCATATATTTGTTAAGAAAAAAATACGTGGATTGCGACACATTACTTGTATTTAAAAATACAAATGATTGGAGACTTATCCGCAACAATAACTGTACACCTGAAATGGACATAGTTATCATCACCCCTGCATCTATAAAAAAGTGTCTTTTTGCCAGAAATATAGCACAACAACCGTAATTTTCATTTTCAAACTTACACAGCTTCCATTTCTAACTTTTTTGTTATTTTATCTCCATCTGATACCGCCTGAGTGATTCCTGGCTTCTCAGCTGGATGGTTAGAGAGCTTGAGATTTGAGAAAGCATCGCTAATAAAATCAGCAGCTTCTGAAGCTGTTCTTCCTTCTGTGTTAATTGTCTTCTCCGGGGTAGGAACTTGAGCCTCTTTCCCAACAGCCAACTCCAACTTCTTGAATTCTTCTTCAATATCTTCATCCTCAATATCCACGTATGATGGCGTTTGTTCTGAAGTCACCAGAAAGTAAATATTGCTCACAAAAAAAATTCAAAATACTTAATTATTGACACCATATACAAAGCATTACCACCACCCTGAAATCCCCTTAACTTCAATATCTCACAAACCAATGAAACCATTTCATTTCAACATAAACTGCAAAAGCACGGTTCAAATGTATGCCACAGTAGACATGACAAAATATACCTAGTATCTTTTCAACTTCCTTGTGTGAATCAATGCTCTCTTGAATATCTCTTAAACAAAGATCAACATCTTCCACGCTGATCTTATTTTCTTTAATAGCCCGAGCCCCAATCTGCATAGCTTCAGCAACCTGCTAACAAACAACCGAGCACCAGTTGTAACAAAGACAAGCTGCAGCTAAAAAGATTCTTCAGATTATGACGAAAGTGACCAACTTTACATAATGTTTAAAATCATGCCTTCTTTGTTGACTCGGCATCAGCAATAACATCAAGTACTTCCTCCACTCTGTTCAAAAGTGATGAACATTTTTCTCTACTCTGGGTGACTAATTTCAGCTCCCTTGCATAGCTAAGGGCCAATTTTTTGTTCCCAGATTGTAGAGAAGCCAATGCTGATTTTTTCAACCTAATAAAATCAATCTGTGAGGCAACTAAAGTTTTTTGAGCAAACATCCCTACACTGATGCAGGATATCTGTTAAATCACGGCAACTTTTGACTTCTGAAAACAATAAACACACTTTCTCTTGGAACATAAATTTGTAGAAATATAACCAATCAAATGACATTGCAGTCAAATTATTGTGCGTCAATCCATGTTTTAAGAGTGGACGACCCACATATTATCACGAGTCCAAAACCAATTAGGTAAAAAGCTCTATGATAGTGGTCACACAACAGAAACAGCAAAGATATTACATGAATGAGGAGGATATCATGCACATCCACAATGCTATTTTGTAAATGTGTTTACAAGAATGATACTAAGAGGTTTAACAAAATGGAAAAGATTTTTTTCTAAAAAAAAATCAAACCAAACGTAAAGATAATATAATACTTAACTTTCGAACAAGAAAGGGAAAATAGTTCAGCATACGAGGGAAGATTTTCTTTATTTTTCTTGAAACTTTTCTTACTGGTTGTATTTAGAAGTTCCTTCAGGATACATATAATACAAGTATAAAGTTTTATAAAATAAACTCACAATTCATAACGCCTGTCAGTCACATCCAGTTGCTGCTGAAGCTTCTCAGTTGTCCAAATCAGGTGCAGTACATCATAATCTAAATTGGTGATACTAGATAATGCTCCAGCTGAAAGAGAAACTTTTACTCCCTGTAAATAAAGAAATTAAAAAAAAATTGAAATAAGACAAGTACGTAATAATCAGTATTGATAATTCATGCCTACCACAACAGAATATTCTTGGCCAGTATTGATAACAGTCAGATTTTTTATGAGTTCTATTAATTTACCAGAAATTTTAAAAGTTAGACATGTCCCATCCAAAGACCATGTAAAGGGAAAAAAAAGTCCCAGGTATAGAATATCAAATAATGGCATTTTTTTTCTGATAGGAACAATAACTTCAATTTTTGTACCTCAACACAATCTTTCTTGTTCACTGACAGATACTGTGCTGTTCTACACCCAGACAGATACCTCAATATTACAGATGCCTCCTCCTGCCCTCCACATATGCCCTGAAATTTCTTCATTGTGATGATACAAGACGGATTCCAGTGACTCTCAGATAGATGGTTGACAACTTCAGCAGCCTTATCCTATTCATGAAGAAGTAAAACTATAATTGAGTAGTGGTAATGACAAATCGAGCATAATCATGGTTCAAAATTGCAGGCCGCAACCACAATTGCGACAACAATAGTGTTGTTGTGGTGCCTCCCATAATCACATAATTTTCTGCAACAAGTCCACAACGTAGCTGCAATAGAGTCTCAACAAACCTAAACATTGTTCTATTTCATTTTTATCACAAGAAAAAACAAAGATTCTAATTTCAATCTTTCATCCTATCTTCTAAATGACAAGGTGGAATGAGTATTGTTGTGTTGGATGCTGAAGGAGTACAAGAGACATCTCATGGTAGTTGCTGGAGGGTTGCGTGTGCATAGCTGTAGACTATGTATCAATAATTAGAGTAATTGCGGGCTGCAATCTGCTTCTTAGCAGCCACAATGCCCGCAACCACAATTTAGAACCATGAGCATAATCAAACAAATAAAAACTTAATTCAACTCCAGCATAACTTAATCAACTTGCTAATACTACCACTGCATGGAAGCAAACTTAATGATCACAGAGAAAATCTTAACTGAAGATGAATAAGATAAATCAAACACTAAGGAAGGCTAGGGATTTTCATAAAAGTTGTTTGGTTCAAAATTATGGAGTGAGGAGATGTGCAACAATGGGGAAAATCATTGCTCTCCTTCAATTTACCTTTCCATCAATGTTTAGTGGATTTGATGAGGGGAAATGCTAAATGGTTATGAACTACACTTAATAATTTATCCTTAGTTTAAATACTTAAACTTAATATTTTAACAAATTTGACTTTTTAGTCTCTACACTTAAAATCATCTTTTTTAGTCTTTATACACACTTATTAATACATAGTATCATTAACCTCTTTTAGTCCTGATGACTTTAGATAATAGGAATTAAAAAAGATTAAAAACTGTCTGTATAAAAGGATTAAAATGATATTTAGTAAAAACTAAAATGAATCATTTTTAAGTATATATGTAAAGTTTATATAACTATAAGGACTAAATGAGTAATTAAACCTTATTTGTCTAGTATAAGGGTATATATATATATATAATAATAACGCACTTTATCTTTTCTTCCCACTCTTTGTAAACCAAACAAGAAGTCTCTCTACCCTTCCTAAAACCAAACTAACAACACAAATGAAAAAAAAGGAATGAAAGATCTTGAAATAAAAGGGTGCGTGATAACTGATAACCTTAAGCATAGCCGTTACGACGACACGCTGCTCAGCCATAATATCTGGTGCTGCTGGTCTTGTTATCAAGTTACTCACTCTTCTGACTAGTTGGGACAATCGCCCACTCGATGGATCCCCAAGATCAACCATTCTTGTAATGTCACCTTCATTATACATTAGAGACTGGCAAATGAAAATATGTAAACACAAAACCAAACAAAAAAATGGTTTTTTTTATGGATAATAACATAAACTGATAAGAGAGAAAGAGTAGTGACTCATACACACTCACCAAAACATTGTCAAGACACAAAGGGGTTAACCCTCCTCGATTAAACCAATCATTCTTAACCTGAAAATGAATAATTTAAGGTGAGAGAAAAAAAGAGGGAAATTGAAATTGGAAAAACCTGGTACCATCTCGTACTTACTTGGGAGGGTCGAATGAGGAGGAGGCGAAAATGTGTGGCGATTTTGATGATCAATTGTTTCCAGAATAGGAAAGAGGGTTCCCAATCGCATCTTTGCCCGGAAAAAGCTTTGAATCGAGCATTAGCAATCACGTCGTCGTCCCAATCAGCAACTTCCTTAGCTATGAAATCCCTAACGCTCGAACTATTCACATTCGAAATCGAATCCATCTTCCAAACTAAATCACTTCCCTTTCCCACATCTTCTTCCTTAAACGCAACCCTTTCGTAAACAAATTATATTTTTTATCAAATTAAAAATGCGCGGAACAAAATCAGTATCGTGTTAGTGTGTTCTTCAAAAAGTCACTATCAAAAATAGTTAATTAGTTCCATCCAAAATTTAAAAAATTGGTACTTCAACAAGTGCAATACACAAATAGTTTTTTATTTTATATAATTGAAATTTATAATTAAATTGGTTGGGCTTGTACGTGCATGTGGTGTAAAATGCTAATTTGTTGAGACTGTTTCTTCCTGCACCTCCATATGGCACTTTCATATACAATATAAAAATACATTTTTATCCTTCTTGTGTCACCTTCATGGAATAACTTTCGGATTATGTAATCCAGAAGCGCATTTGAAAAAAGACTTCTGGATTACATAATCCAGAAGTTAAAAAAGACTTCCAGATTATGTAATCCAAAAAGTAATCTGAAAAAAGACTTCTGGATTATATAGCTAATTACAAATTTGAAAAATGACTTCTAGATTATGTAATCCGGAATATTACAGAGGGGCATTTTTGGAAATACGAAAATATATGGAGGTGAGAGAAGAAGGTATGGAGGTGCAGGAAGAAGCAGTCATTTGTTGATTGTGAATATGGGCCCAAACCCAAGCCCGCTGTGTTTGTCAATTGTAGGGAAAAGTATAGAATGACGTTGAACTATAAGAAACAACGTAGTTGTTAATAATCAACTAACCATATAGGTTATTTTTTATTAGAAGTTAGGACGAAGATGTATTTATGGAATTTAAAATTTATTTTTTTCTAATAAATAATATTTTTTTATTTTTCATCTATTTTTAGGGTGGCAAGATAAAAAAAAATCATTATCTTAAAATTTTTAGGATAAGTTTTCTTTTATTTCTAAATGCAAATTCAAGCTTCTTATTTAATTTTGGCTAAGCTTTTCCCAAAAATTAGAAGTTTTAGCAAAAACAAGAAAGATCAACAAATGAGTAGGCAAGTTAAAGCAAATAACATAAAACGTTATAAACAAATAACATTACAAAATGTTAAAAGTAAAAAAAAACATTTTTAAATTTCCAAATTGTTATTTAGGCTAAACTATATTTTTAGTCTTTATTTCTTACTAATTTTTTCCATTCTTTATATTTTAAAAGATTCATTTTTTTCTTAAACTTTTATGTTTTGTTGATCTGAATATTGAATAAATTTGGTTGGGTTATTAAATAAATGAGAGAGTGGAAGGATTAAATAAAGAAAAAAGGGAGAAAAGTTTGGAGAAGTTTAGTGGTGTGATTTGACAAGAAAATGAGAAGACAGAGAAGTTTGAATGAGAAACGATAAGGAAGAGGCCCAGAAAAAGAAAGAAAGAGCGAGGTGAAAAGGGACTCTCATAGTATAACAATCATTTGTATTTTGGAGGATGCTAATTTTTTTTATTCCAATTAAATTCGATTGAATGATTGAGATATTTTCAGTGATCATAACTTCTACACGTTTTACTTTCGGGCTTTCTAGTCTTGTTCCACTTTTTTCTTTGTAATGTATCAGATAATATATTATATATGCATCTACGATATTTTAGGTGCATACATATTAGACAACTTTTTTTTGTTTAAAGGAGAAGAGTCAATGCACGGTTGTTTTCTCTCTCTTTTTCGCACTTTTTTCATCATTCATTCTTGTTTTTGGGTTTCTAGTTTCGCTTTCTTCGTATGTGCTATCTTCCTTTTTTTCTTTGGATTGATACTGATTTTTCTTTTTTTATTTTTGTTAATTATTGTATTATGGTATCATAGTTTTTCATTTGAAATTTGAAGAGTTTTAGTGTATTCTATTTTACTCCATTCATTGATTTGATTTTCTTTTACTATTTTATACGATTTTCATTTTTTTTTATTTTTTCTTGTAGATATAACGAAAGAACATTTAACACAAAGTTTTTTTTATCTCCATTCAAACGAGAATATTGTTGGTCCTCTTATTTTGAATGTTCTTGACGAATTATCATTCATGGAACATATCGGTCATCATGACTCTTAGTGTGAAAAATAATAAGGGATTTGTTCTTAGTACTGTCCCTAAATCGAAAAAGTATGATCTTTCTTTCTCTGTTTGGAATCGCTACAACAACATGGTGGTTTCGTGGCTAGTCCACTCAATCTCCCTCCCTATAAGACATAGCATAATATGGATGGATATGGCTTCTGACATGTGGAACGACTTGAAAATGAGATATTCCAAGGAAACCTCTATCGAATTTTCGATTTATAAATGGAAATGTCTTCTATGGGTCAATGTGACCTTTTTGTTACATAATTTTTTGCCAAATTGAGGATTATTTGAGATCAACTTGAGAATTTTAAACATGATCCAATATGCTCCTGTCAAATTAAATGCCCTTGTTCTGTCTTGTCTATATTTTCTCAAAAAAAGAAAAGAAAATCAAGTCATGCAATTTTTAAGTGACTTAAATGATGCTTAAATGATTAATATAATAATATTAGATAGCATGTGATGTGCTCCTTATGGATTCGATTCCTCCCATAACCAAAATATTTTCACTTATGGTGCAACAAGAACGTCATATGACTAATCTCTTAGTGTCAAATAGTAATGTTGTTAATCCTATTGTTAATAAAAGTACTGTGTCTGTTACCCTGATCCTTTTGTGGAAAAATAGTCAGATTAAATCCAATTGTTATCGAAAGAATAGTTTTCCAAGCATTAAAGTTTTTTTCAAGAATAATTAAAAAAATATATACTCATTATGGTTGAAGCGGTCACGCCATAGATTATGGTTATAAGAAAGATGGATACCCTTCTAACTACATTCTACATGTACAAAAAAACGAGTCATTGTTTCCTCCTCCTTTCCAACACATACTACAAATGTTGCTTGCCATAACTATACATTTTCTCACAAAATTCGCTTTAGTTGCAATCTTATCCTCAAAAATCCTCCAAACTACGTGATATATAATATTAATTGTGTCTTTATCGACCCTAGGATACATCATCAGACAATACATTATATATGCATCAAACAATATTTTAGGTACATATATTAGACGTTCTTCTTTTTTTTGCAAAGGAGAATAGTGAATGCATAATTGTTTTCTTCTTCTCAGTCTTCTCTCTTCTTCTCTCTTTTTCGCACTTTTTGTTGGTGTTCATTCTTCTTCTCGTATTTCTGGTTTCGTCCTCTTCGTAGGTGCTATCTTCATTTTCTTTAAGTGGATTCATAGTAATTTTTCTCTTACTTTGTTGTGGCAATCGAATTATAAGAAACTTAAATAGATATGTAAAAAAACAATATATATCGTAAAAGTGCTTACTTAAAAAGCTGATAAATTTAAATGTTAAATAGGTAGAAAATGAAATAAAATTATATTTGCGTACGTCATAGGTGACATATACTTTTTATTTGCATTCTTTGTCTAGAGTGAAATGGTGACGCACACTATGTAGTAAATCATTAGTTGATGAGACTAAACTTGAGCATGGGAAATTAATCCTACATCTTCAAAGTTGATATTAGTGAAAATGATGTAATCTTTATGAGAGTTGACTATCATTTCCCACTAAGGGACAGACATTTACTCAAAGTTAATGCACTCCATTTTTTAAATTAGTTCTTCATTAAAGATGCTCCATAATTCTGGTTCCTCGTTTCTCTTCTAATTTTCATTTTTCCAATCAAACTTCACTTGGTCGTAATCAAAAGTGGCGTGCCTTTCTCCCTCATTTCTAACATATCTCACTGTTGTAAATCCAAATGGGACGTGGGAAAACAAATTTTTGACAAGATTGTAAGAATAGCATCGTCATGACAAAAAGTAATCAACAGTTTCTCACTAATCATGGTGGTAATTCAGTCTACCACCCTCATAATTAACCCGTTTAATTAAGATTTCATGCATCCAATGACCAAGGATTTCTTTCTTTCTCTTTTTCTTAATTGCCCATTATCTTTTGTACGATAACCTGATATTAAAGGTATAAATCAGACACATGCATGTGCCAAATTACCTTTAACACTCATGCCTCCATGATTATGGTTCCATTGCAAAACTTCAAAACCCTTTAAAACATTCTAATTATTATAAATTTAATTCCAAAGGTAAAAATTGTTAAAAAAAGAGCATGGCTTTAAAAATTAATCTCTTATTTATCAAGTATAAATACTTAAAAAGAGAGAGAGAGATAGTTGAAAACTTAAAGGAACTAGGTGTTGTTGAATAGACCCCTCTATGTGGTGGAGCTTATTAGCATGCAAGAACATGGGATGTTTCCTATAAATTGTGGGATTTGAGAGAATTAGATGTTGATCTGTTGGACGTTAACATCAAGGAGAGTGGATTCTAAATAGAAGGTTGGGCTATGTAAAATGGAGAATAAAGCAATGATATGTGAAATATTTTGAAAAAATATATACTACTTTCACGATGTAACTATGAAGACGGAACTACGACGGAACTACGACAGAACTGAATACATCAGTTTACAACTGTAATTTGATTAATATAATTTTAAAATTATTTTATTTTAACAGTAATTATTATTTTTTATAAGGTTATTAATATATAATATTATTTTTAGAAAATATTATAAAGGTTTAGCTTAGCACAATGTCTAATCCCATTATCTGAAGGTGATGGTTGATGTTTCTTGTCAATTGGTTGTCATCCTTTAAGATGATGAAAGGAAGCAAATGAAGGCACCTTTGATGACTTATATATGTATATATTCAAGGACACCTTCATCATGCTCCCTTCCCACTTCAAGTAACTTGTTCATTACAATCTACAAAAACTTAACCATTTTGTAACTTCCCCCTACTAATAACCCATCCCATCACCACCCACATAGCTACCACACCTTTTCTTTCTTTTCTTCTTTCAAACAATGCCTTCCACACACTTCATGCCCCCAATCATTCAAATAATTGCCAATTACTAACTAAGGAAGAAACAAATCAAAATCTATATATACTTATGCCTTCTTTTCTGGGTTTTATTCATTGCACTCCAGGTGCACATCTCATCACAACTTTAATAATTCAGGAAAATCAAGGAAAAACTCATTATCTTTTTAATTGTACCAAAATTTTCTCTCTAAGGAAAACATGACCAGATACTAATTATATCATTTTATATTTTATATGTTTAACTAAATTTTAATCCTGCAACATAAAAATATTTTGGTTTTTGTTTCTCGTTTGAAATTCACCATTTTGGTGACGAGAACGTTATGATATACCGAGATATTATCATCACAACCCCTTAAACATGTATATTGTTATTGACATATTAAAACTGTTACATCAACCTATGACATCATTAGATAATAAAAGAATGATACGTTATAAAGAATAAAATATCATATATTTTATTTATCAAGACTAAAATAAAATAACTATTTTTTTTATTAAAAATATACGTATAAACTTGTTGGAGATCACACATCAATTAGAAATGAAGACATTTCATTGTATACAAGTAGGTGTAAACCTCAACTTATAAGTCAGTTTTATAGGGTTGAGTTGGACTTAAAGTTCACTTCATAATATGGTATCAGAGTCATTTTCAAACTTATCCTAACGAGAATTTGTTAGACTTATCACGTCACTCGGTATCGGGCCGTTATCGGACCATCCATAATATGTTGTCACACGCACGAGCTATCACTCTCGGCGTGAGGAGTGTGTGTTAGACATCCTACATCGACTAAAGATAGGGACATTTCATAAGTGAGTGCAAATTATAAACTGGTTTTATGGGATTGAGTTAGACTTAAAGTTCACTTCATACTTAAAAACTAAAAAGAAAATAACACATTTAGAAAGAAGGAGAATAAAAAGTGACATGTTGATAGTGTATATTTTGACAGAGTATATTGAAGTGTCATGATAAAATTAATTGATAATGGTCGGACATCTTAAACATATTTCAATTAACTTTAATTCGTTTCAAAAATGGTTAAATTAATCATTTTTAACATTGAAATAATTTATATTTTTTAATTTTATTCAACTGGCATGTTGTTTATTATAATTGAAAATTCTCAATAGTAAATTAAATATAATTAAACTGTTTATTCTTATTGAAAATTTACAATAGAAAATTAAATTTATTTTTTCTTCTTCTTAAAAAATTGTTTACAATTATATTATTAATGTCAAGTTTTAGTTATGGAAAATAAAATTATCAAATTAATAAATCAATTCGAAAAACAATCATAAAATAAGTGAAGTTGGACCAAAATTATATTCTAAGTTAAATTCTAGAATTTAGTGTGTGAAAATAACAAGTATTAAAAATAAAATAACTTTTTCTTCCTAAAAAAACTTATTACATACGTGCAAAACAACATTTCTCTATTGTAAAAACTCTTGAATTTATTATTATTATTATATATAACTCTAAATTTATTATTCTTTTTCCACTTTATGAAAAAAGTAAACAAGTTATCCGAGAGAGATTAATCCACTAAAAAATTATTAAACAAAAATTAATTTTAGAAATTATAAATTATTTTATAAATTAAAAAATTAATTAGTATCTAAATTAGTTTTTATTATTAATAAAAAGATACCAATTTATAAATAATTTTATCTCTAGTCGATATCTTCTCAGAGATTGTCAACTCGTGCATGAAAATATATATTATGGGTGAACAGACCGATAGCAGGTAACCTGATAAACTCAACAAACTCTCATTTTGATAAACTCTAGATGACTTTGATACCATAAACTTTAAATCTAATTCAACTTTATAAAATCGACTTATAAGGTTAGGTTTGTACCCACTTATATACTATTAAATGTCCATATATTTTCTCAACGATCTCTAACAACTAATTATTTTTTTATTTATAAATTTAATTGATATTTAATAATTTTTTTATTACTTCTCCAAATTATTATAGATATACCTAATAAAATAAAAACTTATATATATTTTTATTTAATTTCTTATAAGTATTTTTTTATGTATTTTTTATTTTAATTTTTTATGTTATATGTTGATGTGATATTTGACAATGTCATCATTACTGAGTTGATAATTTCATTTGACAATCATGTAATTCAATCATTACACATCAAGATGATGTTATGATATTAGATTAATTAATCAAGAAAATTAGCAGCAGAGATATAAAAATGAAAAAGATATAGAGTAAAGGTGAAATATCTAAATTAGAATTAAAAAGTTAATTAAGTGTTGAGATTATGTGAAATAATCTCATTAACAAGATATTAACAAGATGATAATGTAAAGAATATAGGTTTAGAAAGAAATGAGGATGGGACGCAAATCCTTGGAATGCGAACAAATAAAAGGATTATGAGTAGCTAGATTCCCTTTTTCTCCTTTTCTTTTTTCTCCTTTCGCAATGTGTGCGTTTGTTTGGACAATATATAGCAAATATTTGCTTCCTAATAGATAGGGTGCAACTCAACATGGAACTGCTGTATTAACTACTTGCCTTGCAAGAAGCCAAAAGCTACCCATTTTTAATCATTGATGTTAAGATTAGTTTCCTCCCACTTCAAACTCTACTTAGCAAGGAACATTTATTCACTATCAACAAAAATCCACACCAAACAAAACAATTCAAACAAATATAAAAGTTAATTTTAAACTTAGAGAAATATGTTTAGCTCTATGTTCCTGATGTAATCTTCAACAATTAATCATATGTAAATATCATTATTTCTTCAAAAAAAAAACAACGCCACATGACACCTATCTTGAGTTTGTTCATATGGCCATACAAACCTCCACCAATATAGGCATATAGGATCATTGGTAGATAATTATTTCTTCTTTTTCATAAAAAGTGTTTTCTAACATTCATGCTACACATAAATATAAATTTGAAACTAATGAGAATATCAAGTATTTCAAATGTAATAACATGAGTGCAAAGTTATACTAGATTGTTAAATGTTCCTCTAACAAGGTTTCTAATCAAATAATAAAGGTATTTAGTGTTTATACCATAATAACAACTTTGGATATCGAAACAGGAATCACAACATCACCATGATAAACTTTTTCGACCATGACGTTCACTATATGAGAGGAGGAAGACATTTGTAAGGGTCAAGAGAGAATACTCGTCAACGTACAACTAAGATTAGTTTGTGAACTCAATATCATTCCTAACGGATCTCTAGCAACACAACTCTCCTAGTGTTGACTTTAAGTATAAGAGGCATTTGAGATTCTACTACACTAAATGTTTGATGTGATAGTCCTAAGGTTCTCAGCCTCTTGTCAAACTTTTACGTTAAGTTTTGTATTAACTCTTGAGTCTCCTCATAATTTGTTGCATTTTTGTTGGACGAACTTTTAAGAGAGTTATCAAGTAAAAGATGTTTCATAATTTCTTTAATAAGTAGTATTTTTCTATTCAAACAATTCATACAATGACACCTAATCATCATTAATATTAGGACTATATTATGCAAATTACATAAACTCTTCCACTTCTATCTCATAATCATCACTTATGCGTGCTAAATTAACCATTTATATCACTACAAGAACATTATCACATAACAATCAAATTTAGAGACAAAAAATAATTAGTCACTATATTAATTAAATTAAATTAAATTAGATACTATTTTAGAGAGTAAAAAAATGATTTCTATTATTAATAAAAAATTATAAGATGATTTCTAAATTGATATCTAAATTAACTACCAATGTTTTAGCTACTAATATTTTAAGTTTTAAATTAATCTTTAAAATACTACACTATAAAAAAATCATAAAATAAAAACCATCAATTTTAAAAAATAAATAATAATTAATTGTTATAGTGATTATATTAAAAATAATTTTAAAAGAAAAAAAAAAGTTTTGAAGTGATGATTATTTTGAAAAAAAATATATACAATAATCTGTGTTTTAAAAGCATTGGGTCCCGCATGAGCTAAGCTATGTCTAATAATTCAATAATACAGCTTTTGTTTCTATTTCTTTTATTTTCTATGGCTCACCTCCCTGTTGCCTCTTATCCTCTTTTTTTCTATGGAAGATATCACATTACTCATCCTCACATTACCTTCTATTTTAAAATAAAAACAACCCAATTATTACTAATTAAGACTAATTTACAACCACAACATTTTTTAATAAAGTTTCACATACATCATTCTCACTCATTCTTCTTTTTTCCACCTCACATTATTTCTCCACACTATAATAACACATACAAAAATACACTTTTTCAATTATCATACCAGTACTTATCACTTTTACCAATTCTCTTCTTTTTTATATACAAATATACACTTTCATTTTCATCAAACAATTCAAAATACAGTTCTCATTTGATCCAGTTTCAGCAGAATTGCCAACAAAGGAATAATGCCCTAAACCCTAAAAAAAAAAATAGGACAACTGACAGCTTATCAGCTCTAAGAAACAATGATTATATCTCTTTGTATTTGGTTAACCTAAGTTGATTTTTGATTTTGTGTTTGCATTTGAGGTATAAAATATAACAAAAAGTCTAAGGGCATTTAGATGGCATTGGAATTATTATATAGGCGATCGAGATGGTTCATGTTCCTCTCAGAGACTTTGCATAAATACACCAACAAGTAGAGATGCTTTCAAGTTACAGGTGAATTGTGCGTATTTTATACTCAAATAAATTTTATAGTCACATATGTGTATAACATACCACATGCATATGAAGATGTAGCTATCGTTATATATAGCCAACTGTTAAAGTTTTTTTGGTTCAAGATTGGTGCATGGTTTTATTTGCATAGCAGCGTTAAGGTCAATAGTGAATAAATAATACAGTAGTTGGAGATTTGCTTTATGCAGGTTATTGTGAGGAAGCACAGAAAAGGAGAAGCAAGGAATTTGAACTTGAAAGGAAATAAATATATAGCGTAAGTAATGAAGTTGTCTCTCTTTAATTAACTCAGCAAACTATTGTTGAATTGACACAAGGTAGTTACCAGTTATTTGGGGATCCAGCTTCCCCAATAGTTGTTTTTTTTTTAAAGTAGCGTTTCCCTTTTTGGCATTATATTGCCTCTGGCTGGAGGGTCATCATTTGGATTGTTGGGCATCCCAATTATTTTAGGGAAATGACCCTAATTATATGAAGCAAGACGGGGACCATATTTGGCACAACACATGATTTTCATCATGAGGAACCCTAGTTCTAAACTCAATGTCTACCTTGGAATGGGCATTTATTCTAGGGCGTGTGTTGTTCATCAGAGAAAGAGAACAAAATCAAATAATAAAAGTGAAATGACTTTTTAAGTTGTTTGGCATAAAAATGAGAGAAGAGAGATATCAGTGTGTGTAGAAAGTTAAAGGGGAGAAAAATAGAGTGTATGTGAAATGGCTTATATCTTCTAGTATAAATACATAGAAATACTGACAAATTATTGATGCATTTGATGTAATTTTTTAATTTTTGAAAGTCAATATGTTCACAACACTCGAAAGTTTGATTTGAACTTTTATTTAGATGAAAGAAATTAGTATCCAAAGTTTCCTTATAAGTTTCTTGCATTGAGTTATAAAATTTGTTAACCTTCTATGTATTTGGTTTACTTGTGTAAACCAAATACCCATATTCTATTATTCTACATTTTTTTAATCAGCAATAAATAAATAAGAAATGAGACATTTCAGTGGTGTTTCAATTCTTATACAGAAGAAAAAACCAAGATCAAACTGTTCGACCTTTAATCAACATAGGATCCATCAGACACTATAAGAGAAATCAATATGATAGAAAAAGATAAGCTCACACCAAACCACAACAACAACATCCCTCGGAGGTCCTAACTACCTTGCAGCTACAAGCAATAACATATACAAGACAAAAGAAACACCCCCTAAAAATCCTCACTCCTGAAGTATACGGGTTGGGGATACCCCTGAAGCATCTCTTTATTTCATCTTTATTTTTTGCTGATAAAAAAAAAAAACACTCCCTAAAATCAACAAAAAAAAACTCACAAAAATCCTCACCCCAAGATAGCAAGATCAAAACCTACGCAACAAAAAAAACTCTCCCACACAAAAATCACCCTAAAATATTTTATTCTTCTACATAATAATATTAAGACACTCATATTAAATCAATTGGTTTTCAAGTAACATGTAACATTATTATTACTATATGAAATTAATTTAACTGTTTATTATTTAATTATTTTTTATTATGAATTAATATACTTTTATAGTAGATGAGGACAAGAAGATGTTTAGGAATATATTTTTATTTGTTTTCTGTTGAAGACTCTAACTCTCAGGTTATCGAAGGACAGAGGGCATCAATGAGTTTAAGATGATTTTGTACTGTATTTGTCTATTTGGAGAATAAGTTCTAAGATGAACATGTTAGATTGACTTTTTAAGATTATTTAGATTTTATTTGTATACTATTTATAACTATTATTTAGTGTTTGTGTTTGATACACATATTAATATGATATTTATAATTATTTTTAAAAAATATTATTATTATATGTATATTAACATATGTGTAATTATATACATATTAATATTTCTTTCATGATTATTTCTGTAATTTAGTATTTGGTTCCAAATTTTATATCGGAAAAAAAGTATATCAAAGAAATAAAAAAAACTAAACTAAAAAGAGTGCAATTTTTTTTTAAATTAAGTAAATTAATTCGTTTAATTCAACAATCTGTAATGGAACCGAACTCTTTTCGTTATAAGTTTACAAGAAAATGAGTCGCGTTGGATTACTCAATCAAGTGATCAACTCTTGATTAAACCAAATATTCTGTTTTAGCAACTCTAATAATACATTTCTTTTTAAAAATATTGGATATACTCAAAAATATTTAAGGTTAATAAGAAAATTTAGAGGTGATGTAGTCGCGTGTTTCTTATCGTTGGGTGTGTGGGTAGATATTATGGTCTTGCAATTTTTGGTATAGAGGACTTTTTTGTTTTTTTTTATAAGAGTTAGATTATTTTTAATGATTTTAAATTTATAAAAAAATTAACTAATCAATTAATGTACGTGTTTGAATCTGCAATGGAAGAAAGAAAAATACAAAAATCAAAGAGAATAAATATGAATCCCCATATTTTATATATATTTTTTAATAATATTATTTTCATATGATAGTAAATAATTATTATTGTTTCAAGTGCCTGTCTAACTGAGATATAAGTTTCATAATATAATGTACCGATCAGACACCGGACGAGCACGAATTAATAATATAATGTATTAAGTACGTGGTAAGAAAACAGTTACAACTAGCGTTGAATGAATCAAGAACACACTACAAAAGACACACCTGTGATATCAGGAAACCACTACATACGATCTAGTGACTACTACAGACGTCTTAGTTAACCAACTACCTGGCCCATGCAGGAAGAGGCACAAGTCAACCAATAAATAAGACTTATGAATGGAGAAAATGTATGTTTTTCATATCCTGAAAGAGCGAAAATAATCATCAGCACTAACTTGAGTGTCGGAGTGCAATCGCAGGTACCCTGCCGACCGGCAGAACGCGCGCGAGAAAAGAAGAACTTTAAATAATTTAGAGACGACGACAAATTGTATATCAAATGGATCAACGTTACTTAGACATCATCCACATATGTACAAAATAAACACAAACCCTAAACTTAACAATATTAAAGTAACACGTAAAATTAAAATGAAAGAGAAGTGAGGTTGAATTAATTGGAGAAGGGTGAGTAAAAAGTGCAAAAAAATAGAAAAGAAATAAAAAATGATAGGAGGTGATGATAAAGTAGATTCATGTGATGTGATAGTGGATGAGTTTAAAGAATGCATATAGAGGCTATTAAAAGGTGAGGCAGCCACATCTATCTACGTCTTCCATGGTCCTCGTTAATTAAATATGTTGACATGTTTGGGCCATATGCCATAAAGGATTCAGAACAAACAAATTTAGTTCATATTAAACATATTTCAAACTTCATTTTACTTTTTAAAACAATCAACTTAGTAATAACATATTCATTCAAATTAGTTGTTATTTGTGCTCAGTCATTGTAATGGAAAGTGAATATAGTTATACTGTGATATAATCTTTTTCTTAACTCTTGATAATTTACTTATAAAATATTAATATTTAGTTTAAAAACACTGATGAAGATATTCAAACAGAAAAGACACGGCAAAAAGTTCTTAAATTCTTTCATTAAATTATATATATTTTAAAAAAAAATATAATAAATGGGTTGTAAAAGTCAAACATGTCTGCGTAATCCACTGGAACTGACAAATTAAGCCTGGCAATTGGGTGCACCACGAACTCAATAACTACAACCCACGTTAAAGTATTGTATTCATAAGTCAATTCTACTCTTTATCATTTCAAAACACAACTTAATTTTAGTGTGAATCTTGTTCTCTTCTTTTATTATTTTTAAATATAAATCTTATTCTATAAATAGATAAAGTCGAATTAAATTTAAAGTATATTCTTTAATAATATTTTAAAAAGTATTTTGTTTTAATAAAAATAAAAAATATATTTTTATGTAGAATTTTATTATCTGACTTGTCCTGTCGGTAACCCTACTGTCATTCTTATTTGAATGATTGTTAAATTTTATGGTCAAAAGTGTAAGGAAGGAAATAAGAGAAAACAAAATGTTGTAGAAATTGATTGAAGGTAATTACACGAAATTGTAAAACTGTTGAATTAATCTTGTTATTTTGATTAACTTTAATAATATATATAATAAAATTATAATTACTGAAAGCTATAAAATACTAACAATCATGTAAACTGACCACTAATGCAATAATAACGGTAAAATAGTTAAAGGTATTGTTAATTAATATTATATTGATTTGAGGATGAGTTGTAAGAAGAATGAAAATGGAGAAGGTGAAGATATGGTTTGAAAGGAGATAATTGAGTTGCATCGATTCATGGGTGTAGCTAAAAAGGTTAATATATATATATATATATATATATATATATATATATATATAATTGAATGTGATGAAAGATTGGGAGAATGAGATAATGCGTGGAGGTACAATGATAAAGGAGTCGTTCAATAATCGGAGTGAGAAAGCTTAGGACATCTATGGCCCAACCAGAACAACACCTACCATCAATCCTTATCATCTATCATACACCTGTTTAGACCCATCTCATCAATTCAACCACTCATCAGTTTTTCTTTTAATCATCTCCTTTTTCTCTTATCTCCTTCTTTTCTACCCACATTAATTACAATATCTTTATTTTTTCCAATTACAAACTAAATCAAAATTAATACCATCACTCATAATTAGCATCACGTGATACATGTCACATTGTTTCTTTCCATCTATTTTTCTTCTTTTTTATTCCAATTTACATGCTTTTTCAATGACTATTAAGATATTGAAAGTTTGAAATAGAATGAATACCAATTATGTACTCAAGATTTTTTTTAAAATAACTACAGAAATTTGAAACGTCAATTGACTTGTACAATATCATTGTCCTTTTGTCTTTATCCTACCACTTATATGGCAAAATATTGTAAAATCTTATCAACAGTCACCTCTTTAAATTTTGAATTTTTGTTGTTTTTGAAAATGCAGCTTCTTTGTCAATATGCATCCAATGAGAAAAATTATTCACTCTTACTATAATTTTAAAACTTTTACTTTTAAATTTCAGAACATGTCTTGTTCGACGTTTTATTGTGAAATGCCCCAATTCTGAATTACATATATGTTATTCACCTGAATTCAATTTAAATTAACACGTTAAATAGTATAATCATGTGCTCTCATCTCAAACATAATGATAGCAAAATCAAGTCACAAACAAGTGAATTGACTGTTTAAATTAACACGTTATTATAAATAATATATGAGAATTTCACCATAAACCTATTATATGCACGTTATTTATAAATAACATATGAGATCAACATCAATCCAAAACAATAGCATGTTATAACATATCAAAAGAAAAGCAAAACAATACCTAAAGAAGTTTAACTTAATTAATTTTGAGAAATTAATATTTGTGAATATATCTAACCCTACAAGAAAATAATTGAATGGAAAACAATTTTATAAACAAAAAATAATTAGTTATTATATTAACTAAATTAGACACCATTTTAGAGACTAAAAAAAAATTGGTTTATAAATTAGTTTTTATTATTGATAAATAGTTTCTAAATTGGTAGATATTAAGTACTAACCCTACAAGAAAATCATGAAATAGAAATCAATTTTTAGAGACCAAAATAATTAGTTGCAATAGTAACTAAATTAGAGATCATTTTAGAAACAAAAAAAATTGGTTTCTAAATTAGTTTTTATTATTGTTAAATAGTTTCTAAATTGGTATCTAATTAGCAACCAATATTTTAACTACCAATTATTTAGTTTCTAAATTTGGTTGCTAATTAGATACCAATTTAGAAATTATTTAACAATAATAGAAACTAATTTAGAAACCAAAGTTGTTTTTAGTTTCTAAAAAAGTCTCTAATTTAGTTACTATTGCAACTAATTAGTTTGGTCTCTAAAAATTGATCTCTAAAAATTGTAAATTTATAATCTAAATAATTATTAATAAAAAACTAGTTTCTAAATTGATGTCTAATTAGACACTGAGATCTTAGCTACCAACTTTAGAATTTAAAGTAATTAGTAACTAAAATCTTAGTAGCTAATTAGATATTAATTTAGAAACTAATTTATAAATTTTATGAATAATAGAAACTACTTTAGATATCAATAATTTTTGTAGTACTAAAATAGTATATAATTTAGTTAATATAGTGACTAATTATTTTTTATCTCTAAAATTGGTTTTTATATAGTGATTTTTTTTTAGTGGTAGTTAACTCATTTAACCTTTTATCTTATATTTTTTTTTTAAAAAATTCCAATTTTCTAAAAGTTAGAAAAACTCTAACTTACTCTCAAAAATCTTATTCATAAATGAAACTTATCAATACAAACTTAGACTAAGATATCTATTTGACTTAGATCTCGTAATGTGTCCCTATAAACTATGCATTCAAAGTGCCAAAAGAAAGAAATACAAAGATTTAAGGGTATAGGATAACATGCTCAAAACAAAAATTATGAACACATATAATAAATTAGAAAGTTAAAGAAAAAAAAGTAGGGGGAGAGAAAAGAAATTGGAGCTAAAAAGAGAGTGAAAGTGAAGAAAAAGTAAAAAAAAAAACACCATACTTACATAATATATATATTCTTCAAAATCATTAAATTAATTATTAGTTTTAAATTATTCTCAATATAAAAAGCGAACTATGTACTGATTTTTGTTTTCATCTCAAGTATTAGTTTATATAAATTTCTATATTCAAAAATACTTTTTAACAATTTTACTATACGTTGGATATAAAACATTTTTTTTTTCTTGAAATGGCTATGGAGGGGAGGGAGTATACATAAAATGATGAATAATTAAGAATATTGTGGTTCGTGACCGAAATTGGTAAAAATTTGGAAGTAAGAGACATTTTGTCCACTTTAGATTTTTTTTAATAGCTCGTTCGAAATCAAATGAAACATGTGATGAAAGAAAATCTTGATGAGAAGCAGTGTCCTTTAATTTTTATTTTACATGCACTGTTTACGTCCCCATTTCACATTTTTCACATAGGTTAAAGTACGCATAGAATTAATTGATCCAAAAAGGTACGTATCATTGTTTCTTGTGCAACCACGGCACCATTGCTTTTAATTTTTTTTTTTAATTCTATCAACAGTACTACAAAGATGTTGACTAATTATTAAGTAAAGGGAAAATGTTAAAATATTATTTTTTAGAAAATTAAATAGTTTTAAATCAACTTGTTGGAGATCCCACATCAACTAGAGATTAAGACATTTTATTGTATATAAGTGAGTGCAAACCTCATCTCATAAGTCAGTTTTATGAGGGTTAAATTAGGTTTAAAATTCACTTTGTTTAATTTATAGTTAAAAAAATTGGATTATTTATTTTTTATATATAAAAGTTTTCATATTAGATATTAGATATCACTATGTAACTTCACATCTCAACTAGACTTAATAACAATTATATGTATTATATAAAAAAAAAGCCCCAAGAAGCATCAAACATTTCCGATGAGATCCATGGAGCAATTCTTAGATAGCAAGCACTAGCTCCCGGTGCGACTTCATAAAAAACAAATAAGAAAATATTATATCAAACTCATATGTTAAAAAAAATGATACATAGATAAACAATATCTTTTTTATAAAGAATTCTAAGAATCGACTAGATGGAAACCTATTATATCAATAAAATATTTTTTTATAAATAAATTTTAAATTAATTAACTTATAAACACACGCATTCCCTTCACGTAAAATATAAGTAACCCTAAATCTGATTTTTTCACGGTAACTAAGAGAAAGACAACTACTCCATAAGTTATAATTAAAGAAATTGGATTGTTAAAGTTAAAGTTTATATGCTGAATTAGATTTAAAATTTATTTATTAATAATTTATTTAGGATTTAGGGTTTAAATAATTTGTAGAAATTTATCTTTGCTCCTTAAATGATTAAAATATCAGTCATATATATTTAAGGAAGAACCCTAATGATTATGATTAATTTATATAAAATTGTTTGCAAGAGATATTGATCCCATAGTTTGATATTTTGTTTTTGTGATCCTTACAGGTTCTGCAGTTCGATGTGGGCCACAGATTCGACAGTTAATGATATGCAATAATTCATGCCTTTGTTTTTGTAATCTTATACATGCTTCTCTTTTTTAAAATTGAATACAAAACACATGATGTTAAAGAGTTTGTGCAGCAGATTTGGTTAACGTTATTTCCCTTTCTAATTGTAGATGAGTTAGTGCTGAGTTGCAGAATATTCTTTTCCATTTTTAAGTATACGCAGAAGCTTCTTAATTCTTATCCTTACCGGAGTTTCTGAGTAAAGATACACAAAATAAAATAAAAAAGATGCAGAAAGCACGAATGGGGAGGGCTTAAGCTATAAAGAAAAAGAGAGAGAAGAAAACAGAACAGAACATGGAGAATGAAGGTGTTGTGCTTTAGTTTCGGATGTGTACATGATGGAACGAACCTAAAGTATCATCACTGTCGTGCTTTCTTCTTTTTCTTTTCTGTTTTCTTTTTGGCTTTTCATTATTCAAAATTAATAATTTAATTGAAACAGAATACATTTCATGTATAATTGCTCATCAAATGGGGCAGGGGCATTTTTTTACAGAGCATGAGGTTTAGCTTTAGAAGGAATTATGCCTTAAAAAATATTAACCTTTAAATACTTTATAAAAAAAAGTCTTAGAAAAATCATTTTATTTAATAGAAATAAGATTTCTTTTAGTATCATTAGTATCACAATTATGTTCCAATAAGTGATGAATACCTTTTTATGACAGTTGTATAATCAGATTTTAAATGTAAAAAGTAATGTTGTACTTGTTTTAGTATTTAATGACAAATGCAACTAGTCAGTAATAAAAGATAGATTTTTACTAGTTTAAATACATTTTTGGCTATTAATCAGAGAAGAAAAATTCTAAAGTAGTTTCATATGATTTGTTCAAAGAAAAAAACTGCATATGTGGTGAACATACATGAGGGTGGGATGGTTGTGGGGTTATTAAAAGTTTAATAAATTCATTGACAAATTAATATAGATTAATGCACTCAAATATGAGTTGTCTATAATTAAAATTTTACTTAAAAGTGGCTAGTAAATGAACAAAAAATAGGCTTTATTAAGTAAAATTATATAAAACCCTATAATATTCTAAATGGTTACTATCAGATAAGATACTAATACAATATTTTCCAAATTTGTTTCTATCTTTTACCGTGGATGTGTCTTTCGTTTTCTTCTGGTTTCGAATTCGTTGTTTATGGCCCATTACTTGATAGATTAAACTTTTTCTATTTTAAATGCGTTTAACCATGATTGATCGTATTCAACAAATAAAATAAAATAAAAAAATGTTGTTTCTACTTATTATGAATGAATTTAGATTAAATCTGTGATTCATTCAATCTTAATTCATAAATCATCATACTAATTATTCAAGTCTTGATAATATAGAGACTGTGAGAATCACCCTGATCCTTCATGAGAAAGACAAATATTAGTGAGGGCAGGGCACGGATCTGCATTGAGTTAAGGCACGAGTCTGGTTCATGAACACCTGCTACACAGAAATTGTAGTTTGTGGAGAGGAAATTTGCCCTGGATCCTTTTGTTTGTTACATTTATTACAATTGCAAATTTTTTTGTTGAGGGGTCCATAATGGTGGTGATGTAGGATTAGTCAACACTCACACTGTTTGTATTATGTAGCTAGCATAGCAAGAAGAAGAGAACTTGTATTTCTCATTTCGTTCCTTCCTCCTATAACTTTTGGAGTATCCATTTTCATGCTTCATTTACAAGCATGGATTGTAGTAAGATAAGTCTTTCCCTTCATAATCCCACCACTGAAATTGCCCCCACCTTCCTAAAACTCATACCTCCCATAAGACATGCTATACTGGCTTTTTGGTAACAAAGAAGATAACATTTTTCATAAATATTGTTTAGATATTAAACATCTAGTACATATTTAAACAGCACAATTATCTCTAAACCAAACACGTGTTGATGGCTGAGAGATGGTATACGTATACCAGTATACTGTTTCTTAACCCCATTTTTCTGATTTTCTGATGAAGCTAAAATGAAGCTTCCCTGGCTCGAAATTCATCTCATAGGTACACATACTTTTAAGAGAAAAAAGAAAGAAATAGAAGGAACCTTAATAGTGAGTACTGATTATGACGTCTCTTTGGGGCCTCCCTCTTATATTAATTCAACTCCTTTTCTTAGCTGCCACTTCATTTCCCTGTCTTGAATTCACATAATCTCTCTCGCTCTCATATTCTCTCTATCACAGTCTGGCTCAGTGCCACTCCTGCTGACATTTCACCTACACCTACTCACAAGTTCAATTCAAGAAGCCATCAGTTAATTGGAAAGGTTCACCCCTCGTGTTGGTGGGGTGAGAAGCTTCCAAAAACTACAAATGGGGAGGCATTCCTGCTGTTACAAGCAGAAACTTAGGAAGGGTCTGTGGTCACCAGAGGAGGATGAGAAACTTCTGAGGCATATTACTAAGTATGGTCATGGTTGTTGGAGCTCGGTTCCTAAGCAAGCAGGTACTCCAACACTCTACAACCACATCTAGCATAAAATCAAGCCAAGAATTTCTTGTTCATTTCCCTGTCAATGTCGTTTATTGCCAGGTTTGCAGAGGTGCGGCAAGAGCTGCAGGCTTCGGTGGATCAATTACTTGAGGCCTGATTTGAAGAGAGGTACATTTTCACTAGAGGAGGAAAATCTTATCATTGAACTTCATGCAGTGCTAGGGAACAGGTAAATCCATTCCTTCTTTTCATCATTAAACTCTTCCTTTTTCTTCCTGGTTAGTCTCTGGCTCTTCCATCCTTGATATCTTTACACGGACATTCTTTCTTTTCTCAGATGGTCTCAGATTGCGGCACAGTTGCCTGGGAGGACTGACAATGAAATAAAGAATCTGTGGAATTCTTGCCTGAAGAAGAAACTGAGGCAAAGAGGTATAAATCCTGTGACGCATAAGCCACTGTCAGAGGTTGAGAATGGTGAGGAGGACAAAACAAGGAGCCAAGAATTATCCAATGAATTGAACCTTTTGAATTCTGAGAGCTTCAAGTCAGATGAAGGGTCCTATGAGCAGAGAGCATCTTCGATTGCCCCCAAAGCCTATGAGATGGAAGGTTCCTGCAGCTCCAAGATTAACACCAAAAACGACACCAACTTGATAGCCAATTGTTCCAACAAAGACTTGTTCCTAGACAGCTACACCACTAGTTGCCAACCCTCAGATTTGATGGGAAATTATCCTCTTCAAATGACTGACAATCTCCCAACCAATTCAAACTCTAGCCATTGGTTCAGTCCTACTGCAAGAACCTCTGATATAAACTCTGAGTTTACTTCCAATGTTATGTCCATTCTTCCACCTACAACAACCTCATTTCTCCCTGGCACTTCTTTCTGCTACAAGCCATCACTTGCCGTCCCTTCAGAAGATATTTCAACACCTCCTTTTGCTTTGAATGGACCCAATTACTGGGAATCCAGTGCCTCCAACAACAGCAATGGCAGCAACACAAGTGATGGCAGCAGAGAATTGACTAGTAGCAAGAACAGCGTCCTCTCTTCCTGGGGACTGACAGAAGAAGCCAAGTGGTCTGAGTACCTCCACAACCCAATGTTGATGCTGGCAGCTCCTGAATCATTGTGCAACCAAATTAGGCCAGCCACACATTTGGTACCTGATAACACTTTAGGGTCCATAATGCCTGGTTCCAAGGAGCAACTCCAGTCTCAAACTTCTCCCATCTTTTCCAAGGACATCCAGAAACTAACAGCAGCCTTTGGACATATATAATAGCATCTCAGGATTTGATATAATGAAAGATTTTAGAAGGGGCTCCAAAGGATTTATTTCTGTTCTCAGTACAGGTGTCTGAAACCACAGATTAATTTTGCTCTTGTATATAGGCCAGGTCTGTCACAAAAACATTTCATTTTGGTAATTTTTATTGTGAGCCAACTCATCTGTCTTTTACCTTCTCCAGTGTGGGTGGAATATAATTGCAGAATAATAAGGATTGGTCTGCTTTGTTCTTTCTTTCTTTTTCTCTACAGTTGACTGCAATGCAATGGTGCATTAATTTCCATATCTATGCCATCACAAATGTTTACTACTGCACGGGAAGTATCACTTTATTTTTCAATGGGGACTCACTTTTAGTTACTTTGCCTACACACAATTCACCGAATCTCTTTCATCTCACCCGTTACCATCTCCTATTCTTCTCCAACCACAACACCCTATCTTTTAGAGTACTAAATATGACACCAAAGCTGTGCAGCCAGAACTTTACCCTATCCAATACTCTAAGTGCTGCACAGCATTTTCTTGACAGAAGAAGGAACACTTTTTTTTATCTGAATTCCATAAATAACAGCCTAAGCTTGAGAGTTTCCCATCTAAGCAAGTTTTAATTTTACCGGCACAAGGAGGCGGCTAGTGTTGTTCTCCCTATAAAACTATATAAGTGAATAATTTGATTCACTCATGACCAAGAAAGGGACAGGAGCAAAGATTAAATGTAGAAAAAGATGCCCAAGGATAACCTTTGACATTTGCGAGCATTTTGCTTACTTTTAATTTATTTCTAAGACCTTGTTGGGTTCTCCCTCTCACAAGTCATTGACGCAAGGGAAGACTAACAGGATCATGTGCGTGTAAGTAGTAATAAAGTGGCACCACTAATGCAATGAATTGAAGTTGAAAGTTGCTTACTTAGTTATGTCCGTACAATGAGACATGGACAGCTAAGTTAAGGAGCACCTTATATGTTTAGCCATGTCTTCTAGCCCTTTGAACACACTTGAAAACATTATCTCAAAACAACCCTTTTCTTTTGCAACTGAGAAACTTCCAATTCCTAGAAGTGTTACTACTTAATTCCAACCCAGTTCCTGCAAAACTTGTCTGTGGCTAACCACATCCTCGCCACAGGTGGCAACATCAATATCCAATTCACCTGCCATGTACAATATCTACTGCAACCATACTCTGCACTACACCTTCAATTATTGAGCCTTCTTCATCATCTACAAATTTCCACAACTTTTTTCTTTTTTTTCTTTGCCTCCCAAATATGGAAGGATCCAATTTTCATTATTACATCATGGTTTGACTATGGATTAAAGTAAATCCAAATCTATCATCAATCTTCAAAATTCAAATTAATTTAAATAACTCTCGTTCTTTTCATATTCGAAATGCTAGACTCTAAGAACTAAACCAAACACACTAAATTATTTGTTGTATTTGAGTATCATAAAAATCACAAAGTCTCACGTTATTAGGCACTTATAATTTCGGCATTTATAGTTTCTGCTTTTTAAAGCTTTACCTATTACTTATTAACAACATTAATTCCTCTGCTTAATGGTTAACCATCGTATCATTTGACTTGGGTCAGACCAACATATCATTTTGGTTTACCTTAAAATATAAAATATAAAAAATTTAAATACAATGGGTATTTTTAAAAATTTTAATCATATTAATGGTTAATTTTCATTTTAAATATAATAATTTGATATATAAATTATAATATATGTATATGTTTAAATGGTTTTTAAATAAAATTATTAAGTTAGTTCATAAGTTTATGAATGAATTTAGTGTAATCATCAGAGAAAAAAACAACCTACTTCAATTTAAGATAAAACTTTTGTTATCTTTCTAAATCGTTTTTAGACTTTTTTGGACTCACCGATTAAGTCTATTGATCATTCTAAATGTATAACCTAAAATAGGACAAAGACTAAGTGAACTGAATGCTTTCATTAGGTTTTACTATAATATGAAATAAAGCCTCAAACGAGTATTTTTTTTTTTCTCAATGATGTGAAGATTGCATTTCTTGATTGATGTTAGATTTGGGCCTATGAAGGCAAAAGTTAGGCATTTTCATCCTGCACCTCCGTATCTTCTTCCTACACCTCCATACTTTTTGTGAAAAGTTAAATTTATCCTTAATAAAATTGAAAAATTAAGCCCAAGTCCTTGTACCGTTCATCATCTTCTTTATGGCTTATTCTCCCTGCACCCAATCAATTTAGATTGGCACCCAATTGTATATACGAAAATACTAAAATGCTCTTAATGAAATTGAAATTAGGTTAAGTGAAATCTGCACCTAATCACAACACCCAACCCTCTTCATTTTTGCAGGCAAAGCAGCAGTCGTCACCGCCTCCTTCATTTTCGTTTTCGCACTCAACCCAGCAACCACCGTCATTTTTCCATTCTCCAGTTCGCATTTCTCCTCTGAGGCAGCAGAAGCTTCACTTGAACGAGCCCTTCAACGAACACGAACCTAGGAGCGAAGGACGTCCATTGTTGTGGTCACTAAGGCATTGTCTGTGAGAGAGTTCAACAGCGACAGAGAACGAAGCCATCGGAGAAGACAATGTGAGTTTTAACATGCCTGTGCGTTCCGGATACTTTTATGCGGAAGTGATTTTTCACTTTCAGATTTTCTTATCCATAAGTGATTTATGTGTTGTGAATGACTTCGTCCGGAAGGTTGTGTGTATACTTTTGCATCCCCATATCCAGAACACATTTAACTCTTCCCAATATGTACATCCAGAATGCAGAACCCTTTTCTGGATGATGATATCCGTAAGCCATTTTCCTTCTATGGACATGAGCATCTGGAAGCTTCAACTGCAAATCTTAAGAGAATAGGGTTTTAAAAAGTGCAGGAAGCAATTGATTGGGTGCAGGAAGTAATTGCCCTTCTTTATTCTAGCGTAGACAGTATTTCGAATTTTACAATTTGAAAAAAATTGCCAGAAATTATTTGTGATTTTTGGTGGAAAAGCCCATAAGGGTAATATGGATCGGTTTGAAGGAGGCTCACATTAGAGAAAGGGCCAAGAGAGAGGCTGGCTGAAAAAGTTTGAAGAAAAGATACCAAAATAAACAAATTCATATTATATTTCAAATAAAATCGATGACAAACTCTGAATAATTTTCACACTGTGACAAAGTGAAAGTATCATTATCAGGTATTCATGAAATTAAAGACTAATTTAAAAATGAAAATGTTCGGTCTCTACAAATACTATTTTAAAATCTAAAAACAAATCACAAATAATGAAAGCACGGTTTATAAATATTTTTTAAAAACAAATTTATTTTTAGTTTTTTTTCTCAGAAATAGCATGTCACTATCTACCGTCACCGTTATTATATTTGGAAAAGATAACGCGTGTATTCGGAGATGAGCATAGAAGTATGCACAAGATTTTGCACTTTCCTTTCACCGACATTAAAAAACATTTTTCAATTCTTTGTATTCAAATAAAAGTCAAAAGCCTTAATCCTCGGTTGCTTATTAAATAATCACTTTCTCTAACCGCAATACTGAAGAACAAAATTTCAGGTCAGGTTAACAACTTTCTTGTCACCGGTGAAATAAAATAAAATTATATAATACTAATCATATGATAAATAATAGATATTTATGATGTGACGCAGAAATGTGATAATTTAAAAAATATAAATAAAATTGTGGAAGATAAATTGTGAAAAATTATTATTATTTTAAACAGTTTCTTCCCTTTGTAACTACGTCTCCGTTTCTTTACTTTTATTTTCTTTGGTTTTATGTTACGTAATGCAATTTGACATCTCAGCTATACTAACATATCAAGTAACAACAATAATTTGACATCATATAAAATATTATTAAAAAAAACAAAAAATATAGGAGACTAAACCAAAATTCATATGTTAACAAAAACGATACATATGTAGATTATACCTATTCATAAAGAATTCTAATAATCGACTAAATGGAAGTCTATTATACTAATGAAATGATTCTCTATGAATAAATCCTAAATTAGTCAACTTATCAGCACACGTATTCCTTTCACGAAAAATATGAGTAATCCTAAACCTGATTGTCCCACATAAATTAAGACAAGTATTTCATAAGCATCCACGGAACATTAGTCCTAACAGTAAACGCAACACAAATCAAGACAGATTCACATTCAAGCCAGACATTAGTAAGTTTCATCTTTTGAGCTTCCTCCATAGCATGTATAACTCCACAAAACTCAGCAACCAAAACAGTCTGAACTTCAAGAAACGCTGAAAAAACACCAATAAATTCTTTCATACTTCCACGAAAAATACATCCACAAGTAGCAAGATCAGGATACCTCGTAGCAGCCCCATTAGTGTTAATTAGGATTAATTTCAATAGATTTACTTAAGAACTAATCCTAATTATAATTTGTTAAAACAAAAATGAATGAAACCTATAGAAATTTAATGAAATAAATAATTTTGATGAGTGACTTGAAATTTGGGTTATACTTTGTTCTGATGCAGATTTGTGTAGGGTAGTGTCCCATGTTGATATATACTTTACATACAAGTTACAGAAAACCACCACATATTTTTTGGTTGGTAGCTATTTATCGCAATTCTGATGGATTTCATCAACTCAGACAACTCTATTTATTAATTGACTTTATTTCTGAACTCTGTTGCTCCAGCTTTCTTTTCTCTCTTTCTTGTCACTGTCTGGGAAGATAGGAATGCTTTAATTAATTGGTTAAATATCAATAAAAATAGTTTCCTTCATTCACTACCAATTATGACTAACTATAAACTATAAATATCACAATGGTTGTCCTAATAGAAGAGAGTTACGAATCTTAGAGTTATCAATGATTAAAGGAATTCAAAAGTATTTTTTAGTAGAGTTTTTCCTTTAATATATAATGTTTAGTATATATTACAGTTTACTAATTAAATTTTTTAATTACGAGTACTTATAGATATATCATATTTATAAAAAATCAACACATAATATGCATTTATCAAAATAATAAATTTTGACATAATTAATGACTAGAGTGGCACTTTTAAAAAAAAATCATATTTATGATAGTTGTTAAATAATATCAAAATATGATTGTTATATTACTAAATTTGATGTGTATAAAATTTATTTCACCAAGAAATACTTTTACCTATTAGTTTTAATTTTTTCCATCGAATTACTCATTTTAATTTGTTTTTATTTGCCTTTTAGTTCTGATTTTTTTTATTTTAATCTAAGAAAAATAGATTCCGACTAGAGTATTTAATTTTAGTCATAAACACATAAATTTTTCGTCAATTTTTTTTCTGATCTTATATCTTCCTTTTATGTTATATCGATCTCTCATTATCTTATTTTTTATCCTATGGTCCTACTTTATTTATTATTAAATGTCAAAATTACTTTTATAATGCTTTATTTTTGTCTTAAATTTATTCAATCCAAATTATCTTTATTGACCCATATCGTCACAATATTGAACATAAGTATTTGGTATAAATAAAAATATCAATTAAACATTAATGTGTCTTCTCATAATTTTTCAGTAACTTTTTTTTATAACTACTCCTTATTACAAGAGAAGGAACTAATACCATTTGTTTTTAGGGAATTGCTTCAATAGTTAAATAGAGGAGATATCATTTTTCATCTATCTCATTTTATTTTTCAAGATATGAAAACAATAAAAAAAAAGTAAATAATAAAGGATATTTTTGGATTACAGTTTGTATTTTTTATTTTTTTCAATATTTTTATTTCTGTAATCCGTGTTTTAGAAAATAGTAACAAATTTTTGTTCTTGTAAAGATATGTTTGGATTGTAATTTCAAAACATACAAATATCAATTTATACTTCCTTAAATGAAGAAATAACAGTACCTCTAGAAAGAAGACATTAATTACGTATAATTATAATTTAATTTCAAACACAGACTAAAATAACAATCCAAACACATAACTATATTCTTAATTAAATGGTCCAAAATAGACTGCCATTTTTTTGTCAGCGAAAAATAAATTATTATGCCTAAACTAAAATCTAGTGGCACCTAAGTCAAAGCCCAAAGAAAAGGTTCCGACCTAAACGAATGACTTTGTTTGGTGATGACAAAACCTATGTAATTAGCATTATTATTTTCCATTTGAATTAATGTGATTATTTCTAAGATTTTGCGAGTATCTTTCGCATCAGTGTGAAATTAGTGGTATATGTTTGGTTTAATTTACTCTAAAATAATTATTTAATTTTTCAACTTTTAAAGATTCTAAAACAAAACAAAAATTATTCAAAGTTAAGTGTAATGAATAAAAGAAAAGTTACAAAAATAAAATAAAGGGTATGGAATTTTAAGATGGTAATTATTTTTCTAAAGATTTTTTTTATATATATATAAAATATGTTGTTTGAATAAGAAATTTTAAAAGAATTTGAAATTTTGAAATTTTAGAGTAATTTAATTACTTAAAATTTGATACTTTTAAATTTCACCTAAAAATTAAGATTTTGGAATTTTTCATAATCTCTAATTTATGTTGGAATTAATCTCTAATTCATAATCTCTAATTTTTTTAGTTTTATTTAAACTCAATTTTAGTAGAAATGTCACTCGCTTGATTAAGATCAATATATTGTCTCCTATTCTATTGATATTAAGTAATTAAAGTTTGTTTTTATTGATGTTAATAAAAGTTGTTTTTGTAATTAGAGTTGTTAAAATTTTTGTTATTGTAAGTTACTCTTATCTTTTGCTTAATATTTAGTTAGAATTTTTGGGATGTCGAGAAGGCCAATAAATTTTAAATATTTTTTTTTCTAAATTGTTTTTAGTAAAATAAATATGAATTATTTGTGTACTCACTTTTAATAAGATGTAATGTAACGTCACTTTAAAAAAAAAAACAGAAATAGAGCATATTTTCTTCCTTATCTCCATTTTTCTCTCTCCATATTCTCTTCTCTCCCTCTCTTTTAATTTTCTCTCTCAATCTTCATCTATCTTAGAATTTGATCGGACCACGTTGTAGTAGAAGAGTTAAGGAACATTTCTACCCGATCATATTTTTAAACAGAGTAAGTTCATTTTTACTCTAAATATCCTTTGTTCTCTGTTTTTCTTTAGGATTTAGTCATCAATCTTGATGGGGTCAGTTGAGAAGTTTAACCCTCCCAACTTATTCTATTATATACTGAATTTTTGTTCTGTTTGGATAATTTGCATTAGGCCCGTAAATCTTGAAGTTTATCCAGACTGTGGGGAATAAAATTCTAAAAGTTGTTTGGAAAGCAAGCATTTGTGGTAAGAGAAGCTAAATTTAATTTTTAATAGCACCCTAGGATAGAATATCAGAATGCGGAAGGGACGTGTTCTCAATATTCAATTTTTCTTACAAGGATGTTGTGTGTTTATATATTGGGTTGTTTGTTTATATATTATTTAAATTTGTAAAAATATTATATTTTGATGGTTTAATGTTTAAGTGTTGTTTTTTTATGTTAATTACGCTTTTGAATATTGTGGATCACTTTTTGAATGATATTGTATGACAGAATGATGTGAAATTGAATTCATACATTTGAGATAATGTATGGACTGATATTGATGTATATGTGGTAACAAAGATCTCCGAGCTTCTTTGATGATCTAAGTCACATAAACTAAGGTATCAGATGGTGAGAAACTGATGGGGGAGTTCATGCACACCGTGACATATGAGATGCACGACTTGGGTTGTATTGAACTTACCCTGATCCTTTCTGTTGGATTCGCTGGTAATCTTTGGATCAGGTGTTA
>Ga0123342_1001490_pt1 | contig 39444 bp, 18 predicted proteins | sample Turbeawhitnodule_FD_89960 | JGI IMG/M metagenome (GOLD analysis project Ga0123342, IMG submission 89960) | Root nodule microbial communities of legume samples collected from Mexico - Turtle bean Mexico white nodule | ecosystem: Host-associated > Plants > Roots > Nodule | place: Mexico: Nepantla...
TATACCATTCAAGAACTTTTCCAACATCAAAACAATATTTAACTTTCAAACTATCAAAATATAATATTTATAAAGTTTAAATAATATATAAACAAACACACAATATATAAACAAATAACATCCATGCAAGAGAAATTGAATATTGGGACCACGTCCCTTCCACATCCAGATCTTCTAGCCTAGGGTACTATTAAAAATTAAATTTAGCTTCCCTTACCTCAATTGCTTGCTTTCCAAGCAACTTCTAGAATTTTATTCCCCACAGTCTGGATAAACTTCAAGATTTACGGGCCTAAAGCAAGTTATCCAAACAGAACAAAAATTCAGTATATAGTAGAATAAGTTGAGAGGATTAAACTTCTCAACTGACTCCACCAAGATTGATGACTAAATCCTAAGAAAAAGCAGAGAACAAAGGATATTTAGAGTAAAAATGAACTTACTCTGTTTGGAAATCTGATCGGGTAGAAATGTTCCTTAACTCCTCAGCTACAGCGTGGTATGATCAGATTCTAAAATAGATGAAGATTGTGAGAGAAAATTAAGAGAGAGGGAGAGAAGAGAATATGGAGAGAGAGAGAAAGAAAAATGAAGGCAAAGGGGTCTGTAGCTTTTTTTTTTTGAAAAAGCTTTGTTACAGTTCTTATCTTCGTGGTTTAATCAAAGATTTCTCAAGTATATGATAATCCCTAAAAAAATTCATTAAATAGAAATCAAATTTAGATATAAAAAATAATTAGTCACTATATTAACTAAATTAGATACTATTTTAGAGATTAAAAAATTATTAGTATCTAAAGTGGTTTCTACTATTAATAAAAATTTATAAAGTGGTTTCTAAATTGATATATAAATTTAACTTAACTACTAATATTTTAGATTTTAAATTGATCTCAATTCGTCCACTAATTTAGAATCTAAGATATTAGTAGGTAAAACCTTGGTAGTTAATGATTACTAATTTAAAAACTACTTTATAAATTTTTATTAGTAATAGAAACTATTTTAGATATCAATAACTTTTTTAGTGTCTAAAATTGTCTTTAATTTAATCCAATAATAACTAATTATTTTGATATCTAAAATTAATTGTAATTTGATGATTTTATTTAGTGAATTGTCTAATAAAATTTAAATATTAGTTTTAATACTTGTCCAATGGATAAATTGATTAACTAACTCTTAAAATATAAATATAAATATTTATATTATTTTTTTTAAATCTTTGAAATTTTATAAGAAACAAAAGAATATTAATAGAAAAAGTGAAAAAAACTAGAAGAATGTATTGCTTGAAGGTCAAAATAATGTTAATGTGAGGAGAAACCCATTTGTATATATAGTAACTCCTTCAAATGGTAATCAAACACTTCAACAATGATTACAATATTTGAACTATGATTACCATACTAAAATACATTTTGAATACAAATTGTACTTTAGTACTTAAACAAAATCTTGAAATCAAGTTTAAATTATGATGAGAATTCTCCTCCGTCAACTAGTGCTCAAATTAGAAAATTTACTTTTATGTCAAGTATACAACACCGTCCAACCACTAAAATATTGTCAAGTTTTTATTGGAAAGCAAACCCTTCAAAGTTATAAGCAAGAACTTACTAAACTTAATTATTCTTATTTTATAAAAAATAAATTTTTTAAAAATCTCATATCAACTAAAAATAAAAACATTTCACAACATATAAATAAATATAAATTTTATTGACATATAATTTTTATAAAATTGAATTAAATTAAAAATTTATTTTTTAATAAATATATTAAGTTTAAGTTTTCTCTATTAGCTATATAAAGTCCATCTAACAAAAAAAAACTTAGGTAAACTTAGTCAAACAATAATTTAAACTTTTCTAAAGTTTTTAAATCCCCTTTTATGTTTTTTTTATATATATTGTTTCTTTTAAATCCTATTCTAGTTGATTATTGTTTAAAATTAGGAAGAAAAACTGGAAAAGTGTGTGAAAGAACATAAAGAGATAAGAGTGGGAGAGGAAGTGGGGGGCAGATTTAATGTAGTGAAAACAAAAATGTTATTGGTTTGTGACAAGAAACAGTTTGATGGAATAAGGACAAAATCTTTTTCTCTATTGTGGTGCACACTAGGGTCTAGATGGCTAGTAATCTATTACATTATAGTAATATTGGATCATATATATCTTTAAATGTGACTAGTTTGATGGAATATTTATGGCACATATGCACCTATTTCTCTCAGGTGGTCACACTGGACTCTAGTTGGATAATACTCTAGGAATTAATCATAATCTGTCTTGAATTTAATGTGACAACCTAGCTAGGTAGTCTTTTTTAAATTTAACATGTGATGTAATTTTCAATAAAAACAAACTTGGCTTTTATAAATTATTAAATATTACTCAAATTTAATGATTAAAATAATTAGTTATTATATTAAATAAATTATATATTAATTTAGAGACTAAAAATTTATTAGTATTTAATATAGTTTTTTTATTAATAAAATATTATAAAATAGTTTTTAAATTGATATTTAAATTATTTATCAAAGTTTTAACTACTAATTTTTTAGATTATAAATTAGTTTCTAGAAAGACTAGTAGAGAGTAATTTATAACATAAGTAATAATTAATAGCTAAATCTTTTAGTAGCTAATAGTTAAAAATTAGTTAAAAATTATTTTGTAAATTTTTATTAATAATAGAAATTACTTTAAATATTAATAATTTTTTAATTTATAAAATTGTCTCTCGTAACTCATTTTAGTCTTTAAAATTAGTTTTTATTTAACTATTTTTTTTTTGTTAAACTAAAACAATCACATAAGTATTGGTATAACTTTTTATTATATATAAAAAATATTATTAAATAAAAATTCATTTTTAAGATAAAATAATTAATTATTATATTAAATAAATTAGATATTATTTTAAATATTAAAAATTATTAGTATTTAAATTAGTTTATATTATTAATAAAATTTATAAATCTATTTTTAAATTGATATCTAATTAATTATCAAAATTTTAATTATCAACTACTTCAAATTTATATTTATAGTTAATTAAATATTAATTTAAAAACTATTTATCAATAATAAAAAATACTTTTAATATAATAAATTTTAATTTTAAAATAATATTTAAATTAATTAAAATATATTAATTATTTATTTATTATTTTAAAATTAATTTTTATTTAATAATTTTTTTACTGTGATTATTGATGACATGAATATGGTTGGGACGTGATAAAATTTTCAAAACTTTATCATATAAAATTATAATATAATATGACAATTAGTACAAGAAAATCATGCAATAAAAATTAATTTTAGATAAAAAAAATAATTACTTGCTATAGTGATTAAATTAGAGATCATTTTAGAGACTTAAAATTTTTTTTGTTTTTAAATTAGTTTCTATTATTATTAAATGATTTCTAAATTGGTATCTAATTAGCAACCAAAGTTTTTGCTACCAAATTTAGAATCAATTTAAATAATTGGTAGTTAAAACCTTTGTAGTTAATTAGATATCATTTTAGAAATCATTTAACAATAATAGAAATTAATTTAAAAACTAAAAAAAAATAGTTTTTAAAATGATCTCTAATTTAGTTACCATAGCAACCAATTAATTTTTATCTCTAAACTTGATTTTTATTTCTTGTTGTGAATAAAATGATAAGAGTTTCTTTATAATCAATACTCAGTATATTAAAATTGCAAAGGGTTGATTACAAGGTTATAACCATGCACGCGTCCATAAAAATTTGAAAACAATATTTGACAACTGAAAATTAGAACAATCAAAACAAACTCTTCTCTGTCAGCCGAAGAAGAACTCCTATTGCTTAGACAATAAATCCTACTTATACCGAAAATTAACCTGTAATACAATAAAATTATAAAATAAAAATCAATTTTATACATAAAAAATAATTAGTTATTATAATAAATAAATTAAAGATTATTTTAAAAAAATTGATTTTTAAATTAATTTTTATTATTGCTAAATAGTTTTTAAATTGATATCTAATTAGTTATTAAGATTTTTCTACCAAATTTAGAATCTAAATAATTGATAGTTAAAACTCTGGTAACTAATTAGATATCAATTTAGAAATTATTTAATAATAATAAAAACTAGTTTAGAAATTAATTTTCTTTTAATCTCTAATTTAACTATTATAATAACTAATTATTTTTAATATCTAAAAATTGGTTTCTATTTGATTTTCTTGTAGTGATATTCTTTTTCTCTATTCTCTCTTATAACCCTTTTACAAATTGATCCAAGTCTAAAAACAAAGCTTCAACTGCAAAACTTGGAATCAAATTTGAAATCATAGGATGTTTTGAAAGCATTTGACTGTTGCAACCTGTAACTCTGTCTAATGCTCTTCTTTTAAATTAAATTTTAAACTCTAAATTTTAAATCTTAAATATCTATATAATGTAAAATAAGCTGTGTACTTAACACATTTTAATGAAACAGAACATTATGATGCATGTTTTTCTTTCACTTTCAAACAGTCAAACAAATTAAGTGAAGCATGCATATTTCGTTCAATGAGCATCTCATGGATTTTTACTTGAGAAATTTCTTTATGTATGTTCATTCTATCATTGTTTGCTGTTGATGATTAATTAGGTCGTGTTTTAAAATTGATTCATGGCCATAATGTCTACCTTACTTTTTCCATTGCTAATATTTGAGTTTAAATGCTATTCTTTAATTTAATAAAATAATGTCTCAAATCAATAAAGGTAAAACAACCTAAACTAATGTTTCCTAACACACTTAGATAAAAAAAAAACAAGAAAAAGTATAGAAGATAACATTATTTAATCTTTGTATCTAACTCCTAATATATGAACCTCTAAACCATACCATAGAACCTGTATAAAACTTTACACCACTCCAAAAACTCAATTCCTAAATCATATCACTGATAAAACATTGAAACTGAGACTATAAAACATTGAAACTGAGACTACTGCCAAAACAAAAGGTACACTTATCTTATCCATCTATGATCATAGAAGTTCAACAATTTACTAGATTAATTGATGTAGCATCGGTAGCATCATCAAAACTACTCCAAAATAAATGCAGCATCACCTAGAGGATGAGGCAAATTGTCTCGTGTACATACCTTTTTCAAACCTTTCGTTTTTTTTATCAGCAATAAAAAATAAATAAATGGGAATCACTTCAGGGGTGGTCAAACCCTTATACATAAAGAACACAACACCTTACCATACTCCTACCAAAAAACACATACCTGATTATCTAAGGAACAACCAAACTAACCACAGGAGAACATTAAACAACCATCCTCATACAATCTACTGGGTTCAAAACCCTATTAGAGTACGCGAAGGAAGCACAACGGGACTTTGCGTAAATCCAAGACCAAACCTTTACCTGTACCAAGGCGAAGACTTCAAGCACATCTACCATCCCCTATCGAAGGACACACAGTTCCTATGATTCCAAATACCACTCACAACACCAACCCAAATTGCACTCCAAACGTCATTAACCGAATCTGAAGCCTGACATAACCTAAAATGTAAGAAATTTGCCAAAGGATTCTTATGAATAACGAACGATACGCCTAGCCATTTAAAACAAAGACACCAGACACACCAAGTGAAGTCGCAGATGGAAAACAAATGACTGGACGACTCTTCCACCTTCTCACACAAACAACACAAGGGATTCTCAATCACCACCCCGCGTCTTTCCAGATTTACCCTTGTAGCAACCTTATTCTCTATCACCCTCCAAGTTGTGACCAAAGCAGAAGGCAAGGCTTTGCACCTTCACAACTTACTGTAAACTGGAGGGACCTCCCCAACTATATCCTTCCTAACTTGAACATAGGCTGAGTTAACCATAAAAGTTTGGAGCCCCCCAGCCTTCCAAATCCAACAATCTTCCTTCCTCAGTTCCAACTTCGTCCCTTGCAACAACTGAACCAATTGCTCCTCCAAAGGCTTCTCCCATTTGAAAAAGGATCTACGCCAAACAAAGTGTCACACCCAATCTCAGCCACCTTTGCAACTTTAGCCAAACTAAGGGAAACCAGTCTCGGGAAAACAACCTTCAAAGCTCCACAACTCAACCAATTGTCCTCCCAGAAAGAGATACCCTTCCCATCACCAACATCCCACTGAACCCCATCTTCAAAACTTTTTTCCCCAACCCTCCGAAGCCCACACCTCCATCAAATCTTTCCATCAAAGGGAATCCTTACTAATTTTACCGTCCTCTCTCAAGCTTCTCCACTCACCATATTTAGAAACAAGGATTTCTTTCCACAAACCTCCCTTATTCGTACCCAACCTCCGAATCCACTTACCTAACAAAGCCAAATTAAACTTCCTAAGGTCAATAACACCAAGACCCCCGTAATCACGAGGCTCACAAACCTTTTTTCCAAGAGGCCCAAGCGATCTTCCTACCATCGGAACCCCACCCCAAAAGAAAATTCCTTTGGAGCCGAACTAGCTTCTTTGCCATCACAGACGGTAACTTGAATAATGACATAAAAAATAGCGGGATTGAGGATTGAACAGACTTTATCAAACAAATCCTCCCAGCCAACGATAAACACCTACCTCTCCACCTTGACAGTTTACCCTGAACTCTCTCAATCACCCCACTCCAAAAAGCATCACGCTTGTGACACCCTCCTACTGGCAATCCTAAATAAACAAACGGGGTCACCATCACTTTACAATTAAGAATAGCCGCAAAATGTTGAAGCGAGCTCTGACCCAACCCCAACACGCCAATTCTACTTTTCAAAAAATTCACCTTAAGCCCAGAGGCGAGCTCGAAGCAGAGTAGAATCCCCTTAATATTGAATACACTTTTTGTATTAGCTTCACAAAAGAATAAGGTGTCATCAACGTATTGTAACATATTTACTTTCACTTTAGCCCTTCCAACCACCAGACTCTCAATCAAACTCTTCTCTTCTGCCATCCTAAAAACCCCAGCCAGCCCTTCTGCAACTATAAGAAAAAGAAACGGGGCAAACGGATCACCTTGACGAAGTCCCTTCCTATGAGTAAACTCCCTAATTGGGCTACCGTTCACAACACAGAGACTGAAGCAGATTCTAGGCATCCCTTTATCCATCAAATCCATTGAGCACAAAAGCCCAGCCTTTCTAGCATATAATAAATAAAATTCCAACTTACCGAGTCATATGCCTTCTTGTAGTCAACTTTGAAGAAAACACAGCTCTTCCTTTTCCTTTTATATTCTTCCAACACCTGATTAGCCACCAACACGTTGTTTAACAAACCCCTGCCTTCCAGGAAAGTCAACTGTCTAAAATCAATAACTTTGCTTATCACCTTTTTCAGGCGTAGAGACAATGCTTTAGAGATAATCTTATAGAGACATCCAACTAACGAAATAGGTCTGAATTCGCCAAGTTGCTAGAGATTTTCTACTTTTGGAACAAGACATAGGAATGAAGCATTTGAGCCTCTAGGCCAATTACTCTTAGACGCAAAATCCTTCACTGCTGACAACACACCCAACTTTATAATTTCCCTACAATGCTTTAAGAAACCAAAATTAAAACCATCAGGGACAGGACTTTTAGAGCTATTACAATTCCATATTGCACCCCTTATTTCATCTTCAAAGAAGTCAGCAATCAACAACTCATTGTCCTCCTCCGAAATAGAGTTGAACCTAACATTATCCAACCTAACCTGACACCCTTCTTTTCTGGCAAACCTATCCTCAAAGAAAACACGGACCTTGTCCTTGATCACCTCCTTATCCTCACACCACCGGCCGTCAACAAACATCCCATGTAACTCATTCCTCGCCCTTCTCCACTTCATAGACGAGTGAAAGAACTTTGTGTTAAGATCTCTCTGTTTCAACCACTTCTTCTGTCTTGCTTTTTGGGACATGATTGCCTTTTGTTTAAACATAACTTTATTAAGGTCAACTAATAATGTTCTTCTTTCCTCCCTTTCAGACTCATCGAAGCCTCTATCTTCATCTTGTATATCTAACACATTAATCCTCTTTTGCAACTCCTCACCAGTAAGGTTAACATCCTCAAAAACCTCTTTATTCCAAACTTTTAAATCCGCTTTAAGCTTTTTCAATTTCTCTTTGAAAATATAAATTCCACGTCCTAGTACATCATAGTTAGCCCACTTCGTCCTCACAAAATCTTTAAATCTACTATCTCTATGCCAACAGACATCTAAGCACCTAAAAGGTCTCGGATCCCAGTCAACAGACACTTCTTTAAGAACAACTGCACAGTGGTCCGAGATAGATCTATTTAGGACAAATTGTTGACAGTGGGGCCAAGCATCGAGCCATTCTTTTGACACAAGAACCCTATCGATTCTACTTTTCACCATTCCATTAGGTTTATACCAAGTAAACTTCCTGCCAACCAATGTGATATCTACTAATTTTGATTTTTCAATGAACTCATTGAATCATTTTATTTCTCTAGAATAATCTGACTCTGAGATCAAACTCTTCCTCTCCTCTTGGTGTCTGATTGAGTTAAAATCTCTGATAACTCACCATGCCTTCGAAAGTTGAGTCAGCCTAAAACCATTAATCTCATCCCAAACCTCTTTCCTTTCCCATAAAGAGTCAGAGCAATAAACATTCACAATTGTTACATGTACCCCACTACCAACCTTCCAGGAACCCTCAATAATCGTGAAATTCCTTCCGTTAACATAATTGGACATCTGAAAAAACTTTTTATTCCAAATCGTAAGGACCCCACCAACACTATTGTTTGCTTTATTTACGACCCAGTCAACTTCGTTACTTCCCCAAAGAAGGCAAACTTTCTCCCTACTAACCTCAAAACATTTTGTCTCTTGTAGGCACACCATATCCACCCATTCCTTACTAACCAGATCACTTAAGTATTTTCTCTTCAAGGTGCCTCCTAAACCTCTAACACTCAGACTAATTATTTTCATCAGCAAACTTTATGATCTCCCCCTTAGCTTCCTCGCCTCACTACCTTCCTATAAAGTCAAAGCATGTAAACTATTAATGACAATCAAGTTAACATAAACAAAAGTTGAAGGTATTACACATATGACAACAAGATTCATTTCTTGCATAGTCTCGTGCAACTTAAAGGATTAATACATAATTCATAATTGAAACTAGTTGTGTGCTCTTTGGATCCAAATCCAAAGCTTAAGTTGTGTCATTGAAAAAAAAAAGGTAAAACTATTTTTTCCTCTTAGCTGAAATGTTTTAAAATGCTTTTCTATACTTGGTTTTCAAACTTACGTATGGTTCGCTTTTAACTTAAAATTGGGATTGCTTATGTACTTAAAGACAAACCCAAAATTTAAGGTTATAATAGGTGAGAAATGCTCATAAAAAAACACTCACGCTTACTTGCTTGAAGGATTCTTGCCAAGAAAGTAAAATTGAAAAACAAAACAAAACTAAAAAAATTACATAATAAAAAAAAATAATGGCCAAAGGAAATAAATGGTAACAGAAATAATAAAATAAAAATAAAAACAAGTGAAAAATGTTAACAGAGAAAAATTTTCCTTTTAAAAATGATTAGAAAATTTTGTATGATTATCACTATAAGAAAATTATTAAATAAAAATTAATTTTATAGACAAAAGATAATTAATTGTTGTATTGACTAAATTAGATATTATTTTAAAGATTAAAAAAATTATTGGTATCTAAATTAGTTTCTATTATTGATAAATAATTTTTAAATTAGTATCTAATTAGTTACCAAAATTCTAGATACCAATAAATTTTTAATTTCTAAAATAATATCTAATTTAATCAATATAACAACTAATTATTGTTGATCTCTAAAATTAATTTTTATTTAATAATTTTCCACTATTTTCTTGTTAAAAAAATTATATGAAAACAACAAAAACTTTCTTAAAAGTATATTTTGAAGCTGAATCAAAATCTAGTTTCCCAAAATATATCTTAGTCACATTACAACCTAGAAATAAAATCCTTTTGCTAATGTCAATTAATTTTTGTTTCATTATAATATGGTAGGTAACATGCTGATGACAATTTTTACAAGCATTTAAATAAACCTTGGAACATTGAGTAGATTGAAAACACTTTATACCCTGTGATACATTACAAGGAAAGTTAAAGCCATTTTTTTCTACTTTCTTTTTATTTGTGCTTGATCACAAACAAATATTTAAGTTTAGGGTTGTGATGAGTGAAGTTTTTGTGTTAACAAATATCAGAGTTGTGAAAGATAATATAAAGTAAGGTTGTTTCCACGAATGGCCAACACATAAAAATGGCAATAATGACTTATATTGCACATTCATGGAAGTTCTAATGACTCTTCTTTTGTGTCAACCATATAACTGTCTCCCTTTTTCCAAACCATGCCTAACCTCTTTTTAGTAAGTCTCTTACATATGATGAACAAACAAGTTTTGTTTGGAATGGACAGCACTTCTCTTCATCAAACAACCAAAGTGCACTACCTAGGTTGTCTTAGGGGAATATTATGATAGGAGAATTTTCACTACCAACCAAAACCTATGGTTGGATCTTTTTAAGAAATTTTATTGACAAACATTTTTAAAATATACCAATTAGAAGAAAATAAAATTACTTTTTATAAATTCAAATTAGTTTTTGCATGAGTTGAAAACTATATTTTAGAGAAACTACTATAAAATATATAACTTCTATAAATTAGCTTATAAATAATAGTAGATTTTAATTTATATAAAAACTGAGTTTATTTTTTATTCTTATTTTTCTTTTCTAAAAGTGTTTATAAATTTATAAAATAATATTTAAAGTGGAAACATAAAGATGTAGTTATAGAAGAACAATACCACCTTATAACAATCAATATAACATTAATATGTTGGAACATAAACCATCCAGAATCTAAAAATATTTATAAATAATTTTTTCATCAATAAAAAATAAAATAAATAAATTTGAATATTTGATAGATGTCAAAACTCATTTACAAAAGGAGCATAGAGGCTAATCTGTCTCCACCACTTATTATTATAAAAGGAAAAAAAAATCTAACAGTCAAAAAGTAAAATACATACACTTTTGACAAACTATTATAATAATATTTTTAATTAAAAAATAAATTAAATATCATTAAAATATTAGTTTATTGGAATGTCAAGTGAAGTACTGTTTATGATGTTAATATATCACCGCCCTATTATTATAAGAAATCTCCTTATCTACATTCACCACTTACTATTACAAAAGGTCCTTAGTACATGTGAGCCAAAGTTAAACCGTGTAACGAACTAAAGTTAATCCACCCTATTGCATATTCGGGATTGTACACACACAAAAATAGGCAAATCAACCCATGTACAAAAAAATAAAAAATAAATCAATAGCACAAGTTCACCGAGCCATACAAAAAGTTGATGCAACTTTTTTCTAATATATATATATATACTTTCTGTAATATATCTTTTTCTCATATCACAACAAAAAAAATCATTAAATAAAAATAAATTTTATAAATAAAAAATAAATTAGATATTATTTTAAAAACTAAAAAAATTATTTATATCTAAAGTAGTTTTTATTATTAATAAAATTTATAAGCTAGTTTCTAAAACCTTGGTAGCTAATTAGGTACTAATTTATAAATTTTATTAATAATATAAACTACTTTAGATACAATTAATGTTTTTAGTCTCCAAAATAGTGTCTAATTTAATCAATATAGTAACTAATTATTTTTTTTGTCTTTAAAGTTAGTTTCTATTTAATGATTTTCTTATTGTATCATTCAGAATATGTGAATTTAGCTAAGTGTTCTTTATCTGTGATCCACGACTATGTCTTTAGTTAAGTCAATGCAAAAGTTTCTAAGTTATTAGTCACTTTCGTTTTAGATTATTTTATCGCTAGTATGATAAAAAGGGATCATATTTATTGACTTACTTTTAAAGAGTCCAGAGTTTTTTTTTTTATCAGCAAGAAAGAATAAATAAATATAAACCACTTCAAGAGTGATCCAACCCTATTAAAAATCAAACCGGAAAAACCAACTATTCCACTCAACCAAACATAAGTTACTAAGCTGAGAAACATAATAACACAACACAAGCGTCCTACTCAAACTAAAAGCATGTAGAGTTAAGGGTTTTTAATCATAAAAAAACACGTCAACGGGTCTAGACACCAATTCCACCAGGAAAAACAAGTGGGCGTAACTTTAGATGTAATCCAAGACCAGACCTTTAGTTAGACCAAAGAAAAAAAATTCAAATGATTTATCATTGCACCTTTAAAGATGAATTTATTTCTATGCCTCCAGATCTCATCAACAACTGCAATCCAGACACTTTCCCAAAAGACTTTAATATAGGTTAGAACATTACACAGTTTAAAATGCAAAAAATGTGAAACAGGATCTATATGATCTATTGATGTCACCCCAAGTCAAGCATAACACTGGTTGCAAACTAACCAAGCAATTGTACATTCAAAAAACAAATGTCTTGTGATCTCCTCTGCCTCCCCACACAAAAAACAAGACATACAATCAACCATAACCCCTCTTCTTAACAAATTGGCTTTCGAAGCAATCGTGTTACCCAACACTCTTTAGGCAGTAAAATGAGCTGAGAGTATAGCTAAGATCTTCCAAAAAGATTCAAACATAGGCAAACAAACCCTTCCAGAAGAATCCCTCAATACACTATAGGCCAAACTAACTGTGTACCCAATAGTCACACCACCCTTCTAGACCCAACAATCTTCCTTATACAAGACAAGATACAATCCATTAAGCACCTGTAGAAGTTGAAGTTCCTTAGTCCTCTCCCAATCGAACAAGCCCCTTCTCCAAACTAGATCCCATTCCAAGACCCGTTAAGCCACTCCCCAAAAGGAGCCAATTTTGCGTCTTTGCTAATACTCAAAGAAAACAATATTGGAAATATGCTCCTTAAATCTTCAGTACCCACCCAAACATCATCCCATAACGAAATTTTCTCCCCGTTTCTGACTGCCCACTCAAAACAATTCTTGAAACTCCTACCCCAGTCCTCCATCTTCCAAATCCCCTTCATATCTCTCCACCAGAGAGAGTCCTTGTTGTAAACACGAATCACTTTCAAGCTTCTCCACCCTTCATATTTAGACTCAAGGACCTCTTTCCACAAGCCACCCTTATCAGAGCTCAAACACCAAATCCATTTCCCCAACATAGCTACATTGAATAGCCTTAGATCTAGAATGTCGAGACCACCTGTTTCCCGTGGCTCACATACCTTTTCCCAAGAAGCCCAAGCAATCTTTCTCCCTTCTGAACCCCAACCCCACAAGAAGTCTCTCTGTAACTTAACAATTTCCTTCAACACCGAAGAAGGAATTTTTTACAGAGAAACATAAAACAACGATATAGAAGAAAGAACATACTTAATTAAACAAATCCTCCCTGCCATCGACAAAAATCTACCTTGCCATCAACCAATCTATTTTTAATTCTATCTACCACTCCACCCCAACATGCGCCTCTCTTATGACACCCCCCCTCCCTCCCCCACAAGCATCCCCAAATACTTAAAAAGAGTATTCATCACTTCACAATTGAGAATTACAGCAAAACGTAGGATCACTAACTGATCAACTCACACCCCATCAATCCTGCTCTTTAAGAAGTTGACCTTAAGGCCAGAGGCTAGCTTAAAGAAATTCAAAATTACCTTGATTATAAACACTCTTTTAGTATTAGCTTCACAAAAGAACAAAGTGTCATCTGCAAATTGAAGCATATTAACCTATACCTTCTTAACCCCAATCTCCAAACTCTCAACCAAATTTAACTCGACAACTTTCCTTAACACACCTGCTAGACCTTCTATCAAAATGAGGAACAAGAAAGGTGCTAGAGGGTCACCTTGACGAAGACCCATCTTCGGGTGGAACTCCTTAGTTGGGCTCCCATTAACTAACATCGAAACAGAAGAAGAATCCAAGCATGCTTTTATCCAATTAATCCATCTGTCACAAAAACCTAACATTCCAAGCATGTAGAAGATAAACTTCCCACTAATAGAATCATAAGCCTTTTCATGTCAACTTTGAAGAAACATAACTTTTCTTCTTCCTTTTTATCTCTTCTAAGACCTTGTTAGCCATAAGAACGTTATCCAACAACCTCCTTCCTTCAAGGAAAGTTGGTTTTCTAGGTTCTATGACTTTACTTATCACCTTTCTCAACCTTAAAGACAGAATTTTCAACACAATTTTATATAGACTACCAACCAACAATATAGGTCTAAAGTCACCTAACTAATTGGGATTATCGATCTTAGGAACCAAAAAAAATGAACAACACATTTGAACCCCTAAACCATCTGCCATTGTTTGCAAACTCACTCACTACAGAGAGAATATCCTCTTTTAAAAAACTCCCAACAGAATTTGATAAAGTCAAAGTTAAACCCGTCAAGGCCAGGACTTTTCGAACTGTTACAAATCCAAACAATTGATTTAACTTCCTCTTCAGAAAAGGCTCCTACCAACATATATCATTATCTTCACCAGATATTGAATTGAAGCTAACATTACCCAATCTAACGGGAATATCGTCAACATTTTCAAATCTAGACTTGAAAAAGAGTTAGTGTTTAGTCTATTTAAGAGAAAGAAAGTTCAAACTTCATATTTTACAATACTAGCTCAAGTTTGCAAATTTAATTAAAGAATCTAAAATGTATTAATAATCTAGCTTAGTTTTGAATATAAATTTTTCTTACTACAGAAATTGATTTTATAAAATAAACTAATAGAAAAAACATACTTGAAAAACAATGAACTGAAATAAATATTGTTGATAATTATATTGATTAAATAATTTGAGTAACATACATCCTTCTTTTTCAATAATAATTCTAGGTGTGGAGAAGTTGTCAATGTAGCTCTAAAGTAAGATAAGCATGGGAAGTAAAGGTGTTGGCATAAGCATGGGAAGTAAAGGTGTTGGAGGAAGCATAAGCATGGGAAGTAAAGGTGTTAACATAAGCATGGGAAGTAAAGGTGTTGGAGGAAGATGGATATGTCTCACAAACCGATGAAATATTGCAAGGGAGTTTGGAAGTGCAATTTTGTAATAAATGATTTTGTGATTGTCTTTCATTATGTCGTGAGTTCCATAGCTGGATATAATTTGTCTTTTGGAGTAAGATGTTATTCTTGTTGTCATGGTTGATGCCTTATATAAGTTTTTTTTGGAGTTACAACTACCTTTATACGTTGATAGAGGTCTTTTGTATAGAAATTGGAATATCTCTAATACTTCTATTTATTCCATTTTTTTTATCGTTGATAAAAAAAATCCTAAGTAATAATAATAATAATTATTATTATTTAAGAAAATAATAATACTGACTTTGTGGGTTCAAAATAATGTTATCAATAATATTCCAATATGTTGATGGATTAAAAAAAAGGTTATAATCTATCAAGTTAGCATATTGAATCACTTAGTATGTTCTATTAATTATGGTAAGTTATGTAAGTCGAATATTCATACTCAAATTACATTGTTATAACACTACTTGTGTTAAGGGTACATTACAAGAAAATCATGAAATAAAAACCAATTTTAAAGACAAAAAATAATTAGTTGTTATAGTGACTAAATTAGAGACCATTTTAGAAATTAAAAAAAACATTGGTTTATAAATTGGTTTCTATTATTGTTAAATAGTTTCTAAATTGATATCTAATTAACTATCAAGGTTTTAACTACCAATTATTTAGATTCTAGATTTGAGCAAAAACTTTGGTTGTTAATTATATACTAATTTAGAAACCATTTAACAATAATTTAAACTAATTTAGAAACCAAAAATATTTTTAGTCTCTAATTTAGTCACTATAACAACTAATTATTTTTTGTCTCTAAAATTAGTTTCTATTTCATGATTTTCTTGTAGTATTATATATTTAATAATCTCTTTTCTCACTATATTCATATATGGTATAGACTAAATTGCCCTAATATAATCTATTTGGATTATTATATCATTAGATAAATTCTAATTATATTTATTGAATTGAAAATTTCTTGTATACAGACTTTATTTTAAATGAATACAAACACAAAATAATTTAATACCTCATTCATTGACATACAACAAAAATATATGTGAAAATATATTTAATCATCATGTTATAATTGATTTTATTTATGATTTTGACACAAACAGCCAAATAATATTTAATTACGAAAAATTAGAGTTTATGCATTAGGTTATATACGGTCTAATAATTAGCAGTCACTATATTATTATAATTTTATTTATCCAATATTAAAAAAAATATTAAATAATAACTAATCTTAGAAAAATAATAATTAAATACTATATTAATTATTATTTTAAATTAAAATAATATTGATATCTAAAATTATTTTTATTATAAATAAAAAAATTTAAATTAATTTTGAAATTAGTATATATAAACATTAACTATTAATATTTTAACTACTAACTACTAATTATTATTAATTACTAACTATTAACTACTAATTATTATTAATTACTAACTACTAACTACCACTACAACAAAAAATCATCAAATAGAAACTATTTTTTAGAGACCAAAATAATTAGTTGCAATAGTAACTAAATTAGAGACCATTTTAGAAACTGAAAAAAAAAATTGATATCTAAATTACTTTATATTATTGTAAAATAATTTCTAAATTAGTATCTAATTAACTACCAAAGTTTTAACTATCAATTATTTAGTTTCTAAATTTGGTAGTAAAAGACTGATTGTTAATTAGATACCAATTTAAAAACCATTTAATATTAATAGAAACTAACTTAGAAAAAAAATTATTTTGTCCCTAAAATATCTTTAATTTAATCATTGTAACAATTAATTATTTTTTATTTTTAAAATTATGTAATTTAAGTTTTAGTATTTAAAATTGATTCCTTTTAATAATTTTGTTATAGTGGTCATAAAACATAAGATAAAAATGGCAAAACTAATCAAGAAAGTTGCTGAATTTTGTTGTGAAATACCTTAAAAAGAGAGGAAAAACATTTATAAAACATTGAATACGGAAGCCATCACATTCATTGTCGTGATATCTACGCATCTGATAATGTCATAAACCAGATGGCATGAAATTAACCTAAATGGCAAAACCAAATCTGATCCAAAAATTGCAAACATACTATTGCAATACAACTGTCAGTGTTCAACACTCCCTTCTTTTCTTCTAATTATTTACAATTTCTTTTTTGTTTAGACAAAATTAAGTGCATGTACACACTCGAATCGCACCCACATTATTCACTTTATAATATTCTCATGCTTCTTGTTCAAAGATATTTACCACTTAATTAATATATATTAAAGTACTTACAACTTTTTTTCATTAGGTTAGTTATGTATTATACGTCCTACCCTCACACTGATAAAAGAAATACATTTTATTTTAAGAACTTTTTAGGGTTTTCGTCGACTCAAGTTCAAGTTTTAGAGTTCAATATATTATACACATTCGTTATATAGAGTAATACCCTTATATTCCTTAGCTATGTACACTATATATCTAAATACACATTAGTTATTTTTATACAATGTCTATTGGCATGTGTTGACAACTTAAGAGAATGTATTGGTATGCTACACTACAAGAAAATCATGAAATAAAAATCAATTTTAGAGACAAAAAATAATTAATTGTTATAGTGACTAAATTAGTGACTAAATAAATTTTTGGTTTCTAAATTATAGTTTTTTTTTTATCAGCAAAGAATAAATAAATTAAAGGGAACATTTCAGGGATGTCCCAACCCTTATACAAGAACCTTCCACCACATGTGATAAACCACATATAGGTTAAGGTTACCAAACCATAGAAAAACCAGTACAGCAGCGCCCTTCATGAGTGGGTTCCAAAACAATTACAGAGAAAGCTACACACCAGAAAAGTGACCATAACACTTCTCCCAGCCAGACCATGTGTGACATCTCTAGGAGGTGTTACATAGATCATAACCAGACTTTACCCCGTGATTACAACCTGCATAGTTGTGGAGAGTTAACCACTAGTTAACCAGCATTTACCTATGTACCAGCAGAGTTCTCATCCAGGATCACATGGTTTTGAAGTTATCCGTCTTATTAACTCCACAACCCCGAGTTATCCGACTTATTAAACCCTAAATTATAGTTTTTATTATTTTTAAATGGTTTCTAAATTGGTATCTAATTAGCAACCAAGGTTTTTGCTATTAAATTTAGAATCTAAATAATTGGCAGTTAAAACTTTGATAGCTAATTAGATAACAATTTAAAAACTATTTAAGAATAATAGAAACTAATTTAGAAATCAATTTTTTTTTTAATTTCTAAAATGATCTCTAATTTAATTACTATAACAATTAATTATTTTTTGTCTTTAGAATTGATTTCTATTCATGACTTTCTTATAGTGGTAGACTCTTAGTCAGAAAATATGATTAATGCATCTAGTCTCATCTATAAATATTAGAGTATCCTTCAAATATTTCATTTATATTTAATTTATGTTTTGTCAGAAAATATGATTAGTGTATTTAGTTTTATGTATAAAAATTGAAGTATCTTTTAAATATTTAATTTATTTTTCGTTGATAAAAAAATATATTAATTATTTTGTGATGTATCACACGTCTAAATATACCCTTATATTCATTATCTCTTTTTGGAATGCTGATATTTATTAAGGTATTTCTTTTATTAGATGTTGTTTTGTTGGGTTGTGTATGAATAATGATTTGTTAGTTATATATAATAGGATTGAAATATTCCAAAAATACTTTAAATTTTTTCCTTCTTTGTCAATAAAAAGATATTCATTATTTGATAAAAAAAAAACTCATACGATCAAGAATAATCGTCCACATATTTCGAACTGATAGATCTTAATTCATTGTTTAGGATTAAAAATTTAGAATAGAATAAAGAACTTATTAATCACTAGTCTCCATAAAATTAAGCCAATACTTACAATTACCATGTTCATAATTTAGATACTACCTAACTAAACACATAATCACATCCACAAAAAATATATATGGACCTACACAAAACCCATATATGAGGACATAAAATAATATAAATATTGACAGCCACATAGAGTGATATTTGTAACATATTTATTGTGTATTTATTATTATCATAACTACTTAATTAAGTAATTTTTTCTTCTTTCCATGTTTGGATAAAATTAGTGGTTATATAAAGTGTGACACATAGCATCCATGCACATAAGAGGTTCACCATTTGTCACAGTTTTAAGAATCAACACTTCATATTAATGTAGCAACCACTGGAATGCCTATTTGCATTAACATATATTTACTGCTTTTGTCAAACCTACTTAATTAGATTGGCAAATCATTTACTACTGCATATATTTTACTCATGGGACGGTTTAAGATAATGTACGTATATACTATCTTCCCATATTATTATATCTACATTTACTACCTAATTTTTACTAATATACAATTATCATGTAGGATATAGTTAATTACAGAGTTTTATCTTTTCATTCTACTTGCTTCTTAAAGTTAGGATTTATTCCATATAATAATCACGTGCCCTAATGTGTATACTTTTCAACCCACTAAGGAGAAAGATATGACCCTTATATTATAATTTAATGTAAGAATCTAATCTTTTTATATGCAGACAGGTTTTAGAATAATGGATATATTTAGTTATTTTTTTATATTATGTATATAATATTTATTCTCTTTTTCAATAAGTTATTTTTCAAATAGTATAGTTCAGGATAAATTTATGATTTAGAAAAAAAAATCAAATTTTACATTATGTTTTTTTTTTTATCGGCAAGAAAAAATATATAAATGTGATCTACTTAAGGGGTGATCCAACTCTTATACACAGTATCAACCAAGAACACTCTAACCCACAAAGCTACCACAAAAGCTAACTCCCCTCAAATATACCAAAAAACATTCAATCAACCTAAATCTTTCACAAGTTTTTAAGCTAATGCATGCAAACCAGGGTTTCTAGACATCAATCCGAGAAAACAACTTTCATTACAAGAAAATCATCAAATAAAAACCAATTTTTAGAGACCAAAATAATTAGTTACAATAGTAACTAAATTAGAGACCATTTTAGAAATTAAAAAAAAATGGTTTCTAAATTAGTTTCTATTATTGTTAAATAGTTTCTAAATTAGTATCTAATTAGCTACCAAAGTTTTAACTACTAATTATTTAGTTTCTAAATTTGGTAGCAAAAACATTGGTTGCTAATTAGATACCAATTTAGAAACCATTTAACAATACTATAAACTAATTTAGAAACCAAAAATTTATTTAGTCCCTAAAATGGTTTATAATTTAGTCACTATAGCAACTAATTATTTTTTATATCTAAAATCGGTTTCTATTTCATGATTTGCTTGTAGTGTTTAATGTGATCCAAGACCAAACCTTTAATTGTGTCAAGGAGAAAATTTCAGAATAATTAATCACTCCACCTTTAAAAATGTAATTATTCATATGCCTCCAAATCTCGTTTACCAACTCAATACAGATATTTCCCATGATTAAATTGACAAACAAAGATGCATCGAGTAAAGTAAATTGCATAAAACGTGAGACAGACGTAATTAAGTCTACCGAGCTCACTCCTAATAATTTGATTTGTTACTAATAAATTTAATTACTATTACTATAAATTATTAATATTAATATTTTTTAATAACTATTTTTTATTATTATAATAAAATAATAAATAAATAATTATCAACTAAAAATAAATTAATTAATTTGAGCATATTCGAAAGATACTCCAACTTTATAAAAAAAAAAAGTGACTGAGACTCAGTCAGCACCCAAAACCCACAACATATAAATGCCAATCACCAAACAAAGTTAAAGGTGACATTCAAAAGATAAGAGAGACCAAACCAGCAGCAAAACACCAGCCCTTCATAACCCAAAAAAAAGCAAAAAAATAAATAAATGCACTCAAATTAAAAAATGCTTATTTCTCTCTCATTTTAATAATATAATCAATTACCTATTTATCATAATCAATTATATTATTTATTATGGGTAATAATTTCTCTTTCTGCACATCTTTTTGCTTACAATTTCTTTCTCATCTTGTTCCTAACTTGTTTCAAACGAAGTGTATAAAAATAACTAGGTTAAGATTTTAATAAAGGTTAATCATGGATAATGTTGATAGATACTCTACATCAATAATATGAGTACTTAAATTGTCATGAAGTTTGTTGATAAATAATTTCTAATGAATAATATTTGATAAGTTTTTAATTACATTTTTTTCTGCATTATTCAAACTCAAACCTTTTATAAAATAGTTTTTAAATTAATATTTAATTATTAACTAAAAGTTTTAGTTATTAATTATTTTATACTCTAAATTAGTTTTTATTAAGTTTTAGAGACTAATATAAAATTTAAAATATTAATAGGTAAATTTTTGATAACTAATTTAAATATTATTTTAGATATTAATAATTCTTTAATATTTAAAATAATATTTAATTTAATTAATATAATAACTAACTATTTCTTTAACATCATGAAACCATATTACAACTTATACGAGTAATAATTAAAGTAATGTATAGTAGTTGTACGTAATGTTGGGAAATAATGTGTTTATAGTTCTTGGCAACAAAATGTGAAAATAGAATAATCGATGAGTCTCTATGATGAGGTGATATGAAATAAAGGAATATCGTGGTTCAGAAGTAGTTTTGGCATAAACAAGGAAAGGAAAGTACATTTCATATTTCAAATTAACATTTGCTTTTGTTTTTTGGTTGGGTCGATGAAGCTGACATATTAATGCTTTGTTTGGGAATGGAAAGTTGAGTGTCAGAAAATAGAAGTCTGAGAATTTGAAAAGGAGGTGTAAGAAAAGTTTTATGTGTTTGAATTGGGATATGTTAGAGTAAATATGTGAAAAAAAATTATTGAAATATGTGAGTGATGTGATGGTTGTGAGAGTATTTTGAATTATTTTTAAAGGTATAAAATGTAAGTTTACAAATTTATCATTCTCTTTAAAAATATTTGAATGATGAAATATAAAATATTTTTATATAAATTTGATTTGATTAAAATTTTATATATTATTCTCTTTGAATAATTATTTTAAAAAAATACAAGTTTCTTATATTTATTTTTATTTTTATTAATATATAATATTTTTATTTTATTTTATTATAATTATATTTATATTTATATTTTTATAATTAATTTTTTATAGTTTTAGTTATATTTTTTATGTTTTATTATATGAGTAGTGGATAGTTTTAAAAAAAAATATAAATGTGGAATGTGATTAATTCATATCAAATTCTATGAATAAAAATGAGAGCACATTTTTTATTAATAAGAAATAAGAAATAAATATGAATCATTTCAGGAGTTATTCAACTCTATTACAAATCAAATCGGTAACAACCAATTATTCCACCCAACTAAACTTAAGATACTAAACAAAGAACACATAAAAACACCACACAAGCGTCCCACTCAAACTAAAAGCTTGTAAAGTCAAGAGCTTTTAATCATAAACAAACACGTCAAGGAGTTTAGACACCAATCCGACCATCTTTAGTTGGACCAAAGAAAAAAATTCAAAATATCTATCACTCCATCTTTAAAGATGAATTGATTCCTATGCTTACATATCTCACCAAAAATTGCAATCCAGACACTTCCCCAAAAGACATTAATATAGGTTGGAACATTACACGGTTTAAAATGTAAAAAACGTGAAACATAATCGATATGATCTACTGATGTCACCCCAAGCCAAACATAATATTGGTTCCAAACTAACCAAACAATTGTACATTCGAAAAACAAATGTCTTGTGGTGTCTTCTTAGAACACATAAGTCATTGTATATATTCTTAAGTAGTTTTCTTTCCTCTCCTTGTTTCTTTGCAATTGTGATAAACAACTTTTAGTCCCTTATTACTCACTTTTTCGCTCTCTCACTCATCTCCATTTGCTGATCCAAATAGAAAATGCACCCCTACTTCCGTCTCTAGTAACCGTGCATCACCTAATTCAAACAGACCATAAATATTTATTTCGTGGTAGAAAATATAAACATTAAAAACATCACAATTTCTAACTTTGTCAAATAGGAAGAAAAATGATAATACAAATTAAATTGTTCTATTATATTATCATGATATGATTTTTCATATTCATTTTTCCTAATATATTTTGGTGTTTACTAACTAATTCTACTTACTATACTATATCCTATAATAACTTAAATTTGATAATAATATTAGAAATTTCGTACATATAAAGGTTATATGAGAGCAAAGTTGACAAGACAACTAATGTTTCACATGCAGTTTCCTTTTTAGTACAATTGATATAACTTTTATATATATTTTTCATGATTATAGTACTTGTGGAGGATTTCTGTCCAGGGAGAATGTCCATTAAAGAGGGTGAAGAGGAAGTGTTAAATTAGAAGTTAAAGCAAAAAAAATCATGGCATTTAGCTAAAAGTAATTCAGAAAATATATAGAAAGCTTCTATTGCAGCCACAAGTGTGGTCTTGTCGTTGCTTTAACAATTTTTAATATTTTCAGGGAATAAAATAGATAAAAATCATTTTATATATGTTATTGTTATATTGATTGATGGTATAATTAGTAAATTTATATTATACTATTTTTTAAATCCTCTAAGTTATATGTAATACCATACTAGCTAATCAAGAGAGAGGATGTGATCTATGGTTAACATTTGCTAAAAAGACAATAGATTATCTATGTTCCTTTTTATTCTACAATCCTTATTTAGTTAATAAATGAAAACTATTTTTTGTATATTATTATTGTACTTATTAATTGTGCATTGAGTCTTTCCAAATATAAACCATTGTGTGAATTTATTACAATAGGTTACATTATTTGCTTTTAAGAATGATGACAACATAGTAAGGAATGATATGTGTGATTTTCATTATATCGGTTTGTGAAGTAGAAAAGAATGTACAATTTTATTTTTTTTTTAGCACAAAATTTGTGTTTCACTCTCGTCTCTCTGTCAGATCTTTATTGGGTAGTTACATCCCATAACTATTTTGGCATTGTTTTAAATATTAATTAATATTTTTTTATAAAAAAGAAATTCATAATAAAATAATATAATCTTAAATATTAATTACATGATTTAAATTTTATGGTAATTATAACATTTATTATTTTTACTAAGGTTGAGAGTAAAAATAACTTGAAAAATTGAGTAGACTTAATAAATATTGAATTGAACTTTTAAGAAATGATAATAAAAATTTTGATAGTGAAAAAAAGAGTTAAAAAATTAAAAATAAAATAGAGGAGAGATGATAAGTTTTTTAGATTACCTAATAAATTAAAAATTTATATAATTAAACACTAAAAAAAAAATTAGGTATTTTTACGTGATAAAAAATAAACAATAAATAAAAATATTAAAAAAAGTAAAAATATGAAATATAGGTCTTAAAATAATTTAATTCGATAAAACTGAAATTTACAGTTTCTTGAAATTGAAAATATCATTTTAAGAAAATGACAAAGGAATACAGTGTATAATGGGAATTGTGATGAGAAAAAAAATATCCTGGGATATGAGTTAATTTGATAAATATGAATGAGTCACACCATTAATAGAAAATGAAAAGATGTGTAGTAAAATATTTTTTAAATAAAATGAAACAAAATACTAAAGAGAGTAGTGATAATCTATTCTTTTTTTAAATTATCTAATAAATTAATAGTATTTTAATAATTTAAAATAAGAACAATTATAATAATAAAAATAGTATATAAATATTCATCATTATCTTTATGTTTAATTTAATAAATCAAGTATTATTCATATTTATACATAAACTTAGTCTACATAAGAAATTTTCAATAAAGTTGAGCCGAGTTTAGACAATAATTTTGATCGGTTATTTTCTATCATAATGTTTTTAGATGGACAACCATTATAATTTTTAGTTTTATATAAAGTTATATTATTTTAAATTTTTTTCTATAAGTGATTTATTTTTTAAAACAAATATATTGTAATTAATTTGCATAATGTTATATTGGTAATGCATGTTAAAAACATGTGTATTAGTATGTTAGTATTAGAGCATCAAGTCTTTGGTCAATGATGTTATGTTATTAGTCAACTAACTATATTTTATAGTTAATTAACAGCAACGAATAATTGAGTAAAATATGAAAAAAAAAATGTAATAGAAAACATGAATGGTGAAAAGTTTATAAAATTGTGATAATTGAATGATAAAAAAGGTAAAAGTTTATAGTCAAGTAATAGATTGTTCATGTGAAGTATATCGATATATGATAATTTTATTATTCGCAAGTTGTAAAAACTTTAAACTACAAAAAAATGACAATATATGATATTTTAAAAAATCCTATATGGTGAATTTAAAAAATGTATGATTGAAGATGAAATTAGAAGAATTTGTAGTTGAGGAAGTTATTTGAAAGATTTAAAATAGTTGAATGAGCAACTGAATAATTGAACCTACCTATAATAATGACAATAATTTGATAGTAAATACCTTAATATTATGATCACTTAAAAATTAGTAAATTAAATAATTTTTTTATCAATAATAAAAAATAAATAAATAAGAATATTTTAGTATTTTAGAAATGATCCAATTTATATACAAAATCGCATAAAAACGAACAAAATATCCTTCAGAATCTTGTCACTAACTTTCTACAAGAACAATTATTAGAAAAAAGATTTTCAAAGACAAAAAATCAAAAAATCATATGCCTATATGTTAGAGATCCAACATCGACTAGAGATTAAAACATTTTATTGTATATAAGTGGGTGCAAACCTCACATCATGAGCCGGTTTGATGGGTTTGAGTTAGACTTAAAATTCACTTCTTAACATGGTATCAGAGTCATTTAAAAAGTCTATCATATCAACTATTTATTGGCCTTATCATACCACCTATAAATCTAACCGATCTAAATAAATCATTTATATTTTAAATACATGCAAATCAACCTTCAACCCTAAATTAAATGATAAAATGGTGTCACTTGGGGAGGTAAGTGGAAGTTGGTGTGTGAGGTAGCAGCAGGCATATTCAATTATAAGTTAGTGGAGTATTGCTATATATGCCAAGTTTTAATTAATTAAAAGAATTTGTCTGGCTTGAAAAATTATCATGTGCCCAAATTCAATTACTTTTTAGAGAGTGGATAATTTTTTTTATTTATTTTCATAAAACTTTTATTCAATTGGTTAGCAATTTGTGAGTGATAGTGTTGTGGGGTTTAGCACAAAAGGAATTGTACGGAAAGATGTAGTTCAATCTCTTTTTGTACAATTTTTTGTAGGTTGAGCTTTTATTTACACTTCAAACTTGTATTTTATCTCCTAAGATCTCTTATATAAATTCTTTACATTGGATCACTCATTGAAGCACTTAAGTGTGTCACATGAATTATTTTTTATTGTTAATAAGAAAAAAAGAACTTTAAAGGTTCAAAGTGTAATTTAGACATTGGATAAGCTATACTAGAGAGAAATAATTACATTTTCCGGTTAGTATTTCTTTCTGCCATATAATTTATAGAAAAATAAGTAAGTTGTATTGAGTTATATTTGGATAAACTCAATTCAATAAAAAAAAATTAAGTTTGGTTAAATTTGTGTTATTTTTATTATATTCAACTCAATCAAATTCAATTTATCTTTAACAGAATTGGTTCATTAGGTTATAAGTTTTGATTTTTTTTTTAATTTATAACTTTTAAGTACTTTTAAAAAATTCAGAATAATATGTTATAGCTTGCATTAAGTATTAAAAATAATAAATAATAAATAATTAAAATTTCAAATAATAATTTTGGTCAGGATTGGATTTCTGGATTTTTACATAAATGATTTATCATTCAACCTATAAATTTTTATTAGTATTAGAAGTTAGGGTTTAAAATTGATGAATAATAATTATCGTATTTTAAATTAAAAGCATTATATATAAAAGAATTAAAATAATTTTACTCTTTATTTATTTAAAATCATTATCTATCTAAAGTACAAATCCTTTAACTTTTCTCTACTTTCTATTTAAAAATAACTGATGATTATTTATGATTTTATTTATTTATTTATTGTAATAACTATAGTAAGGTTACTATATCATTACTCACGAACTCACTCACTCTTAAATTCTTGATTTGAGTTTTATTATCATATAAATATTTTAGTTTTTCAGTTATAATTACATACGACAAGACAATCATGAAATAGAAACTAAATTTATAAAAAAATAATAATTAGTTGTTATAGTGACTAAATTAGAGACAATTTTATAGACTAAAAAAATTGGTTTCTAAATTAGTTTATATTATTGTTAAATAGTTTCTAAATTAATATCTAATTAACTACCAAACTTTTAACCATCAATTATTTAAAAATCATTTAACCATAATATAAACTAATTTAGAAACCAATTTTTTTTTAATTTATAAAATGGTCTCTAATTTAGTCATTATAATAAATAATTATTTTTAGTTTTTAAAATTAATTTTTATTTCATGATTTTCTTACAGTGACATTTATTTGTTTTATAAATTATAAATACTATTATTTTTGGTTTTTTTATGTGCTCCATTGATAGAGTACTCAATTATCTAAAGAGGTGTACAACAATTCTTTGATTTCTCATTTTTAGGAGTTTTAGATTATTTTTTTCTTTGATATGTACTCTTCCTATAAAATCAGATTTATCATCTAATAGTTTGAATTTAATTGTATAAAAATTTTAAATCAGTATTTTTTTATTAAATTAGATTAGTTTTATTACCATATTATTTAACCTATTAACACCTCTAACATGGTTCCACTAAAGTTATTGCCCTTTATAACTTTGACCCTAGGTGCACTTATATAATAGAAGGCTACCTTTCAACATGTTGTGTGAATTTTTGGTGTTAAGTTTATACCTCTAAGGTTGCTTAAGACTAAAATCATTTCTATATCTCAAACCCTAAAATAATTTTTAGAGAAAAACATTTTCATGTCAAATCAAAGCTAGGACAACAAGGTGTGAGCTTCGAAGTTATACCTAATTCCCAAAAGAATTCTCTTTATCAGGTAATTGTTGTTCTCATTTTCCATTTTATTGAATTAAAAGTTTTGTATGATTATTTGATGATAGTTTCCACTAAATATGTCTACTATGCAAAATCATATGAACGAAAAAATAATAATGAAACATGGGATTTCACTCTTATTATCATATATTTGAAAATTTATCGTTTTCAATATGAATATTGATTTTTTAAAAATATTTTGTTTATGTCTCTATTTTTTTAAATTACAGAAAAACAACTCGTGAACTGGTCAGTGTTCAATCCATTTAAATCAAATAATTGAGCTTAAAAAATCGGTCTAAAATCTGATAAACTGGTCAAAATTAAAAAAAAAAATCAATAAAAACGCGTCAAAACCAATAAAATCTTGCTCCACAACGAGTCAGTGATTTTTATACAATTTCTTTAAAATACAACATTATTTTGACTTTTTTTCTCTTAAAATTTTAAAGTATTTGTTCTTTCTTTTCAATTCTAAATTTAAATTTTTTTCTTAAAAACATTATTTTGTATATTTTTAAATTAGACATAAATATAATGGTACATTTTAAACGCAAAAAACTTATAAAATATGAAGTTAAGGTTTTTAATATTATTAAATTATGATGTTATATTTCTATAGTATTATTTTACTTGTATTTATTTTTTATAAAAAAAATAATAATTAAAATATACAACTTATTCAAATATTTTCGCATTATAATTATTGAAAAATTTACTTTGATTAAAGATAAGGATATTTTACATTATATAAAAGGATTCAAATTTCATTTTATAAATTCATTTTATAAGATTGAATTAGATTTGAAGTTTATTTTTTTAAATAACATCAAAGACATGTAAAATCTATTTTAACAAAAGTTTCTTTAACTTATCAAACTATTCACTCTCTTATGTTTGAACTTATCAAACTATTCACTCTCTTATGTTTATTGGATGATCGATAAATATATAATATATAATTAGCTTTCATTCTTTAAAGAATAAGTGATTTTGGTACATATTGAGATTTTAATAATTTTATTATTATAGTGCTATGTTATGAACAGAAGAACCTACTCTAGTTTCCTAGTCTATTGGTTAAGTCTTATACACCAACCAATTATTGAAACATGGCAATTTAAAAAACAAATCAGTGGTCTATTATGACTATTTTGCCTTTTGAAAAGAGAAAAAGATAAAGAAAACTAATGCATGCCTCCGATACATCTTTCATACTTAATACCAAGAGTTTTGGATCTAGTACTTATGGAGGGTGCACTTGAATTGAAGTTCAAAAGATACTTCTAATATATTTATAAACACAATATTTTTTTCACAAATTACATAGTTTCAAATATTGTGTAATAAGGTTTCAATTCTAGTAATTAAATTTTAAGTATGAAACAAATTATATTATTAGAGGAAAATGTTTATTTTATATGTATTAATTAATCATTATTTTCAAGCACGAATATTCTATATCAATATTAGAATTATATATACCCAAACTTTAATTATCGTCTTAAGAGAACAAATAACTATTGTATATATGTAGTAACGATTTATCATTAAGATATACTATTGAATTTGATGTCTAATATAATTATACCCTATTATTTAATAATAATAATAAAAAAAATAACTTAATTTTTTTTTATAAACAAGAAATAATAAATAAATGTGAATCACTTAAGGGTAACTCAACCTTTATAAAAAAAAAAATATAATCTCACTCCACATTCTATCCCAAAACAAATCTTTACTCTAAAAAACAATCAAAGTGGTCCGCCATTGGCAGCAACCAGATGTATCATCACAACAAACTCCGAAATACATACAAACGTAAATAGCTCACCAAATGTTAGCCTCCAAAATTATCCGACCTTTTTTTAAATTCCTTATACAAAAAACACAACACCTTAACAAACTACGAACAAAAAAAAATACATAATATTTTCACGACACAAATACTTCTCAAAGAGTCACATTAATCTAATGTAAGGAGCAGATACTCCTATTGCAAAAATCCTTTTACTCCATACCGATAGTCAGACTGCCTACACCCAATCTGCAAAACACACAACTTCTTCTTTCCAAAAACAAAGATTTAGCATTATATACCAAAGTAAATAAAGCAAAATTATTTAACAGATTTCATACATACCTTGAGTCCCAAACACCAGTCAGAATAAAAGAACTCTGTATCTTTTTCTTTACTAATAATCCAAGTCCAAACTTTTCTTTGTACCACCGCAAACACCTCTATATGGTTTAAAGACACACTTACTCCAATTTTTCCAAATTTCACCTACAATTACAATCCACACCCTTCTCCAAATTTTGCCCAAATTTTGGATAGTGATCATTTATCATTTGTAGGTCCAAACATCAAGAAGTATACCTTAGCATCAAAGTAGTACACAGGCAACATCCATCCCAAAAGAAGAAAATTCAAATAAAAGTTTTTATACTATGTATGCTTGATATTTATGAGTTTTTTTTAGCTTTTTATACAGTTTTTCATACTTTATCATATCAAATATTCATTTAAAGCCATGGTGACCTAAAATAATACTCATTTCTTATAATATACCACATGTCATCCATGAATTATCCTTACATGAAAGCTTGAAAAATATCTCAACCTAGTGGAAGCAAGTAGAGGTATAAGATTATATAATATACAAAATATCATCACATATTAATTAATGTATCACAATCCCAATTATCATTCTGTTAATGTGCTGTGGAAAGTACCAATTGGTATCACATGCTAGTTATTTCAAAATTAGTTATTCTTATTAAATATTAAATATTAAAGTGGTGTGAAGTGACGCAAGTGCAAGTATGTGTGAGAAGCATTTGTTTTTCAATTAAAAGGCAATGCTACTGCTCCATCCTAGATTAAACAAAAATATTTGTCAGTATTCAAAATATCCTATGCCTTTAATTGAAGGGGAAAAAGAGTAAATTTTTATGCCATATTCTGATTGGAAGCTATTAAAGTTGGTGTTTATAGCTTCTTTACTCCAGTGTGCATATTTATAAAAAGAGGGTCACATTTCACCCATTGGTATGAAGTGTCTTGCATAGTTTTCAGCTCTCAGGTTGCTGCAATTCGACCTCTTCCACCATTTTTTTTCTTTTTGAGGTAACAATATGATGTGTAATGTGTAATAGATGCTTGTGTTGTTTTCCTCTTCAAGTTCTCTTGAATTAAATGGCGTATTATATGATGATCATGATGATGATGCCAAAACCACAGTAGAAATTTTGCTTTTTTTTCTGAAAGAAGTTGTTGAACTTACCAGGTTTCCTGCATTTTGAGAAATTAAAAAAAAAATAATAACTCATTATGGTTACTTCATTAAGTAGCAGTTACAAAAGAAGAGAAAAGAAAAAGGTTTATAAGTACTGATTCTTCTTTAAACCAAAAAACTGATATGCAACTCTGCTATACATATCAGATATATTTCTATGGTTTTCTATATCAAAGAGTTTATTTGCTTTTTGAAAGTAATTTTTTCAAAAGTTTACTTTTTTTATAATTTCAAAATAAAAAATAAACTATTTTGGTAAAAATAAATTATTAGTATTGTTGTGTTGTGTTCCTTGGTTATTGCTATTGATTGGTTTGTTGGTGAGCTACCCTTTTTTTATCTTTCAGTTTATTTATGAGCTTGTTAAGTTATTATCCTCCAGATGTTTTTCACGATGATTACTCCTGTTATGTTTTATACTATGCTTTGAAACTCAGTTACTTTTATTTTGTTTAAAGTTATTATGCTTTATAGTTTCAAATTCAAGTGTCTGATTCATGTTTAATATTTAAAAAAATCATATTAACATATAGTATAGGTGTAGCCGTATTCATGCAACGTAGTTTAACTACATATCCATGAAAATATATCTGATTGATCGCTATTCATCTTCAGTGATAATGATGATTCACTTGATTCAAGTCTAAAAAGTAGTAGATTTATAAGAAATGTTGTCTGAGGATGGATTTTCATGAAATTTTACTTAGTTTCTTACTGAACAATTGCTTTTCCATGTCCAGGAAGTTCTACCAAAAAAAGGTTCTATTGTGTTGGCCTAGAGTTGAAGTTCTTGATAATTGTTTGAAAATTTGGGAATTGTTGCTTGTTGAATCACAATAATGGCACTAGCTGCTGCTTCAAAAGTTGTCCTTGGTTCATTAGCCTTTGCAATCTTCTGGGTACTAGCAGTTTTTCCAGCTGTGCCTTTCTTACCCATTGGGAGAACTGCAGGGTCCCTTCTGGGTGCAATGCTTATGGTCATATTCAAAGTTCTTAGTCCAGATGAAGCTTATGGTGCAATTGATCTCCCAATTCTTGGTCTTCTTTTTGGGACAATGCTTGTTACTATTTTTCTTGAAAAAGCAAACATGTTTAAGTACTTGGGGAAATTGCTCGCTTGGAAAAGTAGAGGACCAAAGGACTTACTTTGTAGAATCTGTTTGATTTCTGCTATCTCAAGTGCTTTCTTCACCAATGACACCTCTTGCATTGTTTTGACTGAATTTGTGTTGAAAATTGCAAGGCAGCATAACCTTCCACCCTACCCTTTCCTTCTTGCACTTGCTTCAAGTGCTAATATTGGATCTTCAGCAACACCTATTGGGAACCCCCAAAATCTAGTTATAGCTATTCAGGGTAAAATATCATTTGGGAAGTTTCTGATGGGTATTCTTCCAGCTATGCTTGTAGGAGTTGTTGTGAATATTGTTTTTCTTATTGCCATGTATTGGAAGGCACTATCTTCTTGTCCTAAGGATGAAGAGGATCCAATTTCAGAAGATGTTGTAGAAGAGGAGATTGTTTCCCATCAGTTTTCTCCAGCCAGAATGTCTCATTTTGCATCCTTGAATTCTCAAGAATGCAATGGCAGTCTAGAACTTGGTAATACTGTTCAAAACTCTTCTCAAGTTCATGTTATGACAGACCAATCAACTCAAAGTGTAAGTGAAGTTCAGATGGTTCGTAGTGGCACGAAGGATTCCACTTCCACACCGAACTCAAATCCATCCAAGGAGACAAATGATACAAAGGAGGAAACCAATCCTTCAAAAAATGTTGCAATAGCAGTAGATAAACCTACTGGGGAACATGTTATGCCCTCTTCAGAAGGAAAGGACTATATGAACATAAAATGGAAGAGGGTACTCTGGAAATCTTGTGTTTATGCAATCACACTGGTCATGTTGATTGCAATGCTTATTGGTTTGAATATGGCATGGACTGCAATTGCAGCCGCAATAACTTTGGTAGTTCTTGATTTCAAAGATGCAGGGCCAAACTTAGACAAGGTAAAACTCAAATAACACGGCATAAAATCTCTTTAGTGTGGTTTATTCTTGTACCGATTAAACTTCAAACAAATTCTTAGTGTGGTTTTATTTCTTGGAACAGGTATCATATTCACTTTTGATATTCTTCTGTGGAATGTTCATCACAATAGAAGGCTTTAAGAAAACTGAAATTCCAAGTGCTATGTGGGATGCAATGGAGCCCTATTCTCGCATAGATCATGCTAGTGGAACAGCTATTCTTGCTGTAGTTATACTTGTCCTATCAAATTTGGCTTCAAATGTACCAACTGGTAAGCAAGCACATGATTATATCTGCTAAGATAACAATTTTTCTTTTACAAGTTGCTGATATGTTCCATAGTTCTCCTATTTCATTCATGATTGACCAAGATCCATTTTCATTTGATGTATCACAATGTTTCTATGTATACTTTGTAGTTCTATTGCTTGGAGCAAGAGTTGCAGCCTCAGCTGCTGCAATTTCCAAAGGGAATGAGGAGAAGGCATGGCTAATCTTAGCTTGGGTTAGCACCATAGCAGGGAACTTTTCACTGTTAGGATCAGCTGCGAACTTGATAGTGTGTGAGCAAGCTCGTCGTGCTCCAAACCTTGGATACACATTAACCTTTTGGACTCATCTAAAATTTGGACTTCCTTCTACTCTTATAGTCACTGCTATAGGGTTGACACTCATAAAATGAAAAGAATTTACTAAACTTCAAAGAATATTGTTGTAGAAGTTTACACAAGAAAAGTCAGTTTAATGTAGTATATTTTAAGGTTGTTAGAAAAAATAGATAGATGAACAAGGAACTTTCTCTGTTTTTGTGGTTAATGCCATCAAAATAAGTAGTATATGAATGTGATGTCTGGTCAAAGTTTGTAGGAATGCTTTGGAATTTCAAGTTTTAATAAATATTAGCTTGGGAGTTATGTGGAATCTTTGCTAACCAATTTACTTTCTTCCAATTACATTTTTTAGCATGACATTTTCTTCTTCATTTCAAAATAATACATACCATTTTTTAAACAAATTTATTATTATTGCATTAATTAAAAATTTGTTAATATCACTTTTTTTTATCTATAAAGCAGAAACACATACGCTATTCTTATTTTTATCATCTACATATAGTTATATTTAATATTAAAAATTGAATAGGTGAAATTATGATTCGTACTTTAAAAATTATTTTTTCATATATTTAATTATGACTAAGATGTCCAAAGACATTTTTTATCATCATTACCATGTGTCATAATATTGCATAGTCATAGGTTGTAGATATTAAATATATTTTTACTTTTTATTTGTATCATTATATGTATATTTGTATTACAAACTCATGTTAAAACACGATATTTTGTTTCATACTAATGTTTTGTCTGAGTTTAGATTTTCTACTGTGGATTTCTTTTATTCAAAATTGCTCTGATTTTGATATATTAAAAAATTAATAATATATTTTAAAATATTAAATTTAATATACTTTAAAGATACACTAAAAATCTAAGTTTTATTTTGTCTTCTCTTTAGGAGTAGATAGTACTTTTTAGTCAAAATTTAGTTATATAATGATATTAGTTCACCATAAATTTATGTGTAGCTGTATTTTTTAAATATCCTTTTGTGTATTTATATTTTTTTATCAATATATATATATATATATATATATATATATATATATATGATTTTTTAAATATATATGCAGAAATATATAAGTTTACAATAAAATTAAAAAATACTGATATCACGCCTGTATTTCCGTTAATAATAATAAATTAAATGTTAGAATTGATTATTTTTTATTAAACTTTTTTTTATCAACAAAGAATAAATAAAATCCAGACCAAACTTCTTAACACCTAACCAACTAGGGATCCAACATACTTTACAAAACATCAATCAGAGTGATATAAACATAACAAAACTAATATAAGCATGATCACATCAGAATACAATTATATCATCCTCCAAAGGAGACATGTTTTCACAAAATAAGACAAAATAAATACCACCATACACCCTTTTCCAACAACCGAATAGGATCTTTGTCAACGAGTAAAAGTAAACCAAACACCCAAGAGCTATAAATATCAAACCAAACCTGCAAAAACTACGGAAGCCAAAAATCTACACTAAATCACGCAAAAACTTTCAAACATGGTCTAAACATTAAACATAAATCATCTAACATCAATTTCTCAAATACCTCATACAACATAAAGGTTCCAAACACCAATCTGAGTAAGAGAAATCAGCCAATCTTTCCTTTACCATAACTCAAGACTAGGTTTTCCTTTGTACCACAGTAAAAACCTCAACTAGATCAACTCGCCCATTCTTAAAAACAACCTTATTCCTATTATTCCAAATTTTACCTATAATACCAACCCAAATCCTCCCTCATCCAACACCTAATAGTAGTATGTTTCAAACCTAAAGGTTTAAACATCTGAAAGAGCATTTGTGCATCACAATGGAATACCGAAGAAAACCTTAACCACTAGAGATGAAGCCCCCAAATTCTCCAAGAAACCCTACACTCAAAGAAGAGATGACTTACTGACTCCTCTTCCACGTCGCACAGAGAGCAAAAATCACACAATAAAGAAATGTCGTGTCTCAAAAGATTGTTCTTAGTGACAATTGTATTATTTAACACCCTCCAAGCTGTAAATTGTGTCGAAGGTAGAATCTTTAGCTTCCAGAACTCCACAAAAAGGTCCCCCATACACTGCAGACACCTTCCCCAAAAGAAAATTATACGCTGCCTTCACAGAGAATTCGTTAGACTTTACATCCCTCTAAAGCCATTTATCAGTCGTACCTTCACCCTCTTTCAGTAACCGTTTGTTATCCAACAACTGCAATAATTGCTCAACCTGGCTAGATTCCCACACAAAGAGAGCCCTTCTCCACCCCATCTTCCACGACCATCTATTATTTCTCCAAACATCAACTTGTGGTAGAGTACGACCAATATCTAAAGAGACCGAGAACAGTTTAGGGAATTTTTGCATTAAAGGTACATTATCCACTCACTTATCCTTCCAAAACCTAATTTCTTTTTCGTCCCCTACTTCCCACCATCCTTCGTCATCAAAGTCATTACCCCATTCCTCTAGATTCCAAACTTTCCTAATGTCCCTCCACCACACAAACTCCTTACTATTTTGAACCCATGACCTTAAGCCCTTCCACCCACCATACATAGAATCTAGGATATCCTTCCATAAACTTCTCTTTTCATACTTAAGTATCCAAATCTATTTTCTCAAAAGAGCAAAGTTAAACCTTCTTATATCAATAACCTCTAAACCTCCTTTATCTTTCGGCTCACAGACCTTGTCCCATGCCACCTAAACAATTTTTCTACTCTTTGAGCCCCAATCCCACAAAAAATTGTTTTGTATCCTGTTTACTTCCTTCACCAAAGTAGTCGGCATACGAAAGAAGGAGATGTAAAATAACAGTAAAGAGGTAAGCACAAATTTGATAAGACATAATCTGTCAGACATAAAGAGAATTTCCTTTTCCAAAAGCTTAATCTACTCTATATCTTATTGGGCACCCCTTCCTAAAAAGCGCACCTCTTATGATTCCCTCCTACCGTCACCCCAAATAAGTAAAATATGCTTTCATAATTTTGAAATTAAGGATAGAAGCATACAACACCGTCTGATTGACGCTCACACCCCGTCCACCAACCTTACTCTTGGAATAGTTAACCAGAGGAAAGTTCAATACACTTCATAATTACTTTTAAGGTCATAACACTTTGAGTTGTGGCTTTACAGAAAAAGAGGGTGTCATTTGCATATTGCAACATACTCACATTTACTCGCCTTTCCCGGACCTCAATACTATCTAGTAACTTCTTCTCTTCTGTCGATCTAACCACCCCTGCAAAACCCTTCAGCCGCAATGAGAAAGAGAAATAGTGCTAACGAATCCCCTTACCTTAAGCCCTTCTTTGATTTAAATTCACTAGTTGAAGTTCCATTTATAAACACAAATATTGAGAAAGATTCTATTTTTTTTTAATTCATTCAATCCACTTTGGAAACTTTCATTAAACTTATTGAATCTTAAATTTGTTTTATCTAAGTTTAAAATTATATAATATTTTAATATAAATAAAAAACATAATTGCTTTTTATTACGACTAAAAGGTATTATTATGATGAAATCACAACTACTTTCATTTCACACTAAAATGTGAATGTGAAAGCAATCATATGTGTCCGAAGCAAATAAATTAATTGAGGCATTCTTTCTTCAAATACAAATAGAGAATTTAATATAAAGAAATGCGGATTCAAAGGCAGTAATACAAGTGATTTTGCTTATCTTTATATAAAAAATAAATATTATGAGAGGAGAATAAAATATTATGTTCATAAAACTCACTAATTAATATATATATATATATATATATATATATATATATTCTTACAAAAAGGATCGAGAACACTTAAGCAAGTTGATAACACAAACTTCTCCAACTGATCTTCCGGTTTTGGGCTTTCGGCTACTCTCCTGGTTGGGCTATCCGCTTCTCTCCAGGTTGGGTTTTCGACTGCTCTCCTCACAGATGGGTGTGTGTACCTGCAAGGTGCTCTGATGCCAAAGTCAACAACAATTTTACATTCTTCAGATAAAATTCACTCTTGCTTACCTCTTGTCTTGATCCTCTATTTATAGGGTTTTCTTATTGGGCTTTTATCTTATTTGGACCTTTCTTACTGCACCACTTTATTATTTCAAGCACACCCATTAATTTGGGCCTTGCTACAGTGATTCTATATGTATGTTTATTTTATTCTTTATATGTATAGTTCTCGGCATAACCTCTCGGTATATTCTTTCGGTTATACCTCTCGGTTCTATCAGTACACTAGCCCCCAGGCATAAGGATTTTTACTTATTTAGAAAAGCGTTATGCCTTAATATTATAAAATGTGTTAGGAAATTTTTCTTTAGAAATCATTTTGATTTTACATTAAATGTCTCATTTTTCGTGCTTTTTCTTTATCAGAACGAGTAATTTGATGTGAACGATTCACTCAACCGTTAGATTTCAAATATTTGAACGGTTTGAGATGTTGTGACGCTTCAAAATTTAGGGTTTTGCTTCCACTATAAATACTTTGCTTCATTTTCTGTTTGTGATACTATTTTATCTTGTTCTTTTCTGAGAGCTCCAGCAAATTGTTTCAAAGGTATAATGTCTATCTCAAGCTCTGTTTCTGTTTCTGATGAATCTACAGGTTTTTCGAGCTCGGGTGGTGAATCTACTGGACGAGTGATACGAGCTGAGCAAAATTCAAATTCCAAATTGTCATCTACTACTCTTTCGTGTATGAAAGATTCAAATGAAGCCATTATTGTTGTCGTACCCCACAAAAACGAAAGAATCGCATCACAAAGAACCCCTAGTCCTAGTTACAATTGTGTTAATTCTAAAGTCCGAGAATTTCTCTGTCGGTATCGTTCCAAAAAAGAGCTTCGTGATTTTCTTTCTAACACCCATATCTATTCTTCTAACATTGATGAGGATATAATTTCTTTTCGGCGTGCTGGGGATGTTGACAACGTTTTGTTGAACCAAGTGGTGTTCAAGCTTTGAAGAATCCAAACCCTTTGAAGGATGTTGAAGCCTTGGCTATGCTTGTTGTTGTTGTGCTGTTTTAGTTTAGTTCTGGGGTAGTTTGAGTGTTGTAATCCACCCCTTGATCGAATCTAAAGCATAGACATTCTCAATCTTTGTGAAAGAAAAATGTTTTTCAAACTAAGTTAAAACAACCGATTGTTTTGTCGAAACAACCGATTGTTTATACTTAGATGTTTTGAGAAAAGATTGAAAACTGTTTTTCA
>Ga0123342_1001491_pt1 | contig 39434 bp, 19 predicted proteins | sample Turbeawhitnodule_FD_89960 | JGI IMG/M metagenome (GOLD analysis project Ga0123342, IMG submission 89960) | Root nodule microbial communities of legume samples collected from Mexico - Turtle bean Mexico white nodule | ecosystem: Host-associated > Plants > Roots > Nodule | place: Mexico: Nepantla...
GTCTGTTTGATCTACTTTAAAACATTAATAAATTTCAGCTCCAACAAATTCAAAATAATATATTTAAAAAAAGAGAAAAACATATACACAAATAATTATCTTCTATATATATATATATATATATATATATATATATATATATATATATATATATATATATATATATAATTAGTCACATCCCAATATGACTTTAAAATGTGCTAAGACAAAAAAAAAGTTATATGTGTCTCTATCTCTTTCCCTTAAAATAATTTCCATAGTTTGCAAATAACATTTCTATAATTAGGTCAATGTCTGCCATATTGTCTCACACTTGAGTTGCTACTTGTTTTCTGAGTCAAAACCAGAGTTTTTGTGACTTTGATGACTACTTTAATCACTACAAAGTTCAGGAATCTTATCCTTTAAAAATAGAATAACACTACTAATGTCATTGTTCATGTGCCAACCATAGGCACCCAAAACTTTATTATGTTTGATCATTGCTTTTAATATACATAGCATTCTATATATATTTTCCACAGCATCAATGCACTATATTTAATAAGTTGTTTATCTTAAATTTACAAGTTCTATAATGTTTATAAATTTACAATTTTGAAAGATAATTTAATATTTCGAAAATAAATTTGTACAGAGTAGACTACAAGAAAATTATTAAATATAAATCAATTTTATATATAAAAATAATTATTTATTATATTGATTAGAAATATAAATAAATTTTAAGAATAAAAATAATTAGTTACTATAGTGACTAAATTAAAGACTATTTTAGAAACTAAAAAAAAATTGGTTTCTAAAAAATTTATATTATTGTTAAATGGTTACTATCAAATTTAGAATCTAAATAATTGGTAGTTAAAACCTTGATAGCTAACTAGATAACAATTTATAAACTATTTAACAATAATATAAACTAATTTAGAAACCAACATTTTTTTAAGTCTCTAATTGAGTCACTATAATAACAACTAATTATTTTTTGTTTCTAAAATTGATTTCTGTTTCATGATTTTCTTGTAGTGTATATACTATTTTGGATACTAAAAATATTATTAGTATCTAAATTGGTATGTAATAAGCTATCAATGATTTAGCTACCAACTTTAGAAACTAAAGTAGTTAGTATCTAATTAGATATCAATTTAGAAACTACTTATTAATAATAAAAAATATTTTAGATACAAAAAATGTTTTTAGTATCCAAAATAGTATATAATCTAGTCATTATAGTAACTAATTATTTTTTTATAATTACATACCAATTTAAAAACTAGTTTATAAATTTTATTAATAATAAAACCCAATCTAAATATTAATATTTTTTTTAGTCTCTAAAATAATATCTAATTTAGTTAATATAGTAATTAATTGATTTCTATTTAATGGTTTTTTTAGTTGTAGTAGTGTAATACGAAATTCATATTTCCAAATTTAGATTTGAAATTTTGTTATGTCTCTTTTAAATGTTTCACAAACTAAAGAAAAACGAACACATTCCAAAACTGAAATTTTGAGATTAAAAAATAAAGAGTGGCACCTTTTGAAAAATCTCATGCAAAAAGTAACTCCCATACAAAATTTGGAATGCCTTGAATAATGCTGGCCAGAACAACTTCTTTATTCACAATTTAAACACATGTTTGTATGATGTTCTGCATCTGCTTCCTCGTGGCTTTACATGCAAGGATGAATATTCTTTGTCAAACAGCTTTAATATAAAAAAGATGAACACTATGATAAACACTAAAGACCAAAACCTTATATTCTTTTTTCTAAACACGATTCACTTTTACATTTGAACTATATGAGACATGCTTGTATTTTCATATAAAAATGGAAACACCACCTTTGAAATTATTCTCCATTTTCATCATTCACAACTTTGACAATGTTAGATTTCAGCCTTAAGAGACAACTTCCCCCAAATGAAAATTGCTTTGGGATGTTGAGTTAAAGATGTTTAATACTTTATTGGGTGATTCTTCTATTAAGACTCTAAAAGTATTTAAGAAAATGTTTAATTATATTTTTAAGCAATAACCTAAATTTAAGAATAAAAGTTATTATTTTATATATTAGAATAATAAATTTTGTTATGTATAATAATTAAATCTAAATCATAAGTATAAATTATGAGGCATTTGAAATTTCTTAGAGTTTCTTACATTAAAACATAATTAAATATAAATTACTTATGATAGAATAGGAATAGAGATCATAAATTCATTTTTTTAATATATAAAGCAACCCCTATTGTGATGTTTCTATGGGAAATGTTATTAGTTGTTTTTTTTTTCTTTCATTAATTAATTATATAAATTTCTTATTGTTAGAGTTGTATTAAAAATTAAATTATTATTACACTTTCTAATAAAAACTTTAAATCTCTAATTGTTTTAATTAGTGTTGTAACCATGTTTTAAAAATGAATTGCTTAAATAAAAAAATAATAATTAGTTCATCCAGAAAAATAATATTTAACTAAAATTATTTTTAGTGTTTTTAAAGATTTTAATCCTATTAAGTTGATATCTGTGATTTTTTTTTTTCGGATAGAGTCATTGTCGTTAATGAATTATCAACGAGTTTTACTAACTTCTAAAGGAGCAATTATTTTCTAACTTTTTAACAGGTTGTTGAACCTTATTACTTCCAGAAATTTCTAAACCTTTGTTACGTCGACCAGTTTCGAAACTCCTTTTATTTCCAATGATTTTAAATCTCCTTAATTTTATTTGTTGTGTTTTTTAGTGCACATAAATTCTTAAACAACTGAAAAATGATAAAAGAAAAATATTTTAAAATTTCAGTATTTATAATTAATGTAATATTCATAAAAGTAACAAACTATAAAGTATACAACTTAATGTATAATAATATAAAAAACAAATTTAAAATCAATGAAACATTACAATATCATTTGTTCTCAATCATAGAATTAGACATAATGAAAAACTAAAGAACATATTTAATCATGGTTCTTGAGGTTGATAATTTGTTTCTTCATTAGAAACACGAGGGATCAAATATCCAACATATACAAAATAGTCATAATTAATAGCATTTAAGTTGCAACATAGAGTATATATTGATTTAATCAATATTTAAATATTAATGGTAACGCATGAAACATAGCAAAATCATGAGACAATTTTCTTTTATGGTTTTGCAAAGTCATGAGTCAGGACGGGTAGTCCGTGACCCGTTAAAAAAAAGGCAAATAAATAAAAAAATTAATTTAATAAGTAAAAAATAAACTTATACAAGATTTATAATTTGAAAATTTATTTTTCATTAATTAAAAAGAATTATGGCTAACCCACGAGCTCGCGAGTCAGCTATTATGCAAGGCATGCCAATAAAATCAATCAATATTTCTTACGTGTGGAGGGTCAATTCAGGACGACCAACCCACAATTTTCAACTTATTTAGGAGAACAAAATAATGTATTATGAGTTGTATTTGTATCTTTACTCGCTCTTACATAATGTATGTTTTTTGCACTATCAACCATTTGACAATTAAAAATGCATTCTCATCGATCAAACCCAATTGCATCAATCGAGAAGAAGTATTTCAAATTTAAAATATAAAAAGCAGATACCATATCATCTAATATAGGTATAATTTTGCCATTGTCATACAAATTATCATTTTGTATTTATAAGTATAAAGAAATTAATAAACATGTAATATTATACTTACATATTGCATCAAAGATGAGTCAAAGACGAGTCTCTGAGCAACGATTTACCACTTCTAATTTGGTCATTGGTTTATGGGTTATAAGTTGAAGAAAGTTGCAATTGCACATCTTGAAAGGTCATAATATCTGTATAAAAGGTGCTAATGAATACATGTTCTCTATTGATACTAACAAGAAATCTATGAACTTTGAATATATGATCCATGAAAGATCAAGCCACATAGATTATTATGTAAGTACGAGATAACATCATGAAATGAAATGAAATGAATAATCTTTCTTAATCGATCCCCTACAACAAAGAGAATATGTTTGACATATGATTTATTCTCTAAATAGTCAAAAGACAATAACTTTTGGTTGCCACTAATATTGATTTTAACTTGCAATTTGACTAATGATTGATTTGTACATAGAAGAGGATTAATGTTTTATTTGAGTTAGGATGGAAATGCAAAGGGAAAGAACCACAAAAGATGATTGAGAAGTGCACCACGTCAAGGAATGCAATGAGAAGGACCTTCATTGTCCTTTAACTTCAATCACAACATTGAAATAAAGAGATGAAAGTGCCAATCAAAGCTTCCATGGTTTGATGAAATGCAATTTCATAATGCAATGCAATTACAGAAAATACTTTGGGCATGTATCACTGACTTAAAATTACGATAAAATCAAATATATAAAATATAATTAGCAAAATTTTAAATTAATTATAATAATTAATTTTATAATTAGAAATCATCTTTTTACTTTCACCTTAAATAAGTTAAATTTATGGTCTAAATTTAAACTCTCTCTTGTCTGATCTTAAACACTCCTATCACCTTGTAAAACTGAAATATAAGTCATTGGTAAATTAAATATAATTAGCAAGCTAAAAATATTGGTTATTTTTTTACAAACTAAAATATTATTTATAAAAAAAAATAGGTTTAATTATTCTCTATTCTTATAGTTTAAAAAACTGTCGTTTTTGTAGTTATCATTTTTCACTTTTTTATGCGTTGAATAATGCCATTTAAAATTATAAATTATTGTGACGTTTCGAGTTATGATGGTATTAAACAATTTAGAAGAGAAAGATAAAAAAATATAATTTTTTTTATCTATACTGATTATAAAATCAATTTTTTGCACCGATAAAATCAAACATTTTAAATTGTGTAGATTAAAACAAACCGTTTTAACTATGAGAACAAAAATGATAATTAAGCAAAAGAATTAAAAACTAAAATAAAACTTATTATATTCACGTGAATAAAAATACTTATTTATTCTGAAGAGTGAAAAGAAGCAGGGTTATGAAGAAATTTTGGAAAACAAATGAACAAAAATTCTCTCTGAATTTATTAGATCTGAAATAGTTGCTACCGGAAATCGGAAACTGCATTAATCCAAATCGCTGCAATTAATTTAACCGTTTTCCAACCTTTCTCCTCAGATCGGAACAGATCAGATCCACAGCGTCTCGTTTCGCGGATCCACCGCCATGGATTTCATGAAGGTCTTCGATCAAACCGTTCGAGAAATGTGAGCGAGCTTCTCGATCCTTCCTTCATCCTTTTTGCATTGAGATTTTCGTTTTTTTTAATGAGAAAATCAAAATCTATTTCAATCTTCTATTCGAAAATGTTAGTTCGCCCTGTTCTTACGATTACGATGTTTGTTTATGGGAAAACAGAAAGAGAGAGGTGAATCTGAAGGTGCTTAAGGTTCCGGAAATCGAACAGAAGGTAACACTCCGACTGTTGTGATTTTTGTTTTATTTGTGTGGAGTTCATTGAAAATGTTACAATTCGTGCTATTTCGATTTGAAACTCCGTTGTTAGAGTACGAGAAGTACAATATTGTGGATTTCTGCGTTTCTCTAGAATTGATGTTAATGGAATGCGTATTTGGAATTGAATTCGGCATAGTGCTCCTTTCTCTACCTATTATCAAGTAATTTTTGAATAATTTGTAGATGCAATGGTGTTGGATGACTGCCAGATTTTATATATTTACAAACTATAAAGTCACTAGTATTGGCCACTGGTATTATTTTATTGACTGTTTTACCATTTTTCACAAATTAGGTGCTCGATGCCACTGATAATGAACCTTGGGGTCCTCATGGTACTGCACTGGCAGAGATTTCCCAGGCTACCAAAAAATTGTAAACAACTATCTATCTATCTTTTTTTCCGGTTATATTACTTTTATTTTTGTTTGTTTTTGTATTTGGAGAAAATTTCTGATACTTGTTCTACTAAATTATTGCTTCTCTTCTATACTAGTACTGAATGTCAAATGGTCATGAATGTCCTTTGGACAAGACTGGGCGAAACTGGAAAAGATTGGAGATATGTATACAAGGTAATGCTTTCCAAATAATCATGTAATTTCCTAAGATTTTAAGATACAGAGAGAAGGCTTTTTGGAGGTATTTTCTGTGTTGATACATACAATTTGCTTTTCTTTCAATAACTTGAATTATGTTAATTCAGGCGTTAGCGGTTATAGAGTATTTGGTAGCACATGGATCTGAACGTGCAGTTGACGACATTATAGAACATACTTTTCAGATTTCAGTAAGGGAAATTCTCTTGTATTTAGCTAATTTCATGCTTGCAATTAACAACTGTGCTGACAAGTAAAATAAAAGAGTATTTTCTGATGTTATCTTAATTTACTTTGGATTGGTTAAGGCACTTTCTAGTTTTGAATATGTTGAGCCAAGTGGGAAGGACGTAGGACTCAATGTAAGGAAGAAGGCTGAAAACATTGTGTCCCTTTTGAATGATAGAGATAAGATACATGATGTCAGAAATAAAGCTGCTGCAAACCGTGACAAGTAGGTCAAATTTGTCAATTTTTTCATCCTAGAATTATCAGGTCAACAAACTACTGCAATAGAATGTGTAGTCAGAAAATAATTTTCTTATTTTTTTTGGGTGCTCAATGTAGGTATATTGGTGTTTCTTCTAGTGGTATTACATACAAGTCTGGTGGGTCCTCCTCTTATAGTAGTGGCGGCAGCTTTCAGAGCAGTGGTAAGTATGGAGGCTTTGGATCTAGAGATGGTGACAGGTTTGGTGATAACAATAGAGACAAGGTGGGATCCTATGATGAAGATTACCAGGGGAAATCACACCATTCCGTTGCAAGTGACAATCAAGACAACTCCTTCAAGAAGGGTTCTTCACGCTCTGTCAGGTAGGACAAATCTAACTGCCGTTATGGTTGGCAAATAACTGTAAATGTATTTTTATGACCGTTCCATTCTATAAACTGAGTATATTGCCATAGCCTTAGGTGTGTTTTTTTAGAGCAACTTATGATTTTACAACTCAGTGCATATTACTGTGAATTTAATTAATGATGGATGGCATTGTGGCTTATGCTGGAAGCAATGTGACTATAATAGAATAAAATGGCATATGTACATATGAAAAAAAAGTATACAGATGGCGAGTCCTGGTGTAGTGTTAAGGTTGTGTCTTGATACTAGTTGATCAAGAATTTGAATCCCGAAACAGCAGCATGTGCAAAGGTAAGGTTGTGTACAATGACCCTCCCTTCCTCATACCTTAGCATAGTGAGGAACCTTTTGGCACTAGAGTATTAGTTTTATTTGTTGTATATACAAAAGGTGTATGAAAATTTTTTGGAGGTCAATTAATTCATTTTAAGCATAGCATCATGCAAATAAATATCCGCATGTTTAAGTTTAACTCAGTTATATGTGCTAAAAAAGTATTTTAATTGATATCTTCCTTTACCATGGAGTAGCCTTGGTGCAAAATGAAACTAATTTTGATACTATTACTCATAGAAGCAAAGTATTAGATGAAAGATGAATAATAATTAGAAAAGCACCACTTTAGATATTGATGACATAAGATTAAGATTAACACTAATTGTAATTTGCCCCTGTTTACTTTCCAAAAGGTTTTCTTAATTTGTTGACTTCAGAAGAAATTTTATCTTGTGGATCAATTAAAGTATTAGAGAGAGGCGTACATAAACAAAATATTATAGAAGCAGAAAGGAAGTTAAATATTGTGTCAGGGTCCGAGACATGTAACCTGTGCATGATACATGTTAGTTTTAAATGGGGACTTGGTTGGTTGATTAGATGCTTATCTCAATTTTAACCTTTTACTTGGCTTTGGTTTTTATTTAGCCAAATTTCCCCTCTTCATACTGCAATGATTTTATTGCTCTATCCTTATTCCTGAATGTCTGTCTTGCAGCAAAAGTCAGGAGAACAAGTCATCTAGAGTATCAAAGTCATCAACAAATGCAAATAATTACGGTTCAGTTCCTTCTCAAAGTTCAAGTGTACCTGCAAACAATACTGAGGATGAAATGGATGATTTTGATCCAAGAGGAACCTCTACCAGTAAGTATTCTGAAAACACAGTCTCCAATATTGTAGTTGCTGATTTTATTGATCTATTCATTTTACTATTTTTTTCCTTTAAGTGGAATATGAATTATGGTGCACATTTTATTGTTATATATGTGTGATGCCCATGCAACTTTTATACTTTTGAGTTACAAGCCTTCCAAGCCCAACTTATCGGTGGTAGAATCAATAATCGCTCTCACCATTAAGTTCACTACAAACTATAGTAAATCCCCTTTCTTGCGATTCTTTGACTGTGACTTGCTTTGATTCCATTCATTTGAAATAAATAGTAATCTATTTATTCAAGTTAAGTATAGAGTACTGTGGCGCACATTTTACTGTTAAATGTGTGATGCACATGCAACTTTGAACATACAAATCTTCAAAATTCAACCTTAAAAGCTAGTTGTCCCGGTGAACAAGTCACTTCATTACTTACTCTATTGAGCATCCTATACTACTCAATGTCTACTATCCATAATACGTCTCTATCATGGACACTCAGACACTAGTAGAACCCTCCCTTAGTTAGTTCTCAAGAGGCCAGGCCACTTAAGTGAGTATTCCATTGAGCATTTCATACTACTTGATGTTCACCTTTTGCATGCCTTTACTTTTCTTTCTTTGATTTTGCCCTGCTTTGTTTATTCAGACTAAGGCCATTTGCTTCTGAAACAACCAATGAACAAGGTTTCTGTAAGTTTTACACCCTCTAGGATCAGCCACTGGCCTAAAAAAAAAGGAAGGAAAACCTAATTAAGCATGTGGTGATAAAAAACATTTGGCTTATGTCTCAAGTAGTAAAAGATGAGTATAGTATTTTCTTCTCAAGAATTGGTTCTCAATAACAAAACTCATGTGCAAATTATTTGAACTTAATTGAAGTGAACGAATTTCATTTTTTGACACGAATTACATTAAAAGCAACTAAGCACTGCATTAAAAGAAATCAAGAAATATTTACACAAAAATTGTAAAAAATGGTTAACAAACTTTAGGGTTAGAATCTGTTCACTCCTCTTCCTATGTAATAAGCTGTTTCCACTCCCAATTCAAGATGTAAATCTCTTAATCAAAGTTAAAATTTACCAAATCAAGTTAAACTCAATTCCTTGGCATTTAGCTGCTTTGTTCAATTCAAGAATCCTAGCTTAGTAGCCCCTAAATAAAACAAGTATTAAGCAAAGGATTTTTTGAGATCTCTGAACTGCCTACTGCTACTCCTAGAATCTTCTCAATTATGACGATTCTCTTCAAATTTCAACTCAAACCAATCTTCTAATTTTGAAATTGACTCTTAAGTTCCACCCAAGGGTGACCAATCTAAAAAAAGCATTAAGCATGGAAGGGACCACTCAATTCAAACATAAAAGAAAGGAGATTGAATTGAAATGTAAAGAATCAAATCACAGAAGAATTGGAATGAAATTCCTCCTTCCTTTAACATAAATGTTTAGTTACGCATGGTTTGGAAAGAAAATAGAGGATAGAAAAAGAGAGATTAGAAAAAACTCCATTAGAATTTTATAATTATGCAAGGTGATCCTCAAACTTGAAGTTCCAAACCATAATGTCATAAATAAGAGAGTTCAAAGGAAGAGGTTTGAGTTTTGAAGTCAAAACTCAAAAGTTACAATGTTCAGGGAAATCTAAGTATTTATAGTGTGATTTGTTGTTGTTAGTGTTAATCTAATGGGCTTGAGTGTTTCAACACACTTCGTCCTGCATGGTAATGCACAGGAGGTGATAACTTAGTTTTTTTCATGTAACTCCCCTTCGGTGTGCTAATGTTCAAGCCATTTGTTCCAATGCTTGTAAAACCTTTTCTCCAACTACAATCAAATACCTGTGCAAATGATGGAAAGGTGAGTAGGAATGGGTAGTCATGATTCAAATAAGAAAATATCACACAAAAAAAAATCCCCATGGCAATTAATTAGAAAGTATTAATATATGATTAAATATGAAATCAAATACTAACACACTTACGGCATACATTAAATTTCTCTAATTTTCCATAAATATAGTATGCACTTTTCAGTAGCGAGGTTATTTTACCTTTTAAATAATACGGAATAATTTCTTTCTTACAACAGAAACTTCAGCAGGAAACTCTAACCAAGTTGATCTCTTTGGACAAGATTTAATTGGTGACTTCATGGATGCTCCAACATCTGTTCCTGTAGAGAAGCCAGCAACTGGTAATTTGCCAGAGGTTGATCTTTTTGCAGATGCATCATTTGTATCAGCAACACCTCAAATGGACAAAGGAGCCAGTTCTCAACCACAGGTTAGATTTAGATTTTATCATCTATATTTTTAGTGTTACACTTTTTTTTCATGTCAGCCTCCAGTCACCCAATTTGGTTAATGGAACGAATGTCTACTGGTAGTTACGCCCTAAGCACAATACCTACTTCTCCCTTGATCATTGGTGCCCCCAAAAGTGAGGATACTGCCAATATTGCTCAAATATGATAATTTGACTTGACCATACACCATTGAAGTAAATATATTGGTCTATTCTTTATGTTGAATTATAATATCAGTTTCATTTGCAAAATAATGTTTGATACTCTAATTCCGGCTAACTGTAAAAGTTGGCATGCTTAAGTGGTCATGGAGTTGAATCAAGACCGGAAGGCAAGGTGCACCTTTTGTAATGTTAGTGTTGTGCAGTTTTTCACATGGTTCGAAGTGTATTAATTGCATGTGAGAAAAATTGTCTTCAAATTTTTAAATTGTGATTGTGAATTACTCACGGGGGCTTTCTGTACATTATTTCTGCCACAGTTCTAAAATTTCATTTGTGTCTTGTTGATCGTGTGTATAGGCTGAGGTGGATCTATTTGCTTCACAACCAGCCATTTCTGCAGTTACACCAACAGTTGACTTGTTTTCCATTCCTGAACCGGTAGTGCAACCAGACAGCAAGCCAGAGAAATCTGATCCTGTGAATAACAGCTCGTTTGATCCCTTTGCTGCTGTTCCTCTTAATAATTTTGATGGATCTGATATTTTTGGTGATTTTACTTCTCAATCTGATTCTGTGTCTTCCCAGCCCTCCGATAAAGTTGTCAGTGATGACAAACATGATAATATCACTGGTAAATCTTTAGCAGACTCTAAAGTTCCACCCAAAAAGGATACTTTCCAGGTGAAGTCTGGTGTCTGGGCTGATTCACTAAGTCGGGGACTGATTGATCTCAATATAACTGCCCGTAAGTTAATTATCATGACTACTAGCTTTATATTATCTATTGTTTTATGGTCCTTTTTCCTCCAAGTGTAACAATTAATGCATTGTGTTCTCGTATATGTCATCTTAAAGATGCAATAGTCCCTTGCTAAAAGATATAAGTACATTATTAGTTGGATTGGATGATCTTAGTAACATAGTGTGTTCATCCACTTCCCATTTGCTTTACTTTGCTTGTGCAATATGATTGAGTGCTTTCATGTAGTAAATGTACTCCAAAAAGTGCAAATTGTTCTGTTTCTTTGGTTATTTACAGTAGCTTCTGGTATTGTTTTGCAGCTAAAAAAGTAAACCTTGCGGATGTTGGAATTGTGGGTGGCTTGAGCGATGGATCCGACGAAAAGGAGAAAGGCCCTCCACCTTCATTTTTTATGGGTAGAGCTATGGGTTCAGGTTCTGGTCTTGGACTTGGTAGGCCTGGATTCTCTCCTTCACAACCAGCACCCGGAGACGACATTTTCTCAAACCTTGGTACCCAACAATATCAATTTGGTGGGTTCCAAAAGTAAAAAATTCTGACTCATCCCATCACATTTTCACTCATTCTTTGTTGTCGGCATTACAGAGCTTGTTAAGCTTTTTGGCATGATTTTGTTGGTATATATTTCTCAATATTTTGTGATTAAGTTATTTTAAATCTTAAGCTACTGTTGCGTATAAAATGTCATCCAGCGGATTAAAGTGCCCGAAATACATGGTAGCACTGCTTTGAGTTGTAAAATATCCGTGTCAACTATAAGTGGTTGGTGTTGTTGATGATGTGTTAGAGATTTACAAGAACTTTCTTCTTCCCTTGTGTGTTGAAACATTTACAAAAACTTAAAAGAATGGATTGGGGTGGCTGGGTGACGGAGAGGTTATATTTGTTTCTTAATATTTTGCATTGGGAAACAATCATATTCTTCAATTATATATATTCTTTAATCAACATTTTATTATGGACTCGTACTAAACCGATAATAATTGATTTCGTGCGTTGGTTTCCTTTTTTCACTAAATCAGATCCATTGGAAATTGACCTTCTCGTTTCGTCTTTATTTTATCATCGAAATTAATTTATTACTGCAGCATAAATCTAAGCATTTATTATAAAGTTGTATTTATTTGTAAGAAATTCAAATTTTTAAAAGTTAAAATAATTTAATTTGAATCGTAGTCTTAATGTTTAAAACGTCATTTTTTATAAGATGATTTAACCTTTTTTTAGTTTACGTGAGTATCAGTAGGAAATAAAAAAGGGAGACTGAAGACCATCGCCCACTAAAACGCATACTTTATTGGAAAATTACTTGTCACCGATTGTTGAGTTGCCAAATAATTGACGTTGAGCAGCTCATATTCAATTTTCATTTTTAGGATTAATAGTGGAACTAAACAAGAGTTGAAATAGTTGATTGATTTTGAACTTTTGTTGATTAACTTTTTTTTTCACTTTTCCACTAGATACAGGAAAAGGAACCTCAAGTATTAGAGTATCACATCCCTGCCCCCACAACTCAAGTCCAACTATGAGAGGCAGTAAGGCAGGAAGCATTGGAAAAGAAAAAAGATTTATTGCAAAAGTTTAGTTGAAAGGCACAGCAGGGGCATTTCCTTACTACATATCCAAGAATCTACCTCGAATCATGGCCTCGGCTTTCCTCACTTCCTTCACTGGTCCGATGATAAAGACCTACATAAAGGAAAAGATGATAGTCGATAGAGTTTAATAACAGATTAAAGGGTAAGAGGGATAGAATAAATAACCAACAATATCATAGGTTGCAGAGGGTCCTAACCTTTCATTAATTTCCCTTTTATATAAAAATAATTTAATCATGAAATAGAATTTTGAAAAAATTAACGGTGCAGTTTCATGTCTTTTTCACCTCAGATGGTGTTATTCCTTGACAGCAATAAAAAATAAACAATCTATGACTTACACGAAAAGTACCAGAGAAAGAAAAAGGATAGTAATTGAACCGGCAAATAAAAGCATCTAAAAAGCTGGTGCTTATGAATTACATGGAACATGATGCTGATATACCAACCTTGTCAGGTGGGCCCTTGGGACCTCCGGTGTGAATTTCCGCACTGAGCCAATGAACACATTTGAAAAATTAATACAAAATATCGAACAATTGATCAAATTATTCACTCAGTAATCTAAGTACATCACGAACTTAAAGAGAAGTCCCTAAAAAGTATTTTATTTCTTTCACGTCCGTCCTTCATAGGTCCTGTATTTAGTTATTAAAATGCAATTTATCTCCTGGGAATTAAATTACATTTTCAAAATAACATACAGAGACTTGTCCAAAAGACAAATGTGAAAGACGATAACTGTTTTTCAAGACCGAGTTGGCCATTATACCATTCACTAATAAACCAAAAAAGGCATGTATTTACTAAACCAAGAGAATAGTCCGGAGAGGCAAATTATTACTTGCAAGCAGCCTTAATTGACAAAATTGTCGCCCCTCTTTTCCCAATAACACGTCCCATCTTTCCTGGAGGAACATCAAGAACTGAAAGAATTTCTTCATCGGGACCATTATCATCAGCATTCAGGCTATCTACAAGGTAGAAGCACATTCTTTAAACAATCAAATTCGCTTTCCTGGCCCAAAACATAACATAAAACCTAAAAATTTATACTTGTCAATTGTAAAATGGCAACTGCCAATAAAATGAATAAGGAAATATGTTTTCCATGAGATTCTCGTCCAGATTTTATATCAACCTGGAATCGAAGGTAGAGATGGCCAATCAGCAAAATCGTTACTGTTCAAACAGAAACATCGGCAATACAAGGCACCACGAACTGCAAGATACCATAAGGACCGCTCATTTAACTTCTCCATCATTCGGTGATAAATGTAGAGAAGAAAACGAACATCATCAGCAGCAGCACGGACCATTAGTTCAGATAATGGTCTGTGTGTCCAAAACTCAGGGTCCTGACAAAACATTTACAAATAACATCACTATACTCTTCTCACTGACCTTGACCTGAACACAAATCAATATATACAGGTGGATATGTAAAGTCATAAATTATGACATACAAAAATGAAAATGATATGACAAAAAATAATGGTGTTTTATTTTTCGCTCATATAGAAACTATTTCAATCATCAATCAGATGCTGAAACAGCTTTGTACTGTTTGGTATGAATCAAACCTTAAACACAATATCACTAGATGAAATGAAAGCATTCAGGACCAACGACTTTTACTTTTAGTAGACAGCAATGTAGATTATTCTTTCAATCAAGACTATTCTAAAACCAACCTGTCGAAGGAGGTCACGAACTTCTTCCTTCTCAACATATGATATGCCTACATGTAAACCCTCAAAGTGAATCAAATGACTCAGGAACTTATTCAAAATTCTTAATCATTATGTCTAATTGAGGTCGTTATAAAAATAACAACTATCAACAATTTCAATGGATACAACGTCAAATAGTACCACACTACCACAATAACGTGGATCTGCAAGGAGGCCAACAAATGAAATGTAGTCATCTCGCAATCTCGTTCGTCCTTCTTGATCCTCTATTAGTGAATAAGCAATCTGAACCAAATAAGAAACATAATTAACCAATCAACAAAGAGACATAGATGAAGACATGAACATATAATAAACAAGTGTAAGAATTTTATGGAATTGTTAGTTAACACTAATAGAAGTGTGAAGATTGCTAAAGAAACTTATTTGTATTACAGTTTCCACCTCTTTCCAACCTTTGACCTTTCCTAATTTTAAATGATCACTTATATGAGAGACAAGCAAAGAAGTCCAACTTCAAGAATGAAACATTTGAAGAGGGAAAAATACACATCACCTGTTAAAGTTTAGGCTGTATGCATAAAAGTCCTCAATGTTTAAAAAAATCATATATCAGTCTCTAATATAAATGGTGCGAAAGAACACCTCTACTAGAGAAATTGTTAATTCCCAAAGAAAAAATGACACATGATATAAACATGACTAATTTAATGGTAAAAAATGTCTAAACATCTACGATTGGCATTCAGGTCAAATAGCAGAAATCCCTAACCAAGAATTGAAACAATCTCTGACCTTTCTCTTTCACCATGTTCCATTTCATGTATGCGTGTGTATTGGTGGAGTAGTTAGAACACACAGCTAGACCAAAAGCATTTCAAAACCTAAACATTCTATATAAAGCTAGCAACTTCTATATTATATTCTTGCTATCTTCAATGACTTAAATAATATGAACGAACAAACTTTTCCATTGCATTTGTCCAACCAAACTTTCTATAATATCTAACAAAAAGCAACAAAATAAAAAATTATCCAAACAATATCACTAATGCAGATTATATTGAAGATAGAACGAGAAAGCACAAATCTCGTACATTTTGGCAAGATAATAATCATATCACTGTTAAAAGCATCAAATATAAATCAGGCCTAAGTAACTGAATAAAATATTATAAAAGAAAAACATACGATGTTCATATAAGAAAATTGTAAGCTGACATACGATGTTGATTCTAATATCAACAACCATGGCTCGAGGGAAAATTGTATTGGGTTCATATAATAAGAAATATGAGATTTTTTGGAAGTGGATATAATCATATAATTCATTCTACCAACTTAACAAGGCAAATAAAATGGGAAAGAAGAACCGAAAAGATGTGGCCCACCCAGTAACAAGAAAGCTCACCTGAGTATCCACCACATTGTTCAACTTGATGCCAAACTGAAAGAAGAGTGCCTGGTAAACAACAAAAAGTTTATAAGTGCTTTATATGGCCAGACAAAAAATAGCTAAATGCTAAGACCAGATGTCAAGCCTCTGAAACATTTTTTTCCACTGATTATTCACATTGCGCAAATTTCAACATATACAAAAGAGAGGTAAAAGAAAGGGTAAGGAAGCAGACAATCAAATAAATCAGAGACCTCACTGTCTCGTTTGCAATCATGAATCACTTTTGTGATGTATTTAGATTCAAGTGCAAGCTTACACGCTTTGATAAGCTCTTCTCCCCCTTCAATCGCATCAACCAAGTACACAGCATCAGGAAATGCAAGCTGCAGAAACAAGAACCTCAGAACAAATTCTACGCCAACAACGTAAAATACAAGTAAATCTCCACACCCTCATCTCACAAAATGACATTAAAAAAAAATATTAAGCCCCTAAAAGAACATAATCACCAGCGAAAAATCACAACACAACTAAAATCACAAAAACAACAGAGTTAAAATAGGTTTACTCCTACTACTTGCACTCCTATTTATTTATTTAATTATTTATTTACTTAGATACTTGTTATACCAAAGAGTTTCTCAAATTAGCATATAACATTCCAACTTCAGCATATAATACATAATCACCTAAATTATCATTAACATATACAACGTACACCACAAAAGTTCCTCACATTGACGTATATAACATTCCAACTTTAGAATAGCATATAGTTATATAAATTCATCATTGCAGTTACCAAAACCGAAATCTAAAACGACGAACGAGAGAATCGACCTGCATTATACAGAGAGTGCCTTTGCGGCACAAGTCAACACCCTCGCAGTCAAAGCCAATGATGAGCTCCGACTGAGGCGAGGGTTCCAGGAAGTCGGCGGGAAGTTGCGACGCCTCCGTCACGACGTGAATCGGAACTCGCGGTTCATCTTCGCTCACGCGCTTCTCACCTAATCAATCGCAAATCGAATTCGTTACAAATTCCTTTCCACCGTTACCGATAACACACGCATACAGCAAACAAGAACGGAAACTCAAACGACACAGATATTATGGCGTAAAACAAACGATCCAAGGGTTAAACAGTTGGAAATTAAAATTTAGAGAGTTATCGAACAAAATTTCTTGATATGTTCTTCGTTCGAGAGAGAAAGAGTGAGATGAAGAAACGAAGCCCTAAATCGATGGAAATGAAGAGTGACCTTGGAGAGAGGAAGAAGGAGGTTGAAGCGGAAGAGGAAGGTGCGTGAGAAAAGAGGGAGAAGGAGGTGAAGAAGAAGCCATGTGATTGGGAGTGAATGTTCAACCACATCACACACTTCGCTCTTCTAAGCTTGCTCTGCACTCTTCTCTGCTCGCTCTCTTTTTTCTACCCAAGAAATGAACACTGTTTTTCTACCCAATATTCAACACTTTCTTTATTGTTAGGATTACAAAAAAATAAAAAAATAAATAAAAAGTTCATATTGTAAAATAAAATATTTAAAAATAATCGAACCGTCTTTATATCAAAAGTAAAATTTGACTAAATATTAAAAAAAAAATACTTGTATGGACTTAAACTATCTCGATTATTAAATCCAAAATGTGATTTTGTAAAATAATTCTAAAATAACTTAATATTGTAAAAAAAAATTGAAATATATAAAATAATTAAAATAGAAAAAATATTAATAAGTTATAAGTTATATTAATACAAATTGATTATATATAAATATTAATAAATTATTCATAACATAATTAACTGTAAACTTTCTTTGCAGAAATAACTGATTAACTGTAAACTTTCTTTGCAAAAATAAATGATTAACTGTAAATTTTCTTTGCAAAAAAATATCTGTTATATGAGTTTAACTTTTAAAATGGTCTTCACCTTTGGTATTTTTTTAATATTTTAATTTCCTCGTTTTTTTACAATTTTCTTTGCTTTTCATTGCATTTCTCCATTCGTGCATTTTCGAATCCTTCACAAACAAGGCATTTATGATTAGAGATAAAAAAAAAAAAAGACAAAAGAAAAGAAAAAACAGGTGTGTAAAAGTGGGTAAAATAGAAGAACAATTTTAAGATTTGTCTTCTTATTTAAGAGATTGTGTTATTTAAGAGTTTGTTATGGATTGGGGTTGAAAAAAAAAAGAAAGAAGATAAAAAAAATAAAGCGAAAAATAAGATTAAAAAATAATGTTTAAATTTAACTCAATTCTATAAAATCAGATAAAATGAGTTTGCTTTCACTTACTTTATCTAATCTGTCAAATTATAAGTTAAAGATGAAATGAATTAAACTACCTCGTCAATATAATTTTTTTAAATTACAAGTTAAAATAAAAAATAATAATTTAAAATATTACCTTTTTATTGCATTGTATGAATAATGAAAATATTGAATATTATTGTTTCTAGTCGAGATTAATGAATGATATATTTTTTACTTACTATCATATTTAACTAGGTAATTAAGTATTTAATATTATGACCAAGTAATTAACACCCTTCATAAATCAAACAATTACATCATGATCATTATAGTTATTTTTTTTAGGATATATAAAATAGGTACTCTTTAGGAATTACTTATTCAATTATATACACTCACTTACATTTACGAATATATAATATTCTTATTTAATCAATCAATCTAGAGAACTCGATCTAAGGAAAAAAAACATTTTATTTCCATCTTGAAACTCTTATTTCCATTCTCGATAAGAATAACTATTTTAACTGGTACAAATTAAATTTCAATTATTAGTTAGTAAAATAATTTAATATTTAAATATAATAATCATTTAAATTTATCTAATTAAAAACATTAATTAATTAATTTATATAATTAAACATATTTTTAAAAATTATATATAAAAACAAATTTAAATACAAATTTTAAAAAATTATGTCAAAATTTTCAACCTGATTCGTTATGGTCAATCATTGCATCTGAGGTATTGTTCGTTTTTTAGATCAGTGTTCCGTCACGATTTTGTCCATAAGGCGCCTATTAAATCGTGACACTTGAGTTGTTACGTTCTTAAGTAGAGAGAGTTGTGTTACTTAGTTTAAATATAAATCTACCTATCAAATCTTAGTATTAATAATAAATGACAAAAATGAAGCTTGAACCTCCATTTGCAACAAACCAATAGATCCCATAAAGAATTTATTCTTTATTTGAACATTACTTTTCTTTTTCTTATTACAAATTGAATAGAATAAATTTTGAAATATAAATAATTAATAAATAACTTATATGGAATTTTGAAAGAGCGAAAAATATTTTTTATACCATGAACGTAGTATAATAGTGGTCGGGCAAGTATGTCTCATCAACTAGTTGTTCAAGACATTTATCTTTCAAGGAGGTAACAGGAAAGCAATGGATTTCTAAATTTTCATATGGTAAAAGTCCTTACAAAGCTTGTTGAATAATTTGTATGAATTACACCATTTCACCAATCCAAACTAAATAAGGAGAGTTTGATCCAATAAATTTGCCTTTATGAGTCACTCATCCATGTTTGCAAGTATTGTTTGATTTTAATCTTCAGTGTTCTAAATTTTGGGATGAATTGAAGCTCAACAAATCCATAGATATTTTTATTTGTTATACTCTACACTCAATTTACTTATGTATCTAACATAATAAAAATGTAATTATTATAATATGAAAAACACACGAACATAATATGACTTAAAAAACCGATAACTCTATAATTAAAATGTTTAACGTGAAGATTTTCCCCACAACCTTCAGAAAACATACTATTTCAAGTTTCAAGTTTTTTTATTTTATATTAAATTATGAAAATATTTCATCCATTTCATCTAAATACCGAAAAAGATGATCCATTCGAAATGTAACTATCAGAAAAGAAATCACAAATAAAAAGAAAAAAAAAATCACACTCAATCGAAAATATACAAGAAAAAAAGAACACTATACTCTAATATATACAATTTTTTGACAGAAATTTGTAGAGTAAAACATAAAATTTAACATTTATATTAAACCCTTATATAATCCGACTTAGATGTTGAATTTTATGTGAAATCCCAAAAGCATATAAATATTTAAAAAAATGTAATGACATATTTTTTTTATATGATATTTATTTAAATGGAGTGTAAATATGGTACGCAATATTCGGAATTTGCAGTGGTGAATATCCACACAGTAGATGTGGTGATGCAATGACAGTTACAACGAGATCACATCGAATCTTGCTTTATTTAGTGCTCTTTCCACACCTTCCATCGATGAACCTTCCAGAGAATGAAAAACCACGTTACGCAACAAACACTGCTTCAAAACGCCATTGGATATTAACATTTTATTATTATTCTTATTATTATTGTTGGAGATCCCACATCGACAAGAGATTAGTGCAAACCTCAACCCTATGAGCCGGTTTTATGGGGTTGAGTTAGGCTTAAAGTCCACACTTTCGTAATATGGTATCAGAGCATGTTTTCGAGCCTATCTTAGTGAGTATTTGTTGGGCCTATCGTGCCACCCGCTATCGGACCGCTATCGGATCACCCATAATATATAGTCTCACGCACGAGTTAGGCTTAAAGTCCACACTTTCGTAATAATTATTATTATTATTATTACTATTTAATTTAAATGACAACTTATCCATATCAAAACATTTTTCTACAAGTGGTCTTTTGATTAACAATTGAGACTGATTATGATTGATGATGACTCCATTTTGAGAGTGAGAGAAACCATAATCCCAATTTTTGTGTTATATAAAAATTAAATCATTTTAATAACTAATTACAATCATAAATACTTTTAAAATATATTATTTTTTAAAAAATATTTTGAAAAAGTATATAAAAAAATATAAATAATTTTTTTTTAACTATTTTTTCATCCATAAAACTCAAACTTATAATTAAGAGTATTCAAAGTCAAATCAATAAAAAATAGATCTAAAAATTAAAATTTCGTTTAGTGTAAAAAAATTATGAATTTTGTCAAGTCCGACGAAATATTTTTAAAAAGTCTCACAAAAAAAATAAATTCTGATAGTGAATTTTTCTAATTTCTTTAATTTATCACTATATTTGTTACATAAATATGGTGTCACTCTCCTTCTGCAACTTGTTCAATTGTTGCTGCAATTTCTTGGTTTTCGGAATTTCTAATTTCCTTAATTTATCTTTTCAATAATTTATCTTTATTTTGAATTAAAAATAAAAAATGTTTTTGAACAATTTAGTTACTGTATTTTGTTATCATATTAACTGTTGAATTGAAACTAAGAAAAACTTAAATAAATTTTGGAAATTTTTTAGTATTTCTTTTAAGTTCCTAAAATTAACTTATTTGTTTCTTTTGTTATTTAAAGATGCGTTATCATTACCTCTTAGATTTCCAAGCTAGAGATCAGGATAAAAAAAGTTTTACGGACTTTAAGAAAACTAAAAAAAATTAAAGACTTATTTAAGTTTTTATTATTTTTAGATATCAAAATGAGATATAATCTCAGATAATTTTATTTTTTTTTGTAATTTCAGCTATTGTATACTGTCACAAATTATTTTACAAAAAAAAAAAACACTTTATTTTCTATAAGAAATATCTGAAATTTAAAGATTTTTTGTTTGTCTAGGGTCTTGAAGTTAACATTTCCTAATTAGGAGGTGCATTTTGACCTAATTTAATTTGGTACCACTGCCAAGCCTAATTATCTTTTGTTCATAACCACAATTGTTAATCCCTGATTAGCATGTTCAATGGACACAATAAAAAGAAATATTAAGCAAAACAATTTTAGTGAAATTATTTAAGAAGAATATATATATATATATATATATATAGAGAGAGAGAGAGAGAGAGAGAGAGAAAGAGAGAGAGAGAGTAGAAATTTTTGACACAAAAATGCTTATGTGTTTATAACTCTTATATAGTTTTAATATGGAATAGAATAAAAGGTGTTTGGATAAACTTTTTTTAAATGATATATAAGAAAAATAGGAAAAAGTAGCATTGTTTTTTTTTATAATCTAAATTTTTTTATACGTCTTTGTTAAGTAAAAAAATTGACTAAATTTATGAATTTTGTGTCCTGCACAAGCATTTATAAAAGAATTACCTGAACAAAATCTAGTTACATTATTGGTTATTTTAAAAAAACTTGGCTTAATAGTACAGAAATTTATATGCTTAGTCCATTCAAAAATTTCTATGATATACTTTTCTAAATCATTATTCTAAAAATTCTCAGAATTTTATGAATTTAATATTAATAGTTTTAACACATTCAAATATATTAAATTTAAATTAATTTTATTTGAAATTATTTTATTTTTCAAATTTTTATGTTTAATAAAATAAAAAGAGTAGTCAGAAAATAACTTTATTCTATATTAATAATAAAAAACTTTGATCGCATTTTTTAAAATTTAAACACAATCGACTTTTAGTATGAAATCTGTCTCAATATTATATATTGTAACATTCAAACTTCGACTAAGTTAATAAAGTCTAAATAAATTAATAATATTTTTAATTTAGAAAAAAATGGATACTCTAATCAAAATCAAATTGAACTGATAATACAAAATCAAAATATATAAATTAGAAAATAAAAAGAACTTCAAATTCTGTAGAATTTTAAATTTCCAAATTATAAGTAATTTAATTTATATGACTCAATTTCCTTATTCAATTTCATCTCTTCTTCTTCCATCTCACTTTCTATAACTTTTTTCAAATAATCGTGCATAACTTTCTTGCTTTAAGTAACCTGATTCTCTTTGTTCTAAGATAAACAAAAGTTACAAATTCATTTTATTTTAAGATTATGGATTGGAAATAATGTGATATTTTTTATATAATATTTTCATAAATTATTGTTAGTATTTAATTTTTTTCCTCTCTCAAATGACTTAACAAATTCCTGAAATTAAATACATTGTAATAACGTAAAAGCATTTTTATGAAAAAAATAAATAAAAATACATTATGACAATTTCCTAAAAAAAAAGGGTAAAATATTCCATCCTCAATATGAGAAAAGAAAGCATATCCCTCACTTTCCACTAACAGGTGGTCCAGATTCCTGATATTCTTATGTCGGTTCCAATAATTTTTGCACTTGAAAATAATTAGATATAAAATATTTTATTAAATAAATTATCTTTATAAGGTGTAACTTTGAAGTATTTAGTCAGTCTACTACACTGATGACTTAAACAAATTATTATTTATCTATTTTTAAATAAAAATTATTTTTTAAAGTGAATTTATAACATCATCTAGATAATGTACTATTTACTACGAATAATATATCGCTACGTGAAACCAACCATTATATATAAGTAATGTAAAAAAAACATATAGTTTGTGAAATTTACTCTTACATATGAGTAAGAATAAGTATAATTTAGGCATGTAAGATCAAAAATATTATTGAACATGTATTGGAAAACTAACATGATATCTAATTAAGAATATCACTAATCCCTAATTAGCATATTGTTAGAGTGATACAAGATTAATTATCATATTCGTACTGATTGAGGTCCATCTACATGGAGACACAATTCAAATTCTATAAATAAGTTAGCATGGGTTAGGTAAACATTACATTCACTTACAAATGTCCTGCCACCCTCTTAGGCCTAAGATGAACAAACACAACCCTTAGAACTAAATAACCTTGACACCAGTGTAGCAATAAGTTAAGGAAGAAACCTACTTGACTCGTTTAAGAAAATTTTTAACATCCACTGTGAGGTCGAGATAGACAATGAGGAAACTTATGGTATTATAAAAGAATATAAAGAACGACCACCATAAACCAACAAATGCAAGGTTGATCGAGATAGGACATGTGACATTACTCTTAACCCTTAAAAAAGAGATGGCCTGAATGAGACGGAAGAATGAAGAGGAGATCAACGTTTAAGACGAGACAACAAGGAGATGAGAAGAAGGTTAGACGAGGAGACACATGTATCATCAAAGTTCAAGAAAAAAAAAACTATACATACCGATCAAGTCCACCCAGTTGGGGGAAAGATAAATGACAAGGATCTTTCAGGTGGGTAGTCTTCACGTCAATTTATCCAATACCTAAAAAATCTTATTATTTTTTGAGGTCATCATAAACCTCGACCAACTATGATAATGGATGAGATTCATAGTCCAATAAAACAAAAATATCAGCTTATCCCCATCAAATAAAAACTCATGACACAAGGCTCCACTATGACTTAAAAAAAAATCTCCCTTTAAATTATTGTCAAAAGAAGTATATGGAGTTAACAAACATGTACCCGACTATCTACAAGAGACAACTAACTGACTAGGTCAGGAGGTCAAGCATTATAAAAATGAAAAAAGACTTGAGGAGAAAGGTGTAGGTTTAACATCTTGCATATAAAGCGGAATGCTTGCAACGAGACTCAAGAGTTTGGATGTAATTGAGTAGGGGCGAAAGACGCTCATGGTAAACTAGTCGAAAGGAAAAGTGGGCATGAACATCCATAAACAAATATGTATACATATAGAAGAATTCATACAAAAACCCCTTTCAGTCATGACACACGCTATCAATGACACTACACCGCTCCACAAAAACTATACTCACTTCGACATTCTTTTTCAACATAGGCACATTGGTGACAAAGGACCCATCATTGATGACTACCAATACTTTTAAAAGTACTCGATCACACAAAAATGTACACATTCATATCCAAATTGGACTAGAAGGTCACTCTCAATCTACTTCGCAACAAGATCTCATGCTTGACCCAAAGAATCATCCCAATCTAAACCAGTCATTGACATAAAACTCAAACCCTTGACAACTCACCAACACCAACAAAACAATAAATAAAAAATAAATAAAAACATTAAAATCATTCTTATTATACCATTAAGAGAATGTTTATAAGCACTTGTTATTAGGAAAATAACAATTTACTTATTAATTTTCACAAGATTAATGGAAATAAAAAACTGCTGTTTCAAGTTCACCAAAATATGTTACTATTCTAAACTAAAAAGGGAAATAAATCTTTATTTGGTTTATTTCGGTGTTTGGTTGGTTATCTTGCAATCAAAGGAGAGGAATGTACGGGAAACGACAGCTGGGTGGTAGGTAACCCTTCACAACAACTTGTGTTCAATTTACAATTATCCATAGTTTTTCTTATTTTTAATATTGCAATTTTTCAAATATAAACTTAATATTAAAACTAAGAATCTTATTTGATGTCTTATTTGTACAATATATTTTCTGCATTATCAATAACTAAACTGATTTAAACTATAGTTTTAAAAATAATTATTATAAAAATAAAAGATTTATTATATATTGTTTGTTTGTTATTGATTATTAGTGTAATTGTTTTTAGTTTTGTACTATTAATATATTTTAGAATTAATTTGAATATATATTCTAAGTATTTTTTAACGATTTAAAATTATTTTTTTAAATTTAAAATAAAGGTAGACCGTATTTTTAAAATCCCATTTTAAGAAAAAGTTCACTTCCTTTATTAGTGAGTGTTATTATTCTTTCTACTCCATATCAATATTTTAATTTTTGCATATTATAACCTTCGATTTCTCATTTTTTCAACAAATATTTTCAGTTGTTTATATTTAAAAGAAAGTTTATTTGATATTTTTATGATAAAAAATAATCCCTTTACAATTATTTTTGAAATAAAATATTGTATTATAATAAAATAATTATTATTTTAAGTGAAAAGTTAACGAAACTAGTTACTTTTTCATACATAAAACTTCTTCTCACAATAATTTGACAAGTAATACTTTTAACATTTAGTTCTTACAACATCTGAGATAACATTATAAGAGAGTGATGTTTTCCTCCTTTCTTACACAATAATTTTACAAGTATTTTTTCATGTTCTAAATATATTTTTCCAACTTTTATTTAAATAGTGTGCATGGTAAAACCCTGTAATCTTAAGTAACTAAAATATTTTAAGTGTAACAATAAACGTGTAATTAATGAATAACATATATTTAAATTTATATTATTTATAATTTTTAATGAACTTTTATTTCAAGTTCGTGAGTAGACTGAGGAGATGATTTAAAGTAATGAAAAAGGAAATAATTTTTTGTAAAGAAGGACATTGTTAATAATAAATTAAGAGAAAATAATAAAAAATATTTGTAATATTATATTTAAATTATTATAAAAATAATTAAATAATGTTAAAAACAATTAAATATTTTTAACTTATTTTTTTTTTCTTGGCAATCACTAAATATTTTATACTTTGCGTAGAATCCATCCTCAATTTTGGTGTCATTTTCACATTTCATCACAGGAAAATAAATAAGGTATAAATGACCAAGTGGTCTTAATTCACTATTAATATTTAATTATTTGGTCATTTATCTATATATATGTATTAGATTAAGAGGTTGAAAAGTTAAAGAAAGGATTTCATATAATCTGGAAGTAAAAAATTCAAAATAAAAAAAAAATTCAATTAAAAACTAAACAAATACAAAAATTCAATTTAAAAAAAAAACACACAATTTTAACTCATGAGATAATTCAACTAAGTGAAGGTAAATTTGATCTTAAAAAAAAACTGGTGTTTTATTTTAGTTTATTTTAAAAGCAAAAAGAGCGAATTAATTAATATAGTAAATGACAGTAACTAGATAAGGGGAAAGAAGAAAGAAGAGAACAATCTAGGCAAGAAAATCTAAACAAGTGTAGAGATATGCTATAGTGGGGCCCACAAGAACGCACTTTTTTCCTCTTCTATTTCTCTCTTTCGATTACCTCGGAGCCATGTCTGAGGAGAATCCCTAACTCATCTCTTCGGTTTTTCTTCCGTACTTTTGCTTTCTGATCACACTTCGTTACCCCATCAATCTTTCCCCATCTGGGTTCTTCTTAGATTTCGATTCAGATTTTTCCTTCTCCTTTTCTCGTTGCGTGTGCTAATTGGGATAAGAAAAAGACGAGATTTTGGGATAGGATGAAGAGAGGGAACGAGGATGAGAAGGTGGCGGGGCCAATGTTCCCGAGGCTGCATGTAAATGATGCAGAGAAAGGAGGGCCAAGAGCACCTCCGAGGAACAAGATGGCCCTCTATGAACAGCTCAGTGTTCCATCTCAGAGGTTCAATCCACGCCTTCTGCCACTCAAACCAAATTCATCTTCTAACTTAGTTGCTCCACCAGTTTCCTCAACCCAGGTGAGGATTGGCTTTTGGGTATCTGTTCTTCATTCAATTTTGATTTTTTTTTTTTTAGTTGGAAAATGTTTTTGCTGTTGTGGGTTAGTTGCTTAACTTGCTCTTAGCTTGAGATTATTGGGAAAAATCTCGAGTCTAACTTGAATTAGAGAGAAAGCCTTAAAATAGTATGTAATTAGGGGTAGCCTTCGTCTCATAGCATAACTCAGTTTTGCAGGATTGGGTTAGGTCAAATCTCAAATTCTAAGATATTATGAGAGTCTATTTTAATAATTATTGTTGGGTTTTATCAGATTGAGTTAGGCTTAAACTTTTTATTATGACATGTCTAGGAGTTTCTTTGTTTTAGGATAAGATTTGAAACGAATTGTGTTGGTTTGGTTGATATGCCTTGGAGTTTGTTGTTTTCGTATGAGATTTGAAACAAATAAGCCAATGATTTAAGCTGTTTGGTGAAGGTTTGCAAATGACTGTGTATGTTTCTAATACGAATCAATATATATATTCAGGGGAATGGGCATGAGAGAAGTTATGCCTACCCAGTTCGTTTGCCTTCGCAAATACCTGCTCATCGAGCAGAAAGTTATATTTCTCGCCAATCTGATGGATCGAGATCAAACACTTCATCGGTGCAACTAGAACGGAGAAAGAGAGCAGATGAAGATGATGTTCATGCATACATTTGCTCGAGGATTGGTCACTCTAATGATAAAACGATGAAGAGTTTCAATGGGGAAAAAATCACTCCTTTGGGTGCTAGGAATTTTTGCTCAGTTTCAGTGCAAGATGATGGTGAAAGAGGTCCAACACTATTTGGTTCCCTTCCTGTTGACATGAGAAAACATGTGAGGAGTGGGAATGAGGCGCATCCACATGTAAGCTCAAGTAGACAGCAACAGAAAATGTCTGTCAAGAACAAATCAAGTGGAGAAGTTATTGACAGTCTAGTGATGCAAGCCAAGGTGATTCCAAATCAAGAGGATCAAGATTGTTCTGTGCCAAGTTTAAGCAGGTCACATCAGGATGGTGCTTGTCTACAACAGGAGTGTGTGGCTGGGCCTCAATCCAATGACGTTGAACATAGAAATGGTCTCCTTAGCTCTACAAGGGATATGGATAATGGAAATGCTCTTGTACCAAAAAGCTGTTTTTATTCAGCAGCAAACCAAACCTGTCCAGTTGAGGCTACCGGTGATGTTGAATATCATGATATTGGTACTGAAGGTCCAATGCAGAAGGGAATTTTTGATGAAATTGGTGATGTCTCCAAGATCTCCACGGTAACAAATTTATCAAGTCAGGTAGTTTCTCCTGATGATGTTGTTGGGATATTAGGTCAAAAACGTTTCTGGAAAGCAAGGCGAAAAATTGCCAAGTAAGTCATGTTGATGATTAGCAGCAGGTTTTTTCTGTGGTGTGGTGATTCCAAACTTTAATTATTTCCTTGTGAAACTCCTTTCTGATTTATGATAAGTGGCTTTTTGACATGTTTCATCTGGGTTGTATTTGTGATTTTTGAAGTTTTGTGTATATTATAAAGTTACCATATTGTCATGACAAAAGTCAACTTGTTTCTATGTGCAGGAGAATAGAATAAAACCCTGAGTTTGATTTGTCTTCTGATTTGGTTATTCATATTTTGATCCCTTTCATATTGTTTCATGCATATTTAATTTGGATACATAAGGCTTGGTTTCTAAAATGTGTTGAACCTTTTCCCTATTGCCACTCGGTGAAGGTATTTTTCCTTTCTCTAATATCTAAAAGCGTAGAACTGCACTGGTTTGGTTTATGATTTGTATTCTATTCTAGGTAAATAACCTGTATATTTATATTTCCTTCAAGGAGTTGCTAATGTGGCTCTTGAGAAAGAAAATCTGATCATCTTGGGGTCCCTTCTAAATTGGTTTTTTGCATGTTCAAAGTCCTTAATAATTTTTTAATGGTGGATCCTGGATCGTCTTACAACAGGGTGGTGAGCAGTCTTAAAATATTGTACTGTGTTGAAGGGTTACCCTTGTGACCGGCTGACAGCGGATCACTTCACTCTTTGGATATATTCCTTTCTTGGTTTCCTCTTACTTGGTTCTCCATGTGACCACTTGGGTGAGTTTGCTTACAATACTGCTTACCCTTGCTGCACTGAAGGACCTGGGCTAAGAAGGGGACTGAGAAATGCAGGATGATGCCACAGAGTACAGGGACAATTGGAGAGTATATGATGATGGGATGAGTTGTTAATAGATGTTATACTTATAACAAGGGGAACATTTTTCTTTTTGTCTTCTCCTATTTGTCAGTGTCTTAATTTTCCTTGTTCAAGGAGGGAGATTTAGCTTTGGTAACCATATAATAGTTTCTATGCATAGGATATCTTTTATATGATTTGATAAATGTATGCCTAGAAAAGAAGGTGATTATGTAACATTGCACGCTTTAAGCTTCCTGGTTGAGTGTAGTCTTTATTGTGAACAAGAAACAACTAGAGTACATAACTATTTCATATGAATTATATAATATGTTTTTCTGCAATGAGCTATATTCTTATTTTCCCTGTATGATATTTTACTTGGCTCCTTGAAAGTAAGAAAGTGTGTAAATACTTTTACTTTAGAGGAGCTTTTACCTTTTGGATGAGTATTGTGTAATTTTCTTGATTGAACTCCCATTCCTCTCTACAGTCAACAGAGAGTGTTTGCTGTCCAAGTGTTTGAATTGCACAGACTGATTAAGGTAAAGTTGATCTCTTCTGCTAGCCCGAAATGGGAAGTGTTAACTTTTATTGCAAGTACTTGCACACAGACATGGAGATTCCCTCTTCAAGTCTGTTCATACACAATCACACATTAATTATTTTTATTTAAACAGGTCCAACAGCTGATTGCTTCATCCCCAAATGTTTTGATTGAAGATGGTGCTTTCTTGGGAAAATTTCCTCTGGAGGGGTCTACTCCTAAAACCATTTCATTGCAAGTTGTCGTTGAACCCCAACAACAAAATCCTAAGCGGAAAAACAACTCAGAAAAGCCGAACCATAAAACAGAATGTTCTGCTGAGAATGCAGTTGAGAAGAAAACCTCATTTTCGTCCCCAAAAAATGGTAGCCACCTCACAAATCACTCCCCCTTTTCAGGAATTCCACACCAGACAGATGTAGCTTCTGATAATGGAGCAAGTCCCTGGAGTTTCAATCAGTCGCCTCAACATCAGTGGTTAATTCCTATCATGTCTCCTTCCGAAGGGCTCATCTACAAGCCATATCCCGGGCCTGCATTCACCGGAATGATGCCTGCAGGATGTGGCGGGCCACTCGGACAAGCACCTCTTGGTGCTACTTTCATGAATCCTGCTTATCAATTCCCAGCTTCTCATCAAGTAGTTGGGGTTTCACCCTTTGTTTCTCCTGCCAACCACACCTACTTCTCCCCCTATGGCATGCCAGTAGTGAATCAAGCAGCATCAGGGTCAGCTGCTGAACATGTGAACCAGTTTGCTACGCAAGGTTCCCATGGTCAAAATGGTCATTCATCAGTGGAAGGAGCCAACTTTAACACTCACCATAACCAAAGCTCATCTAACTTGCCAGTTCAGAGGAGTGGAGCCATGTCACATGTCAAGAAACTTCAGGTGTCTAAGGAGAGACAATTACAAGGGAGCACAGCAAGCACTGCTAGTGAAACACCACAGCGAATCAAAGCAGGGAACATTACTGAAGGAAGTGATGCACATTCTCTTTCTCTTCACTCTGTTGATGCCAGACAGCAAACACAAGTCATCAAAGTCGTTCCACATAACGGGAAATCTGCAACAGAATCAGCTGCTAGAATTTTCCAATCCATTCAAGAAGAGAGAAAACAGCATGATTTAGTCTAGTCATGTATATGGACATGGAACTACTGGGCCTGTGTTTGGTTGTGTTCTGCTTCAGAAATGTGAAAATCAAAAGCTATATGTTGAAAGTGAAAATGAGACGTGTGTGTTGTCTAAATGTAGCAGAAAACAAGCTTTGAGACGAGTTTGTACAGTGCATCAAGTTCTGTACTTTGTTGTTGTTTGATTATAAGTATCTTGCTACTTTATTCTACTTTTTCCTGTTGTTTTTGTTCTTGTTACAGCATATTCGTTTGTAGATATTGTTGTAACTATATGGAATGTTAAAAATAATCAAATGTAATACTAGTGGATGTTGTCACCCTCTGCACTACATTTTCATTTTACTCATTGAATCTGAGTTTTGACCCTTATGGGTTCACATTAGATTGGAATGTGGAAACTAGTGTTTGCCACAGTCTTTTGGAGTTACAAAGTATTTACAACCAGCTATGTGTTACTGCAAAAATGGATAGAGAAATAGTGATGTATGTAAGTTTGAAAATATCAGGACTAGTTGAAGATAGAAGAATATTGGTATTTTTTAATTGGCTAAATTGTAATATTGGTATTTTTTTAATTTTTGAACCCCGATTTTGGTCATTATATATATATATATTTTTTTTTTGCAATTCTAGCTATCACATTATAGAAAATATATAATTTTGGTTGAATTCTTAATTTTGTTTATTTTTTTTTATTTCGGTTCAATTAAATTGCTATCACTTTAGTTTTTAAAAGTAATATTTTTAAAAAATACAAATATGAGTAATTAAGATAGGTTGCTGAAGATCACTTCTATTGAAGATAAAAATATTTTCTAATATATAAATAAAATAAATTTTAATTAATTTGATTTAATAAAATTGAGTTAAATTTAAAATCTATTTTCTTAACGAGAGATAAATATTTAAAGATGAATTATTTTGGATAAAAACTAACGATAATACATTCTTACGTGTAAAATTAAAACGTTAATATCTCATCATTATTAAATTTATTTAAATGATAAATTTCTTATTATATATTTTTCATGAGTTATTAGCAAATTTCTAAACTAATATTATTACTTTTTAACCTTAAAAATTAGGTAAAAAAAAGTGACACCAAAATATTCACTCAATTTCCTTCTTCTATTTCCTACTAAAATGTAAGTTGTAGAAGCTTGTTAAGGGCACTTTGGATTTCTACCAGGACCCCCATAGTAGAATTGAGGATCATCAATATAATCTGACATTAACCAAACATCATAGCAATTATATTCATCAGAATAATCAGTGACCCATTCTGGGATTTTCAAGAATTCAGAATTGTCATGAATTCTCATTCTTGTTATTGCAGATGAAAAATCCAAAACTGTAGCAAATTGGCCATTGCCCATTTGTGTTGCTGTGTGAGGAGTGTGTCCAATGCTTGAACTGTAAACTTCACCACCCCACTCCACAGACTGTGCATTGTAACATATTGTTTCAAACAACTCAGGTGGCCAATAACCTATGTTCGTCTTCTCACCATATTGCACCCACCAATTGTTGGTATATGGATCCTAATGCAAATCAAAAATGCCAAAAGAAAAAAAATAAGTTACAAAAGAGTTCATCTTTCATCTTTTAGCAATCATAAGGAATTCAAATGTGAAATTAAGAGTTCAAATTAGGTGAAGATGAGTAAAACAATACTTGTGTTCCATTGTAGAACTAATGTTCATGCTTCGTAATAGGTTAATGTTCTTTGAATGCTTCGTAATAGGTTAAACTTGTTTTAATTACTGTGGACAAATCAGGTTTAAAATTTCTCACATCTTACGTGAAGGGAATGTATCTGATAAGCTTGCTAACTTCGGATTTATTCATAAAGAATAATTTCAATGGTATAATATGTTTTTATTTAGTATTTTTTTTAGAGTTTTTTATTAATATATATAAAAGAAAGATGCGAGTGACCTTATATATGTAAATTGTTATTGTGTATGGAAGGCCACCAGGAATTGAGATTGGATATATTGCAGCACCCAAGGCAATTTCATTGTTGGTTTGGATAAACCCAGGACAAGTTAGATCAAAGCAACCCGTTTTCTTTGAACCATCAGCCTGCAAAAAATGCTGTTTCAAAATTACTAGGCTCAAAATACTATAATAAAATGAGAATTGTTTTTTGTACCCACCATATTTCAAAATGCACCTAGTATCTTACGTGAAATAATAAAAATATTCTTTATAGTTTTTAAATAATAGGGTGTGGATAATAAATTCTGGATTTGATATTCCATAATACATTTATGGATTTATATTTTAAGAACATTTTTATGGATTTCAAAATCTCTTTTTCAAAACACATTTCAAGATTCTTTTTCCTGGATTATGTTTTTGAATTTTGTTTTTCATAACGTATTTTTTATTTATTCTAAAATTACTTTTTCAGAATAAGATTTTGGTTTTCTAATAATTCTATTATGGAATTTTATTTTTGAAACATAAAAATTTATTTCGAATTTCTTTTTTTTAATTCTGGATTTTTAATTTCGGAATGGAAGACAACTTTCAAAATTCGAAAGTTGATTGAGTGCAGGTAAAAAATTATTGGGTGCAAGAAGCAATTGCTGAACAAATTAGTAAAAAAATTCAATAAATCTAAAGTTTAATTATATATGTTTTGAGTCCCTTTAGTTGACTTTTGTAATTTTTTTTTTCTTTTTTTCATCTAAAATTGAAAATAATTTTTTTAACTATGATAATTCAATAAATATTTATAGGTTAACTAAAAGTCAAGTCATCATTCTAAATGATATCTCACTGAATGTTTAACATCTTTAAAAAAACTCAAGATTTATAAAATACTACTTTAAATTGATGTTAAATATGAAAATTAATGATTTTAAACTAAAAAATACAAAGAAAAAAAAACAATGATTTCAAAATTTACTAAATTAATTTGTTTTATAGGAACTAAAATTAAAGCTTACTCATTTTACAGAGATTAAAAAATTTAAATATAATGCAACACACTTATTATCTAAATCAAGACTTAGTAATTCATAATTTTTTTTAGGGTTGATGCAATTGCAAACTTACCGTCCAGTATACAAATAACCGAGTTTGTCTATCTCCATACACACTGGGATTCACCTGGTGCAAGTTTATTGTATAAAGACAGAATGAAAACAAATTTTTAAAATTTAAACATGTTAAACCATATATAATTTCAGGTGTTCAAGCATGAAAAACTACAAAGAATTTAGAAAATAAAAGAGTAAGTTACATTTACATGAAGTTTATTTAAGTTTATGTCCATCACAATTTTTTTTATCCTCACACTATCTTCATTTAATTGTTCAAAATTATATATATATATATATATATATATATATATATTCCAATTAAATAAATCAATTTATGTATTACTACTTTTATTTATCCAAGATAATTTTTTATCAATGGAAATATTTAAAAATAAATAAATTGTGTTTCAAAATGAATTTTTAAAATAAATAAATAAATGGATTTTTAAAACAAAATCCCTTTTTAATATACAATAATAAAGATGTAATGTAGTTGAAAGTGATTTTCCTAATAAAAAAACTTGAGCAGTCTTTAAATATACATTTGTGTAATTTATTCAAAACCTACTTATTTTTATAAATATCTAATTATATTTTTTTTCTCCTGAGATAAATATTTTTAGTCCATCAACTTAAAAAAATCCCTTAAATTTTTGCATGTATCTAAATATTAAGTTTGAGCAACTAAAAATAATTTACAATATACTCATTTTAATCTCTCAAATTTCATGCCAAGGACTAATTTTTTTTTTCAATTTTGAAACTAATTTGGACAAAAACCATAATTATTCTAAATTTCAGAGATTAAAAACATAACCAAGTCTTTTAAAAAAAATCCTCCTTTTGTAAAGTTGTCAATCATATATTTTCAAAAGAAAATTATTGTGAACTAAAAAAAGAAAGAAGAAGAAACAAGAAGGGACTTATATACAATCTCTACAATATTTTACACTTAAAAAACAAATTTAAGTTGGAGGGCTTTTCTCATGCTAAAGTGTTAGAATAAGTTAGGTTTTTGAAATAACAAAGATGCATAAAAAGAGAAAAGTAAGTAGAAGTGTTCTTACTGCCCAACCAGATTGAACACACTCAAAGTCATTGTATGAGCCTGTTAGAAGAGCCACTTGAGTAGTGCTGTATTCATCATCCTTTTCAACATAAGGGTTGCACACTCTCAGGTCTGCTTTTCCTCCCAAGTAACGATATCCAACTGTGAACAATATTGCCTTCTGTTTCACATACATGTCATGCCAAATCAACACACCAAAAACACTTTCTTCTTTCAACTACAACAATACCATGCTTCAAAAACTATGAAAAACTAGATATACACATGTATAACAAGAGTGTTGGAAGTTCATCAACTAAAGATAAAAACATTTCATAGTATATAAGTGAGTGTAAACTTCACTTTCTAAACCAGTTTTGTAAGATTGAGTTATACTTAAAGTTTAGTGTATCAAACTCATTTAGAACATATACTAACAAGAGTTTGTTGATCTTATCATATTAATCATGTCGTAATAGAGTGCAAATCACTCTTTTCTAACACATTCCTAGTAATTGGTATACGAAATTTTAGCATGATTTCATTTTAGGAAAATGATTCATGAAAATTCAATGTATATATATTTAGAAAGAGAACACAAATAGTAGGATTTATAGGATATATGATGTGTTAAGAGGAGAGAAATAAGGATTATGAAATAAAGCTATATAAATATCATAGTCCTACATTTCATTACAAGACCACTACTCTCTATAATAACAAAATGTGTGTTAAAGGGTATCTAGAAGTGTTTTTGGGTTTTTGGACTTGTGAAATGAATTTTGTTTAATAAGAATGAATAGAGGCATTTTATTACTTAACTATGTGAGTAAAGGAGACAAAAAAACAAACAAAAAATACTATTTTTCAACTGATATAAGACTTTTGTTGTATTCAGAAGTGCAATTAGTGTAACAAAACTTACAGAGTGGTTTTTAAGTTGAACAAAGGAATCAAGATTCTTATTCACTTGGCCATTTTGATGGTGAGAGAAGCTTGGCTTCTTCCTTCCATAGTCTTCAACTGAATGAGCCTTGAGTAGCTCTCTTTTTCTTATTCTTCTAACAGGTATTGTTGCCTCTGGACATTTTCCACTTTTCTGCCACACTTGTGAAGTCACAGTCAGAGATAACTCTTCACCCCTTTGATTCATCATTTTTCCATTCCTTGAATGGTTTCTGTTTCTAGCAGTTCTTGTCCCTACTGGTATGTCTTCTTTTGCTGAATTATAAGTGGGAGCCATCTGGTGTATGCAAGTTAGCTACATCATATAGAACACAAAAATCATGGTGAGATAAACAAAGAATCAAATGTGACTCACTTGGATTTTGTGACCCTTCAATGCAGGATGATCAAAGGCTGGTTGCTTATTGATGTCAATGCAATCAATCACATCCCCATCTTCACTCTACAAACATGAAAAAAATGGTGTTATGATAAATCAAGACTTAATTATGTGTTTAGTCTTTAAAATTTGGAACTCATTTGGTTTTCATCTGCTAAATCTAAGAAAAGAATACACCATCAACCTTAGATTTATTACTTAGGGACTAAAAACTATTTTAATGAAATGTGTCAGTCAGTCAAATTCAGTACTTAAAGATCAACAACTTTTCTCTAATCTATAAGATTAAAAACATAAACAAACTTTAACTTTGTATAAAAATAATCAATCACACATTGCAATAGAAAACATTATCTCACTAAAAACTGTGTAACATTCTCTGTTATATATCTGATTTCTGATTGTTTTTCATTGATCAACTGGCTGGTCAATTACAGTACTACTTAGGTGTTTAACTAAGATAAAAAAAATCAGACATTTTATAAGTCAGAGTTTTATAAGGTTGAGTTAGATTTAAAGTTTACGTATCATAGTCATTTTAAACCATCCTAATGAAAGTTTGTTGATCTTATCAGGTCATCTGCTATCGGATCACTCATAAATATATAGTCTCATGAGCCATTTTAGAGTATATAAATGGACGCAAAGATGATTTAGCTATCGGACCACTCATAAATATATAGTCTCATGAAACATTTCATAGTATATAAATGGACGCAAAGATGATTTAGATAGAGTTAATTACCATGATAGTTTTCAAGGAATGTCTTCTAAGATGCTTTAATTTTCTTTCAACTTCCAAAATCTTGTGTCTTGATAGAGAGCCACCATGGACTGTGATTAACAGCCCCAAGAGAATGAAGATTGTGGATCTCATGGCAGAAAAGTGCAACACCTTTCCCATTAAAAACTCAATGAACAATGATATTTTTGATCTTGCTAAGTGAGTCACAAAACTGAAATTGAAGACAAAGATACACATTGAAGACATGCAATTTATTGGTGATATGGGGTCATGAATTATAGACATTAATTGCTTAACTATAAGTTAGCCAGTGATGTCTGCATGAGTTACCCTCTGTGTCATTCAACTTATGTTTACATCATGAATTCATCATTGACATGCAAATGCATGCTTCATTTACCCAACCAAAATTCTGAAAAGCAAATCTCATTCATAAACCAAAGAAAATAAAAGTTTGAGATTTTTCTGTTAAATCTAAAATTAATGTTCATATCTGTGGATCATTTGGTGTTAAGAAATTTCAAAAAATTGATTTTGAAAAGAATTGTTTGCACAATTCAACAGTTCTTATGTTTTATTTTTTAAATACTAGACCTGTTAGGAATTATGATGCTAGAATAGAAGCTTTAACAATCTCTTTGGTACATGCAAAATATGCTGGAAATGGATGAGTAAAAAGGGAGAGAGAAATACGTAGGAAAAAAAGTTCAAATAATGCATAGATTATGTAATTTCTGTTTTGACATATGTATTAATAAAAGGAAAAAAAATGCATTTTAGCTTCACCTTTTAATATTCCTCTCCCATTTTTAATAAGAATGAATAGGAAGATTTTAATTTCATCCATTTTCTCTTATTCATAATTTATTACATGAGTAGGATCTTAAAAAAAATAATTTAAAAAAAAAACAGTTTTAGCTCAAATATTTAGTATTGTCTTTGATATGTGACTATGAGGATTTAAAAGAATGTACAAATTCACACTTCAAATCAATTTCATAAGCTAAAAGGTTTAATAATGAATGAAGGGTACCCGAAAAGATTTACTTTTATTGAAATGAATTTTTTTAATTTTAGATTTTTAATTATGAATGAAGGGTACCCGAAAAGATTTGGACCTGCACTCAATTTTTATGTAAAGTGATAAAAATATCTTTATTTATAGAGAAATATGAATACAAATATATTATAAACTTTTTTTTTTTTATTTCTGTAACACTTTTCTTATTTTTGAAATCAGTTTTTCATAATACATTTCTAAAATTTGTTATTTGGAATGTAATTTTTGTATTTTAAAATTGCTTAATTACTTTTTCCATAATGAAATTTTGATTTTACAACTCTATTTTAAAATTACATTTCATAAACACAAAAATTTATTCTAGATTTACTTTTATGAAATGAATTTTTTTAATTCTGAATGAAGGGTAATTTTTTGGAAATTTCGAGATGCATTGGGTGTCATCACAATTTATAAGGTGCAGGAATAACTTACCCACTTATGAGCCTAAGAATTTACTCTCTTTTTCATGGACAAATTCTTTCTACACCCAATTTTTTTTAACCTGTACCCTACATAAATTTAAATTTCCGAAAATGCTCTGCATTCCAAAAATCAAAAATAAAAATAATATATTCTGAAAATTAAATTTAATTCTTAAGAGATTATTATATTCTGGAAATAAGAATCTGGAAACAAAAATCAAAATCTTATCCAGATAAAAAAAAATACACAATACAAAAAATACGTTACAGAAAAAAAAATCAGAAACATATTCTGGAAAAGAGGTCCGGAATGTATATTTTATATATACCCTATTTTATTTAAGGGTATTTTCGTCTTTTCAGACTGGAATTGGGTGTGGTGCAGGAAGTAATTGCCTTTGAAAGGCCCAACCCAATTAGTTGAGGTACTCATGGATATATTAAGGCTGCTTCTTCCTGCACCTCCATACCTTCTTCTCTCACCTCCATAGATTTTCATATTTCCAAAAATGTCCCTCTGTAATATTCCGGATTACATAATCCGGAAGTCATTTTTCAAATTTGTAA
>Ga0123342_1001492_pt1 | contig 39410 bp, 16 predicted proteins | sample Turbeawhitnodule_FD_89960 | JGI IMG/M metagenome (GOLD analysis project Ga0123342, IMG submission 89960) | Root nodule microbial communities of legume samples collected from Mexico - Turtle bean Mexico white nodule | ecosystem: Host-associated > Plants > Roots > Nodule | place: Mexico: Nepantla...
AGTTTTTCCCAAAGCAGATTGCATCTTTTGGATGATAAGTTTGTGCCAATTTCAGTATAAAATAAAGAAAGCTTTTATCAAGATTGTACCTTTTGGATAAGAGAGGAAAAAACAGGTTAAATGGTGATTACACTTTCACTTTGTACTCATGTTTTTTTAAGGATTAACTTGACATTTTAAAGGTTAAATTGTCATTTAATTGTATAGTAAAGTTTGGAGATCAAATTGTTACTGTTATTATTTTACATGCTTTGAAAATTGAATCATAACTATTTATTTTTTGCTTTAAAGTTTATTTAAAATAGGTCGGCATAATTTGTTGGATCTGGTTTATCTTGATCATCACTGTTCAATTATTTTTATTCTCCCACTCCGCCAAATAATTTTGAACCAAATATATATAATAATCAAAATATAAGTGAATGTAATAATTATTTTAAAAAAGGACAGAATTTTTTTAAATGTAATTTAAATTATATATTGGTGAACAATAAAATAAATAATAAAAATGATTTAAATAAAACAGATATTAATTTGGTTTGTTTAAGTAAATAAAGAATATAAACTTTAATTGTTACACATTTTAATGATTATGTATAGGATACTTAATTTTTTGAATGATGAAGAAATTTACTAATATAAAGAGATGATAATTAATTAAAAATAATTATTAAAAATAATTTTACGTTATGAATTTTATGATAAAAGTAAAAGTCATTAATAAGGAATAAAATGAAAAAAAAAATTAAAATTAGAAAAATTGGAGAACTGAAAATTGATATGGAATAGTTGTCAAATAGAATTTGTTTATATTATATATTATATATTTATTGAAGTATAATGATTAATTTACGTAATAATTGAAAATAATTAACTAAACAATGCATAGAATTTGGGTTGTTTTTCTTTCTATTGGTTATTTAGTTTTTAATTAATGTTTTCTTTTTCTTGATGTAGAAACGATGGATAAAGGAGTTCCTCAGGTGGACAACTTGGTAAATGCCTTCCTCGTCAAGGCTCATGTAAGTGGTGGAGGTCGAGGTAGCATTGTAAGAAATTATGTAAATTAATTTCTATAAAGTAACTCACATGACTTAGAGTTTGGGTTTTAGACCCGAATATGATTTAATAATAATAATAGAATAAAAGGCCCATTGGTTAATGTGAGAAATATATATATGATGATATACCTAATGGAAAACCTACATCTGATGGAGATTGGGTACTAAAGGTTATATGGTTCTGTCTCTGCAAATAATAGTTGTTTCACTGTTAACCATCACGGAAGTGTGTGACAAGAACGGAATTGCTAAGAGATAGATTGGGAAGAAGGAGATAAAGTAACTGCTTAATTAGGATCACTCATGGATCAAGGTAAGTGTCTATTCCTTGTTGATTGTATGATTGTGTGAGAATCACAATATGATAAGATCTATATGAGAACATTATTGTATGTGTTCAATTTACGTTGTATGTGTTCAATTTATGTTTATTCATATCTTAAAAACTTACATAGAAACCATGGCTTTCAACAACTCTTCGGTCCATGGTGTTGATCCCTTGACTCCTTCTAGTAAAGGTAGGAAAAGACTGAGGGAGGCAAGCAACATAGCCACCATCACACGTTCTCCTCGCACCATGCCTCCTCCTCCTCGTCCCTCCCCCATTAACATAGACTCTCCTCCGTCGACTGATGATGTCAATCATCCATCCACCGTCGTTGTTCCTACCGTCGAGGCTTCAAAGTCCCTTCTATCTCTTTTAGGGGGTGCCTTACAATTTTCAAAGGCAGTCCAGGTCGTTTTGCCCCCAGCGACTCTGGAGATACTCAGTGTTGTTCCTAAGGAGGACCTATTCCAGGACAACATTGAGATGCTATGTTGGTGTCTTGTTATGACCCGACTGGGTACTGACGGTTGGGTCCATGTGCTCATCCGGGTCGGTCATTCCATCATAGGAATTCCTATTGAAGTCTTTCCACTTCTCTAGCAGTGGTACACTGATAATGGAATCGGTAAAAGGGTGTCGGTGGACCGAGTCCAGGGTACCGATCGTAGGGGCTGACTTGTTCAGATATGACTCGCTGTCCACCTCTTAGGTATGGATCTTTTTCTTCGGCTCCTTAACCGTCTTGGGGCCGGTGGAGGTGGTGAATGACCTACCGACAAGATTGATCGGTCCAACATATGGTCACCCCTCTACATACTTCCTTTTCATTTCTTCATTCTCCTTTTGGAGAGCTAGATCTCATCCTCATTCTTTCGAGTGATCTCCTCCTTCCTTCTATTCATCTCAGCCATCTTTCTCTGCAGAGACATTAATAATGTCATCTGCTCAGCTTCAGACATCCTCTTGCTAACCATGTTTCGGGTTGATGCCATATACTTTCTTCTTCACACAAATTCTCTCGGTCTCACGGTGTGTGCCAATTGTTATCGAACACCAATTGTTCTCGAACGGGGTTGAGGCCTAGAGAACTATTGAAAGTACTCCTCTGCTTTATTGGTTGGTCGGTCGATATGTACTTTAGTTCCTCTTCAATAAGCTCCTTCCTCTCCTCCGTTCACCCTACTCCTCGGTCTTCACGTAGTCCAGACTCGGATGGTACCTGCAGAAGGCACTCCGATGCTCAAGTCAGATTTTAGTAATCGATGCTCGGTAAGTTCAGTACTGTATAATGACATACCTAATTCTTGAAATTTGTGCTATTATATGACTTTGACAGACCTTTCTTATTGGGCTAAGTTAGAGAGCTAGGTCATGTTTAGAAATGCATTACCTAGTTCTTGATTGTTGATTAGACTAATTAATTCTGCTTAGGCATAACTGATAGTGTGTATTGATCCACATGATGACCGAATCCGAGACATGGTCTCAGTCGTGTGGACCTTCCCATTATACATTATCAAGAGTTAAAAGGTGTATTGAAAGAAACTACAACAAACTCTAATAACATTAATTTAATTGAAATAACATGGATATAATTCAGTTAAGCGTGAATTTTATTATGCTGTATTGTAATAATACTTGAAATAATTACTATATTTAAATTAACATTTTAAAAAAATAAAACTAAATTCGATTCATGGAAAACTGAATTTCGACTTATTTACTGGTTTGAGATGCGAAAACCAAAACCAAAATTTAACTTTCCAAAAACCAAATTTCAGTTATAAATAGTCAATTGCACTATCTTTGTAAATATTAAACACTGTATGCTACTTAGGTTAAAAAAATTAATATTATATTAGTAAAAAATTCAACTCGACTTAGTTAATATTCAATATTTAAAATATTGACTTCAACCATTTAAAATTGAAACAATTACTTTTAAAAAAATTATCTTTTAAAAATGTATATATTTAATCAAATATGGTAAATGAAGATTAAGATTTCATAATTAAAATCAGATTTTTCATATAATATATGATATATGGTTGGTAAATTAAAAACTAATATCAACTCGTTATGTAATTTTTATCAACTTCAAATCTTAGTTTTAGTATTATTTTTTATCCACTTTAATATTTCTGATTTTTACATGATACACAATAAATTAAAATTTTAAATTAAAAATAAATATATTTTATAATTAAATTATTATTTTGAGTAAGTTCATCGATCCATTATAATTCAAAACAGGTAAGTCAGGTTATAGATAGGTGAATTATTCTTTAATTCTTATTAACTTCAAATTTTCATTTTAGTTATTTTTTTTGTTTATCAACTTAAAAATTTCTAAATTTTCACATTATGCATAGTGAATTAAAAAAATTAAATAAATATGAAATTTATAATTAGGTGAATTTCTTTTAATGGATTAGTTATTGTGATTCAATCTAAGTGACTCAAAGTGATTTTTGGACCACTTTACCTTTTCTTTATATGTAATAATACATAAGGTACTTTCTTGCTAACAAACTCTTAATTAATCAATCGCTAATACAAGTTAAATATAAAATGTATAACTAAGTATATCACACTAATTATATTAATTTATTTATAATGAAAATTATAATTAACTTAAATTAATTTAAAATGAAGTGTGTCAATGAAACAAACATAGTGGTCGTAACTTTTAGAACACAGGATAATGAATGAGAGAAATTTGTAAGAATTTTAAAATTAATTAACTACTCACTTTTTATCACCAGTTATTAAGTGACCAAAAATAGATATAATTTTTTTAATTAAATATTAATCAATTAAATGTTTGACATAAATTTGTGATTTGTTATGAATTGGAAAACTTTTATTTTAAATAAAAAATGACATCAATTATTTGATGGTATAACATTAAAAACACTCTGAATATATTATAGTTTGTATCAATTTATGTTTTCTTACTAATTTTAAATTCCTACCGATTAAATTCACGTCAATAGGTTGTATATTTTCATCGTCTTTTCGTTTTTGCATAACAATGTGATTGATTTGAATAATAAAAGTAGGTGTTTTAAACAAAATAAAATAATATATATATATAGAAATATAGTGAATTTTCTTATAGTGATATGGTTAAAAAATTAAATTCAAATTAAATATATTAAAAATCTAATAATCATGAAAAAAGGTTTACTCTATAATAAAAAAATGACATATATTTAATATTTGGTACAGTGTATTAAGATTCAATATTCAAATCAAAATTAATAAATGTAAGTAATTGTATTTCAAAGAAATAAGAAATTAGTTAAAAATTAAAATAAATTAAATATTCAATATAGGATATATATAACACAACAATTTCTAAAAATATTATAGTTTAAGAGAAATTATTAATCAAATTTTCAAGCTCAAATCTTGTGATAAGTGAGATATAAAAGTAGAAAGTTAGATTTTTTTGGATGATAACTAGTCATTAATCTATTCAATATTTTCTTATTAGTAGCTATTAGAAAGAAATATAAAAAGTTAAGATAAGTACGAAAGGAAAATGTAGGTGTGATGACATATATAACGAAAGCAACTGAACAGTGCCAAAACTTAAAAAGATTGCTTGGTGGTTAAGTTTTGATTTTCTTTTTCCTTCTATAAGATTCAAACTTTTTAAAGTTTCTACCTAAAACCAATAATTAAGTCCTCCATATATGTTATGTGTGGTTCCATAAATTAGCATATGAAGGAACCACATGGTTTGAGAAAAAAAGGTAAAAGAGAAAATATTTTTAAAAGTTAGATAATAACTTAGTTTTTTTATAAAAAAGCAAAAAAAATAAAATAAAAAGTGAAAGGAAAAATATAATAATATATTTATAAAACAACATAAATATTTAAAAATAGAAATTAAATATAATATAATGGTTTTGTTTAAATTTGTTGAAATTGCAAAGGTGCAATTGTATTTATTAAATTTTTGTTATCTTTGTATATTTTCTTCAAAAATGGAAAATGAATATTTTGGTGTGAGATCTATATTTTTTTATATACCTAACAAAAGATATTTGAATTTTTGATATATAAGAAAATTATATAAAAAGATGGTAAAAAAATGAATATATCTTTATTCTGTGTATTTACATAACTCCATAAGTATAGAGATTCAATCATTATTAACTTAATCTCTCCATATTATAACCTAATTAGTTAGAAATCAACTAAGATTCTATCATTATTAAATTAATTACATACAATATTGTACACATACAATAATTCATATAATTTGACAATTATTGTTTTTTTAATATGATAAGTAATTAAAGGGTACCAAATCACCTAATTTCAACCTCAAATCTATCGAGATAATATCAGTGAAATCAATTACGTATTTGAGATATTGTCTATTTTAGAGTGTGAAGCTCCATCACAGTTTTATTAATAAAAGAAAAATAAGCGTATTTAATTCCTAAAATATTAAAACACAGTGAATTAATTAGTGTGTTGAATAGATATTAAACGATATTAACATCAAAATATCTTAATAATTTAAAATTAGAATTTCATTAAATATTATTTAGGAGTAATATAGAAGTGTTTTCTATTCTCTTGATAAGAACTATTTCTCTAGGGATCGCAGAATTAAATTTTGCTAGATCATTTATAGCTTTGTGAATATAAACCAGAAATAAATAATTCAATATATAAGTATGCTCATACCCATGATTCGACAACTCAATTTTACTTTAATCAAATAAATATGATAAAAACTTTTCACATAAGTAAAAAAGCTCTTAATAATGAATTTATGAAGGAAAATAATAAAGAGAAAAGAAAGTAAATTTTTAAGACTTTTACTTAAAAAATTGTTGACTTTTGTTGTCATGTCTCTTTTTCATATGATAGATAGTGTCTAGTTATTATTTCTATCTTTTGAATATCAGTGTCTCTTCAATTATAATTAGATGATTGTTAAATTTAATATTTAATTAGTTAAGCTTTTTATTATTTGATTATGCAGTTAGTTATAATTAGGTTTGGATTAATGCAATATGTATGTAATTCATGATTATTCATTATTTCTTTTTATTATATTTGTTTGTCCTTAAGTGCTAATTACTAGTAGTTTCAATTGTTATTTCTTGTCAATATAAACTAAAAGAGAAAGTTAACTCTAAAATATAAAAATATATGATTCGACATATACCAATAAGACACACATGTATATCTATACTCACTTTTTTCCATAATATCATTTATTACATTTATTTTATTTAGTGAGAGAATAAAAAAAAACATATTTTAAAATTTTATATTTATGTTTTTTTCTCTCAACAAACTCTTAAAGGAATACACTATTAATTTTATTAGGAAGTGACACATACTCAAATTCAAGAAGAAATGTATCTAGCTCTATATAAAACATGTATCTAATATATAAAAAAGAAAACGTGTATCTAATATAAGAAAAAAGAAAACATGTATATAATATAAAAAAGGTATTTTTTTAAAATTATTAATTAATTGTAAATTTTTGAAATATCAAAAAGATTTAATAAATTTTCAATTTAATTTTTTTTTCTAAAATAATATAAAAAATTGATTTAAAATTGATTTCGAACAAAATATACCAATTTTAAAATTGATATAAAATTAATTAATGAAAATCTAAATTAATTTTTCTGAATATGAAATTAAATTCAAATCCAGACCATTTATTAAAATTTATATCTACAAAATTTCAAAGTATTATTTCTAGAAAATATGTCCCTTTTTTAGTTTTTTTAACTATGATTTTGTTTTTAAAAGGTATTTCGATGGATTAAAAGAGAAAGATGTATTTAAACTACTTTTTGATCTTGAATTGAAGATATCTCGATGAATTAAAAGAGAAAGATGTATTTAAACTACTTTTGATCTTGAATTAAATTGAGGTGAGACTATATTAACCGTATCATAACAAATTTTTATTTAATTGTTTGGAATTATTTGGATTGAGGTTGAATTTTTGATTCTATTCTAATCCAAGACCACCCTACTTCTAGGGATTTTTACTTCCAAGTTAAATCCTTTGGAACACCCTAATGAAATCCTACTCACATGTCTATATAATTAATCCAGAGTCAAAATTTGAACTCAATTTTATATTTTTGATGAAAAGCAATTTTGACCAATTCGGCCCAACCCACTTGGTTAGCTTTATATTGTTGAAACATAGAGAGGTGTTTGGCATTTATTCATACAACCAAAGCCATAAGAGTCAATCAATGAGCAAAGACATGGCAACAACAACAACCTTCAACTCCCTCACTTCCATCTTCTTCCTCACCCTTATCATCATCATCATCAAAGGTATCTATCTTCTTTCACTTCTCTCTTTTTTCTCTATTCCTACCCAATTCCATCAAACCCTTTTCCAATTCCACCATGATTTTTTCCATTTTCAGGTTCTTGTGACTGTTCCTTGAACAACATCAACATAGGAACAAGCAGAAGTGGTAGGGAAATAGGGGGCCAGCCAGAGTGGAACGTGAGTGTGATCAACAATTGTTCTTGCCAACAGAGTGAGATAAAGTTATCATGCAAAGGGTTTCAGAGCTCAGAAAGTATTGACCCTTCAATTCTTTCCTTGGAAGGTGATAGTTGTCTCCTTATCAGTGGAAATCCCATGAAGGGTTTTGACACTGTTAACTTCTCCTATGCCTGGGATCCTCCCTTTCTCATGTTCCCTTCAAGCTCTGTCATAGGTCCTTGCACATAGGGATTTTGCTATTTCCAAAATTCATCATATTAAATTTCATATCTTCCATTTTTTTTTTACTCTTTTTCACACAAAACACTTTGTAAATTTGTTCCCAAGTAATCTTGTTTTTGTATTCACACATCTTATAAAGCATATATGTGCGTGAGTTAACATTTGGGATGATTGTAATCTGATAAACCCAACATATACTCATTAGGATAGGTTCGAAATAGTTCTTATACGATCTTCAACGTACTAAAAAGATGGTTTTTTTTTTATTTGTAATTTGTTCAATATTTAGTAAATATGTTAATTTGTTCAATATTTAGTAAATATGTTAATTTGTTCCCAATATTTAATATTACTTTTAAATTAATAGTTAGTTTTGCGAGTATAGTATGTAAATATATATAAATATAGCAAGTGAATAGTATGAATTCAAAGGTAATAGCCAAAATAACATATTTATCAAATATTGATTACCGAAAATAAATTTGAACTATTTTGGAAATAATAGGTTTAATAGGATGAATTTATTAATAAAGATAATAATTATTGTATGGTTTTGATAATTCTAAGAAAAGAAGAGGAGAATTATTGTTGTGGGAAGTTAATATTATAATGTTGTTAGAGTTATGTTTGTGGATATAAGGCATTTAAGGGTCCTAATCTAGGAATATACAGACTGTCATTCACTAATTTCTTTACTCTTTTTTTTTTGTTCTATTTTCCTTTTGGCATTATTAATGTTGGAACAAACCATGGGACACTCAACAATCCATATTCATAAATCACTTCCAGAAATTCTTCACAATTAATTGCAAGACAATAAATTTCTTACAAAATAATTCTTATTAAACCTTACTAAAACTGTTTTGCAAACATACTTCAAAGTGTTAAATATAATAGATTTTTGTATTTAGTTTCATCTTTATAGAACTTTTTTTAAATTGTTCTTATAATTCTTTTTATTTTGATTATTGTTATTTTATTTTGACCCGTGTATTATATTTTAGTTTGTCTTTGTATAGGAAAGAGTTAAATTTTTTTAATAACATTTTAAAGACAAAAAAGAATAAATATTAAAGAAGTCACTGTTTTTTAAAAAATATTATCTTAATTAATATCTCAAAAAATAGAACAAGCTACCAGAATGTTTTATGACAAATATTGAAATTAAAGTGCAACAAAATTTTCTGCTGGAAAAAAAAGTTAAAAATTTATTTAAATAATTTGATGAACAGTATGTATACATTTATCTACTATTTCATTTTATCGGACATAATTCAACCCAACTCGTATATAGTTAAATATATAAGTTTATAATAACCCACTAAAATAAAATAAAAAAAGTTGTGTAAGCATATAACTCATAAGGTAACCTACCTAATAAAAACTTAATATAAATAATGTAGATAACGTCATCAATAATATTACCTTAATACATATCTTATTACAATAATGAAAGAAATACTAACAAAAGTATAGAACTATATTAAAAAAACTAATTATTATATATACTTACCTTAATACTTAAAAATATTGCTAAAATAATGGTCACCATTATAGTTTAGATTGAATCATAATTCAACTATATGTTGAAAAACTAGTAATCTCGAATGAATTATTATTAAATAAAATATTGAAAATATTTTTTATTAGATTTTAATTACATAATTTACACTATTCATCAATTTAAGCCAACTAAGAATTTATAATTAATATAAACTTATCTACATACACAAAACCCCTAACTACTATTAGAAAATAATTGAATAAAAATCAATTTTAAAAAATAAAAATAATGACTAAATTAAATACTATTTTAAAAATTAAACAAAAATTATTTATTTCTAAATTAGTTTCTATTATTGATAAATAGTTTCTAAATTGATAATTAGCCGCAAATATTTTTTCTACCAAATTTAGAATCTAGATAATTAATTGTTAAAACTTTGATAGCTAATTAAATACCAATTTAAAAATTATTTATAAAAAATCAAAACTAATTTAGAAACTAATAATTTTTTTAATCTCAAACATAATATATAATTTAATTAATATAACAATAAATTATTTTTCGTATAAAATATTAATTTTTATTTAATGATTTTACTCTATTATTTCTACCTTTACATGACCCAATGACACCCCCATTACATAGCAACAAATTTTATAAAATATCTGGTTGAAAAAGAAAACCAGAAATTGGCAGAATCATGAGCAGTGGTTCCATCAGGTTGAGAGTTGTGTTCTTGACAATTTGTAGAACAAAAAAGGCATTACAAATATGTGATTAAAACCTTAAAAAAAGCATTTTGGATTTGAAGAATTAAGGAAGAATCTCAAGGTTTTGGATTCAATTTGCTATTCCCAGCAATTTGATCACAATACTTTTCACAAGCTGGACCACACACAGCAATGGTAGAACCCTTCTCTTTCAAACACACAGGCATGCATTGTTTGGCACAATCAGACAGACTTTCAGCCCTTTCAACACAGGCCATGGTAACCACCAAGCAGATCAACATGGCACCTATTGTTTTCTTTGACATCATACTTGTAAATGTTTCTTTTTTCTGCAAGATTTTGAAGCAGGTAAATTCAATGATGTTTGGTTAATTTGGTTGGTTTATGTATGTGGATCAAAGGTTGTTCTTGCATGTGGGGTGAAGAGAAAACTACGGCAATATTTTAAAATTTGAGCTTAACTAGGACTGCATGGTATGCATAATTTTAACCAAATGATTGTATATATATTACATGTATGTACTGCTTTTGGGGTATGTATGGATGGTGGTCATTGAAAATACCTATTTTAACACTTTCACATTTCATTCAATCTCTTCCATTCATGCACATCATGAACTCTTTTTCCAAAAAAATGTGTTGTAACTTATTTTAATTAGCTTATAATTTATTAGAGATTTGTTTGTAAGTTTATTGAATTAATTTATTTGTTTTTACAAGAGAAATGGAAGCAGAGTTGTTCATTAGTTGTCAATAATATTATAAAAAAAATGTACATTTAAAACGAAAAACATACATTTCATATAAGCCCACCAGCCCATGATCACCCTGAGACCCAAGCCCACCATGCTGAACGCGTTTTCTTCCTCTACTTTCATTCTTTCTTCTTTTTCTTCATATTTTTTTTATGAAAACTCTCATTTATCTTTAATAAAGTTATATTTTAAATTTTAGAATTCGAAATCTTACAATTTGAAAGTGAAAAAAAATAAAATTCTGTGACAGGGAAGTTTTGGAATTAAAAGAATTAAGGAAGTGTGAGAAAAAACTGTGGAGGTGCAGGAAGAAAATACCCATGTCTAATCCTAAATGGGCAGATTCTCCCTACACCAGATCATTTTGGACTGTACCCAATATATGTAAAGGAAAAGATCAAAATACTCTTAATGAAATGAAAATTAAGGTTTAGGTAAAATGTGCACCCAACCCAGCAGTGCACCCTTCATTTTTCTATAGTCACTATGAGGCAGCGCTGCGGAAGCTTGGAAACTTAAACAAAGAGCAATTCAAGCACCTCCATTCTTATTCTTCTCGTGACTGTGGCAGGATCGAAACTCAAAAGCAACGTTGAGGCACCGCAACGACAACAAACAAAGCCACCGGAGAAGGATTGAAGCCATCGGAGGAGGAGACAAAGCCACCGGAGAAGGGTGCAGTGTTGGGTTGGGTGCACATTTTACCTAAATCCTAAATTTCATTTCATTAATGATATTTTGGTCTTTTCCTTTATGTATATTGGGTGTTGTCCAAAATGATCTGGTGCAGGAAGAATCTGCCTCCTAAGTGGTTGAATTATTACTACGGGCTATAAGTCTCTACATAGTCTTTGTAAGAGGGGCTCTACATTCTACACCCCATAAATTTAAATTGCACTCCCATGATATATGGAAAAGACCGAAATACCCTATTTCTTATATTTATATTAAACCTACCTTTTCTTCTCCTCCAACTCTTCTTCTTCCATCTCCGCTGCACCACTTCCATTTTTTCATATTCCAAAAGGAGTTTGATAGTACTGAAATAGAAAATATTTTACGTTATTTTCACTACTAAAAATTTGTAAAAATTTGTTGTGTGTGCCTGAAAGTTACTCACATTAGATGTTTGAGTATCACTCTGCATCTGTTGAAGTTAAAAAAAGTTTTGTTGGTAAGGTCGTCAAGTACATTTTTTTTTATCAAAAAAGAAAAAGAAAAAGAAAAGCATATGGAACCCAAAAAGGAAAATCCAGTTTTAAGAATTAAAGAAAATTCCTTATCATTAAAAAAATTATTGTTATTAAAATCATCTTTTCGAATATGACATTTTTTTTTGTACCTCTAAATTCTAAAGACCAACCGTGCAATGAAGAGGAAGAGATTGAGTGGGTTGAAGAAAGACTCAAAAAACCTTATGGAATACTTGATCTTCTAAAATATCAAATACTTGTGAACTTTTGGATGATAATAAGAATTGTTTACAACTTAATTGGAAAATGTATAGTACTTTGAAATAAAAATATATTTTTTGAAACATAAATAAATTGTGAAAGAGGAATAGAAAATATAAAAAACATATAAATTATTTTTAAAAAAATTATGAAAGAAAAAGAAAAGAAACATTTAATATTGATCCTGGAATAGTAATAAAATTGTTTTTCTATTATAAATTTTCTCAAATTTTATGGACGAAACGTATTTAAGAAGGAGGATGATAAGTGTACGAATATCCAAGATCTTAATTAGTCTTAAATAAATGAAATGTTTGTAGAATAATTTATTCTTTGAATGCAAATTTAAAAAATTAAAAATAAAACTAATAGGTGTAAATAGTAATTTTGTGTTTGGACTTATGAAGCCCAATAAAACTAAGGGTGTGAGCATTGAAAGACAAAGAAGTAAATGGCATTTTAAAGTCAAACAAGCTTACTTTGAGTGAAGTTAAATATCAACCAAATACAAAGAGAAGAAGACATGGAAAGTGTGAAACCAAGGAGGCAAAGCAGTGCATGATCAAGTTCATCCAACCTCCTTCATTTTTAATCATTCTCTTTTTAAATTTTGAAATTCAATTTTTCTTTAGGTTATTTTAAATTTTTTTAAGAGAGTTCTCTTCTTAATTAAGTTTTATTTTATTTCATTAGATCAAGTAACATTAGATAAACCCTAAACTCTTTCAACTCTTATCATGAAGTTTTTTAAAGTGATGTGATATCTTTATTTCAATTTATTCTTGAATGTGAGTTTTACTATTATGTGCTTGGGTATTATGTGCTTGGGTTTTAGGATGTCAACAAATTTTTGGCAGATTCTTCTTCCACCAGACGTAAAGGAAAAGACTAAAATATTCTTACTGACTAAAATATTCTTACTGAAATGAAAATTAGGGTTTAGATAACTCAATCCACACCCAACTCAACACTCCACCCTTCATTTTTATGTGGTCACCGTAAGGCAGCAGGGTAAGAAATTCCAATTTATAATATTTACCTAGTGATCAAAGCTCATTCATTATTTAAAGGATAAAATGGTAAGAAATTGAATCCTCTGTTTTTTTTTTTCAAATTCAAATTTCTCTAAATTTTTTAAAATTCAAATTTTCAATTTAAAGTAAATACTTTTTATATCTTAATATAATAAAGGATAAAATTAGAAAAAACCAAAAAAAAAAATCCTTTTCTATATTGTTATAGATAAAAATATTTTTTTTAATACTTTCAAACATACTTAACTACTTCAATAAAAACTAATTATAATTATAATTAATTATAAAAATTAGTTATTAAAATAAATTAATTTTCATTATTATCTAGTAAAAACAAAAATTCATAAATCTCACGTGTTGCTCGTGGCTAACTAACATCCACAGCTTTCGTACAAGGAAACATAAAAATCTATTCGTATCTTCTTTTCTGAAAGCAACTATACAGGATCTGCCCATGATTTTTCGTTTCTCTCCAAGCACGTGTACCTTACAAATTAATTTTGGTCTAATTTACAAAAATAGATAAATAATTTCTTATTTATTTAAATATTGTTATGGAAATACGTATAGCTCTATCATATTGATAGTAGATAATACTATAAATTCAATAAATTTGATTATAACATACTTTCATATCTAATTATTTACATAATATTATTTAGGGTTAAACTTTACCTTAAACTTTCCAACCTAAAATAGTGTTTATTTTAGATACTTGTGTTTTGTTATGGTTTTATATTTAAAAGACTTATCATTAAAACTACTTCATGGTATTAATACTTTGAAAATATTTTGATAAATAAGAAATTAAAAATAGGAGAAACATATAATTTTATGAAAAAAAATAGATAATTTTTCACATTATGTTATATCAATATTTATTTATTAAAGATAAAAGAAAAAATCATGACTCCTCGTGTTGAACGTGGCTACCTACTCCAGAGCTTTTATGTGATGTACTATATATTTTTAATATATTTATATTATCCATGAAAAGTTAAGTGTAACTCTTTATTAAACAATTACTCTTTCCAAAATTTATTTCATTAATTAAAAGGTGCGTTGAAAAGTATAGTTATAGGATGTTCCTATGCTAGCACTTTTTGAAAACATATTAATAAAAGGGAAGAAATAATAAACTTGCTTAAATTTTGTTAATCTTTATAAAATTTAAATTACAAAATTTAGCCTTTTAATTTTTTAAAGTTAAATTATTTTAATCGACTGCTAATATATAACTCAGTTGTTAACAAATGTTAACATATTCCTAAAAATAATATATATTAAAACTAATTATTAAAGTTTACTATTCATATTTTATGAAATGAAATATTAATGTTATTATCATTTAGAAATGTGTAATATTTTCTGTAAACAATTACATAATTTATTAATATGATTAAATTTATTTAATTTTAAAAACTCGAAACACCAAATCTATAATTAAAATTTTATAAGGACTAAGTATGATAATCAATAAACGACAGGAATCAAAAGTGAGTTTAAAGTTTAATAAATACGGTGATAAAAATAAGTATACTAATTAAATTAAATTGCACTATATATTTATTTATATAAAATTAAAAGCACTATTTGAAGATAATTTGACCTAATTAAACTGCAAAAAAAAAAGGAAAAACAGGTATGAAAAAAAACCATTTTGTCAAAGGTTTGGGAGGATTTGGATCCGTTATCTGTTTACGGATAATGCAGGATATCTATCTAATAAATCATAACAATTTATTATATTTATTATTCAAATTTTTAAAAATAAAATTATGAAAATAATATTTTTTTGCCAGTGAAAAATGATGAAAGGATTTGCTTATGTAGTTTAAATGAAATGATTTAAAATAAAAGAAAAATAAATATTTTAATTATTTTAAGTTATATATATATATATATTAATTATAGGTGATTTTTCTTTTTTTATTGTTCTTTTAAAGTGCGAGACGAAGAAGATAATAAAGTTTTAATGAATTTGAACTCATCCAATTTTGATTTGAGTAAGGTTTTCTTAGATCTCAAATTCCTTGTTTTTGTTTTGTATAACATGGATTGGATTTTTCTATCGAAACTATAATCTGGTCTGAAAATATGATATGAATATCTCTTAGTTTAGGTTTATGTGTTTAATTTTTGAATAGGTTTTCAGAAAATAAGTTAAGACATCATTAACTCTCCTTTTTCTTCTTAGTATTTTGCTTGAAGAGCAAAATATATCATCAAGGGAAACTAATTTAATTTAATTAACTTGAGTTTATTTCAGTAAATCCTATGTTATAATTGAAGATGAGTGTTTTTATCAAAAACGATTGAATGTTAAGCTTGAGTGAAGTAAGATAATTTAAATCAACTATAAAAAAAATTGATGCAATCTTGTTTTGAATTGATGTGTTTAAGTTTTGTTCTAATAGATTAATTTATTAAATTAAGTTATTATCTTATACATATCTCACTTACGTGAATGATTCGTTTAGGACCAAATATTGTCTTATTTAGTACTGTTACAAATACTCGTCACTAAAATATCAATCTCATTATTCAAATAATGTTGTTCAACGTTCAAACTCCTGAGTATTAATTTAAGAGAGAAATTATAACAATTTTTTCTTGAGAGTTTGATAATTTAAGCGCTCAATTGAACACTTAAACTATGAGTTAGTCGTTAAATTGGTCAATTCATTTGAATGAGAGACTGAATAAATTCTATTTCCTTCTAATAAATATATTTGTTCAAGTAATATTTTATATGATTTAATGCATGTTTTAACATTTTCAAACATTTACTATGTGCTTGTGTTTATATAAGAAAAAAGAGTAATGATTGGTGGACTATTATGTAAACAAATTTCAATTCCCTAAACCATATTTCATTTATTATATATTTACTATTGTTCTTAATTAATGTGATAATGGTTAATTTTGCTTATAGTTGAGTTCTCGCTCATGATTATCAAATTATACATATAATTATTGTATGCACGTAATTATTATATATTAGTTTACGCAATTATACGCAGTAATTAATTTGATAATGATAGAATCTCATAATCAGCGGATCATTACATAATAAATAAAATTTTTATTTTAAAATAATCAAAGTCAATTTTGCATCTGATTCACAGTTTTTCACACACTTCATCATCATTTATTCTAAAGGTTGCGCCCATCTCATCTACGGACACAGTTAAATTCAATGACAATATCACTCTCAAAGATGTTATTTGCGTTTCTATTTTTAATTTAAATCTCATGTCCGTTAGTAAGATAACCAATTCACTAAATTGTTGTGTCGTTTTTACTCTACATGGTTGTGTTTTGCAGGACTTGGCTACATGGAGGATGATTTGCTCGGTAAACAACACGCAAGCTTATACTACATGTCCCCTCTTCCAAACGAAGCTCACGCATCTCAAATTTCGACCGAGATTTATGAAACGCCTCAGACATCCTTTTTCAATGTCTTTACAACTTGCATCTTCATTACTACCTCCTATCAGTAAAAATCTAATTACCATTCATAATAATTGTAGTATTTGTCCCAAAGCTACAAGGCTACCCTTTCCTTTAAGCACAATAAAATTTCATTCTCCATACAATCTATTGCATTGTGACACTTAGGTCCTCATAAAACCCCAACGCATTTTGGAAAACGTTTTTTTCTCACTATAGTCGATGACTATACTAGATGTACTTGGCTATTTCTTATGAATCACAAGTCTGAAACCCAACATTTCTTAGAATCATTCATTACTTTTGCACAAAATCAATTTCAAACATTTATTAAAACCATCCACATTGACTATTAAAACCATCTGCGTTGACAACAAATTGGAATTTATTTCAATGCGTAATTTTTTTTCTCAAAAAAGATATTGAATGTCAACGCACTTGCGTCTACACTCCTCAACAAAATGGAGTAGTAGAATGCAAACCTAGACACATTTTAAACACAATACAAACCCTCCTATTTCAGCCCCATTTACCATTAGAATTTTAAGGAAAGAGCCTTGCCTCATTGTAAAACAAGTTGAAAATTGAGAGTAATGAAATGCTAGTGAATTTTAGAGAAAGTTGTGAGCCTTGACTCTTCTTCTCTCTTTAGTCTCAAGTGGGCTCTCAAGTGGCGGCACCACCACTCATCTTGGAGCAAACCACCCTCCAAGTGGCGTGAAGATCCTCCCTTGGTCTACAACCACATAAGTCACTATTTCTATCTTCCATTTTCTTCCATTTTTGTGTTTCTTACTTGTGTTTCCTATTCTATTCGGTGCAATCTGTTCTTTGTTGTTTTCCTTTTCATTTTCTGCACTTTATTTCTCCTTTAATCAGTGCAGTTTGGTTGTTTCCTTGCTGTTCTTGATTCGTCCCTTTTCGGTATCCAATTACGTGTGATAATCTTGTTGTTTTCAAATTCCTTTCCATGGGTTTTGTTGTTTAGCTCATTTCATTCGGTAGATCCTTTGTATGTTGCGTTAACTTGTTGTTCTTGACACTGTTCTTGTGATTCCTGAACTGTTCTTGGGGTTTACTTGCTGTTTTAGAGTTACCCATTCATTCTATATCCATATCATGTTATTGAAATCATATCATGTTTTAACCACCACATATATCATTAATTGTTTGTCATCACCTTTACTAAAAAATAAATCACCTTTTGAGATATCGCCACCTTCACTTTCTCACCTAAAAACTTTTGGTTGTCTCTGTTACGCAATTCTTGTTTCCCCTTCGCAAAAATTTGATCCGCACCGCACGCTCGACAATGCATCTTTGCTGGTTATTCTCTAAAAAAAAACATACACATTATTTGATATACATGCAGGTACTTGTTTTACAAGTCGGGATGTCACCTTCCATGAAAGTGTTTTCCCTTTTTGCCAACAGTCTCAGATGCAATCCTCACCTCCATTACAAGATATTTTGCCCGCATCAACAGTTATATGGCGTGCCTTATCGCAAATGGTACACTCAGATTGAAGATGGTGAGTTATTAAAGGATCCACTCAAATACAGGCGACTTGTGGGACGACTGATATATATACTTCACGGTTACTCGGCCTGACATAGTGTTTTTTGTTTCGGACCCTAACGCAATATATACAGGCTCCACGAAAACCTCATTGGGATGCTGCAATTCGAGTCCTAAAGTACATCAAAGGATCACCGGGACAAAGATTACTATTGTCATCCGAGAACAATCTGTTTGGAGATAGTTTGGTTGAAATATCTGTTGCAGGACTTAAAGGTGTCATGTAACTTGACAGCTCGACTTTTCTGTGACAATCAGCAGCCTTGCATATTGCAGCAAACCCAAAATTTCATGAATACACAAAACACATTGAATAGACGCCACATTGTGCAAGAAAACTTACAAGGCAGAATAATCAGTCCTATGTACTGACACCGTATGAGCTCGCAAATTTTCTATGAATGCACTAGATAAGGAACAATTTTTGATGCTGCGGCGCAAGTTTGAGATTTGTGATTTTCACCTACAAAGTTGGAAATTATTAAAAAAATAATGATACATAATTATTGTACGCAATTATACACAATTAATTTGATAATGATAGAATAATTTGGAGAGAAAAAATCTCCATATACTTATATATATTTTCTATACACAAGAAAATAAAATCATTTTTTTTTCTTACCATCTTCTGAAAAATTCTTTTATAATTGAATTATACAAATTCTAAAACCTACATATTTTTGTGGTGGTAGAAAATGTTCCTAGAAATATCAACTCGTGAATGGTGTGTATAGCCCAACAAATGGTGGATTATAAAAATTATTTATAGATTCAAATTGATATGTAATACCTATGATTAATATTTCCTATAAACACATGATCCGTTCTGTATATGTATGTGTATATATATAAAAAAAAAAAAGTTTTCATCTGATTATAATGATTAACCATTCCAAAAGACGTGTTTAATAATAAAATGAAACAAAAAGTTTGAAAGTCTTTGCATTGTGTGTTGAAAATTGAGAAACTACGCACAGTGCAGTTGTTGTTCTATAAATAGACAACAGACTCATCCATAATGCATCAAACCATCACCTCAAGCCATGGCTTCCTCCAATGTCCTCTCCCTAGCCCTCTTCCTTGTGCTTCTCACCCATGCAAACTCAACCAACCTCTTCTCCTTCAACTTCCAAACCTTCGACTCACCCAACCTTGTCTTCCAAGGTGATGCCTCCGTCTCATCCTCCGGCCAGTTACGACTCACCAAAGTCAAAGGCAACGGCAAACCCACGCCGGCCTCTCTGGGCCGCGCCTTCTACTCCGCCCCCATCCAAATCTGGGACAGCGCCACCGGCAACGTCGCCAGCTTCGCCACCTCCTTCACCTTCAATATCCTCGCTCCCAACAAATCAAACTCCGCCGACGGCCTTGCCTTTGCTCTCGTCCCCGTCGGCTCTCAGCCCAAATCCAACGGCGGTTTTCTAGGTCTTTTCGACAACGCCACCTACGACAACTCCGCCCAGACTGTGGCCGTGGAGTTCGACACCTACTCCAACCCTAAGTGGGACCCCGAAACCCGTCACATTGGCATCGACGTGAACTCCATCAAGTCTATCAGAACGGCGTCGTGGGGTTTGGCCAACGGGCAAAACGCGGAGATTCTGATCACCTATGACTCCTCCACGAAGCTCTTGGTGGCTTCTCTGGTTCACCCTTCTCGGAGAACCAGCTACATCGTCTCCGAGAGAGTGGACCTGAAGAGCGTTGTTCCCGAGTGGGTGAGCATTGGGTTCTCTGCCACCACAGGGTTGCTTGATGGTTCCATTGAAACACACGACATCCTCTCTTGGTCTTTTGCTTCGAAGCTCTCAGATGAAACCACAGAAGGTATTAATCTCGCCAATTTCGTCCTCAACAAGATCCTCTAGACTCTGCACTGTGACACTTGTTTCCTGCTAATAATCTTCATCTGTCACACAAAATAATAACATCATGCAGTTAACTCTATTTTACTCTTTTTATATTTTCTTAACTTCCTAATAATCCACACTTAACAACATATATAAAACAGATTCAATCACACTCGTTAATATAACATTTTAATCTATAAATTATATACAATTAAATAAGGATAAATATTAACAAAATAGAGTTGTAATATTAATGCATAATTTGAAAAATATGTAATTTAAAAAAAGTTTATAATAATGGAAAGGATTATTATAAGTTAAAGTATAGCATAAAAAAGGAAATATTTGACTTTCACAAGCTATTAAATCACTAAAGAAATCAATATATAAACTAACTTACTCGCCATCTAATTTTTATTTAAATTTCTTTACACTTCTCTTTCATTTCTATGATATTATTTAATATTTTTCTCTTCTTTTTCTTACTTTCTAACTCTATCCATTTAAAATGGATAGATGTTTATCAACACCACTCTAAAAAGTTTACAATAACGCGGCTATTAAAATACAAGAGCTAAAACTACCCGTTTTATAGAGGTAAAAAATCTTGTGTTCACGTGTGTTATAATGTTAATTTTAACTACATCATAAAAATAATTTATTGATCAAATATACGTATAAACAAAGAAGTTAAGGTTAATAGTTAACATTTTTTTTTCTCAAATAAATTAAATAATTGAAACATTTAAACCCTTTTACATTAAAAAGTTCTTTACCAGTTTCCTATATATTAAATAACAAAATAAATATTTATCCCTTCTTAACAACGAAAATACATCTTTTGAGAAAGTTCCTATTATACCTATTACATAACTTTCTATTTATGCTCTCTTTCTATTACATTCGACCAGATGAGAGTTTATTAATTCAGTTTATCCTCCTTAAGGTTAATCATTCGTACAAAATACAAATATACATCTGAATCAATATTATCTATACTTTTATTTCGTAATGAGAGTAATATTATCTATACTTTCCTATATAATAATGAAACTAACCGTTAACATACAGATTAAGGATTACCATACCCACTTCCCTCTTTTTATTTCATGAAAATAATTAAAAAAGGACATGATCCACCTCTCAAACTTTTCTACTTAAATTTGTAACATATATATTAAATAATATTTTACCTTTACAAAATTTATAAGTTTTGATCTCTTCCAAAATATTCAATCATGCCATTGCTAAAAGATATCTTAAACCCCTCCCAATCCTTTTGCTACCTTCAGATAGTTCTTATCAAATATTAATAATTTCACTTCATAATATTAAATATAACCATACAAAAAATATATTTGTTTAGGCCCTACACCTAAAACTTGTTTTATGTATTGAAGCTTGATTTGCATCTTAGAATCCTATTTTTATAAACGAGCCAAAAGAAACTGCTAGTTAAAAAATATAACCTTTTCCATTGTAGGTAACCCTAAAAGTACAATTTTTTTGTATTATTTTTCAAGAGAAATAGTTAAAATTTAATTATCATATTTTTAATGGAAAATCATTTGTAAAAATTATAAACACATTCTCCTAAAATGTATGGGAGAAGATGGTGAATGCAATAAGATTGTGGGGCAATTCAGGGACTATTCTAAGCATACTTTTTGTTTTTGTTTTCTGAGAATAAGATAATAAGCACGTTGGTCACATGTCTATTAAATTTATTCATTTCACACCAATAAGTGATCCACAAACTTACACGTATCACTGCTGTACGGTTCCGACACTCATGTCGAGATCTGAGTGAAACTGAAGCACCCTAGAATACATTAAATAATTAAAAATTAGGTTAAATATATTTTTTATTTTTAGTTTAAATAATAATTTTTTCAAAATGTTTATAATAAAAAACTATTAAAACAAGTTATTATTGATAATTTTTTTAGGTGATAAACAAATTTTTAATATAAAATAATTTGTTAAAATATTTTAAATTAATTTAAAGTTAATATTATAATATAATTTATTTGTTACGTAAAGAAAACAGTGATAATAATTAATTCTAATGGTTTTTTATTATAAATATTCAGAAAGTAAAATATTTGAACGAAAAAAAAAATCATTATAGTAAAAAAAATATTGAATTCATAAAAATTTTAATTTATAATAACGTGAATTATGATCGAAATGTTGACGAGTGTAATAACGTAAATTATGAATATTTATAAAATAATTTGGTGAGGATTATCTTTGATTTTCAGTGAACCTGGACATTTAAATAATAAACAATGGATGCTAAAATTTTGAATTTATTTTGGTCGTGATAAAATTTCTCGAAATTTAACTATTTTTTGCTTTAAACGAATTCGTTTATTTTTTTTCTTCTTTCAAGAAATAGACTATTATTTTGTATTTTTTGAACATGTTAGTTGCCTTGATAAAAGTTCCCAATAATATCTGCATTAAAAGAGAGTGTGAGTGGTTCCCTTCAAAGGAACCATGATGCAAAATTCATGGTTCTTTTCGGCAAGAGGGTTTGTAGTTTTTGTTGAAGAGTCTTCTCACTAATTACGAATTTACTAAATTTTAATAATTTGTTGAATTAAGGAAAGAGAAGAGAAAAGTGGGATTTAACAAGCAAATAACTTATCTTTCATTTGAAAACTTGGAACTAGCATGTGTATATATATAGCTTAACCTGATTTGAAACCATAAGTTTATGCTGAAACATCTTAATTTTAGAGGTAGATTAAGTAAAACTCACAAACTTTTTTTCCACTGATGTTTGAATTTATATTGGTTCATAACTATATTTATCTACATCAAATTCTCCTTAAAATAATTATGGAAAGACACACTACTATACTATGATTAAAAGATTATATAAAAACGGTTTTAAAACTGTTTTCATTGCTAATGTTGTTATAAATCCACATTATGCCAAATAAAAAAAAACACTTATAATGTTATAAGTGCTTCTGACGAGTTTTTAAAGACGGTTCAATTGAAAATTGTCGTTATAAGTGTATTTTTTTAAAATGTTTTATTATTATTACTCACTCTAATTCTGCATAAAATATAACTTTTTTAGAACAATAATGTATGTAATATCATAATTTAAATATGAAAATCTATAAAAAGTTTTATAACTATATGAAAAAGTTTTTGTCATCTAAAGTGTTATATATGGTTACCTTAAGGTGCATCCAAGTGAGTTTATTTGCATTTGCACTTCTCCTTCTACTCAACATGTTATATCCAGAATAAACACTTAAATAATAAGATTTCATGTTAAAACACACACATAACATTATGTAATGTAATGTATGAATAATAAATTTGTGAATGTAATATAATCATAATCATAATAGTTTGATAAATCTCTAATTTATACTAGGAAACATCATGTAAAATTTCAGAATTTTCTAACAAGTGTAAATATGAAAACTAAAACCTTAAAATACTTGAAAAAATACCTAAATAATACATAAAAAAATATTAAAAAAATAGTAACTTTCATTACCTTGTGATTTGTCCTTATTTCGAACAACTTTCATTGCTTACCCGTCTCCATCTAACTTCTCTATCAAAAGTTATAATCGTTTGAAGTTTCTTCATGCTAATTTTTGCCAACACCAAATTTATCACTCTTCTCTTCAATGTTAGGGCTCCTCCATCAAATATCCACTAAATGAAGTTCTCACAAACCCTAAACTACTAACTAATCAACACATAGATACATGCAAATATTTATTATAAAATTAATTAAAAAATTTAAAAAAACACTAACTAACCTTCTATACTTGTTTAGGGTTTAGATGTTGCCGACGTGTGGAGGTGTTGTTGATGTGAAGGGTTGGTGCAGAGGTAGCTGTTTGCGTGCACATAGAGGAGAGATGTGGTGACAACTGATGACATTGGACGACACAGAGGGGGAGAGAGAAGACAACGCTGACGGTGCGGGGGTTGGGGAGCTTGGATGGTTGGTCACAAGTGCAGCGGCGAAGTCGCGACAAAGCTGGTGGCGAAGAGGGGAAGAAGAAAGGAGAGGGAGGTGCTGTTTAGACGTAAAGAAGAAAGGATAGGTGCAGTGAAGAGGGGAAGAAGAAAGGAGAGAGAGGTGCGGTGAAGAGGGGAAGAAGAAAGGAGAAGTGCAATTAAGAGGGAGGAAAGGCAAAGAAGATTGAAGGCGCAAACGAAGAAGTGAGAGCGTGGGATTTGAAAAGCCCCGCATACACGCTTATAACGACGATTCAGGATGGAACCGTTGTTTAAAATGCCCCAAACCCTCTTATAACGATGGTTCAGACTGGAACTGTCGTTAAAACCTTAAATAATTACAAATTTGCCACCACGCTTTTTTTAATGATGGTTTTATGATAACCGTCTTTATATTAGGTTGTCATATTGATATTTTGTACTAGTGACACCAATATAACCAAAATAAAGATGATATACTAGTATTTACATGAGTATACAATGACAATCTAAGATCAAGAAAATCAAGTACTCTTATAAAAAAAAAAAGGTATAAAATAAATCTAACTTATGACTATAGTTAAAAATTCATTATGTGAAAATTATAACTCTTAAAGACTAGAAAATCTAGAAGATGGACACATTATTGTTGAATGATTTTCACTAATATTGCCATTATTTTATGAGAATTATGTGTTATTTTTTTAAATCCTTTGTCTTTTATAAGCTATAGGAATATATTTGTGGTAAGATATCTAATTTCAAATATTGAATTTTTTTTTATTAACAATGAATAAATTGAAATATTTGAGGAATACTCCAACACTTTGTAAAAAATAGTCTACCTCTCATAATTTCCAAAAACATGTTCCAACAGTAGGAACTCTTAAAAAAATATATAAGCCTAGCACAACCTTAGTATGTCCTAATAGAAAATGGATTTTTTTTGTGTCTAACTAACAATAAAAAGTACATATATTATATGTGAAAATACTATGTTGAAATAAAATAAGACTCTGGATAAAAAATTTAATGTAATTTGCCTTCCAATTCCACCAGTTTCCATCCATTCTTCGTGTGATCATGTCGAGCACCGTGAGGTTAATCCTATTTGTATTGGTTGTCCACATCTTCTTTATAGCTTCTAGATGTTTAAAAGTGCATGGAAATAGATGCTTCAGAAAACTGTTCTCAACATGCTTGAAATAGCATAGTCATAGTTAGGGGCGAGTTCACTAACACAATCCATGTACAAAATCGCACAGAAACAAATAATTAGTCTGAATAATTATTAAATATGAATAATTATTAAATACTGTAATTCAAAATTTATAAATACAAAAAAAAAATATTATCTCTTATGCGGGACATATCAGTGAAATAAACCCACACTCCTTGCGTGGGGCAAGCCCAACACAGGACGGGCCAATGTGAGGTAGGTCAGCCCACATTGTTACCCCTAGTCGTAACTTGCACTCCTCTTCACCAGAAATATTCACACTGATTTGATAGCCAAACCTTGTGCACTTTCTTCCTCCATTATTCTCAGATGATGACAATATGTTAAACATTGGTGTCCCAAAAATAACATTGAAACAAAAATTTGATTGTAAGATTGTTGGTTGAGTTCTTCTTGTGATGTTCATATTCTTATAAAGTTATTGTAAATAGTTTTGATTCTTTCTTGTTATTTTTCTTTTGTATATTTGATTTGAATCGTATGTTATTCACATCAGAAAGAAAATACAAAGAATATGTGCCAAATTATTGTCATTTACATATGATTTTTAATTTTAGATAAAATCTATAAAATATATTCATTTCCTTTTAACACTAGTATGAGGTAAAATTAAATCCTTTTAGATGAAGTACCATATAAGCTCTAAAAGGGGTAGATCAAATAGAATCTCAAGACTTTTTCTCATAAATACTATATCATTTGATAGAAATCATCTAGTTATTCAAAACAACATAATAGAGTTATACTTTCACTCACAACTCTTTTGGTTAAGTCTAGTTTTTTCTTAGGTCAAACTTAAGAGGTTTCATTAATTAAAACTTGATTACAAACAATTACACAAGTCACTCCTAACTATCATGAGTACATAAATCATTTATGATTGAGTCTTCTTATAATCTCCGCATAAGATTAAGAACTCAAGTATTAATTATAGCTGTCATTTTTTACGACAAAACAAATCATGTTTGATAAATGGAAGATAACTATTAGAAAAAGGATAAATATGTGACTTCCTCGCAAGTGGATAACGATACAAGGTGAAGGATAAACAAAGTTTCTTACATTCTAAAAAAAATTTTGATTACACACAAAGTTCATATAGATGAACGAGTTTTATTAGATGATACTCATCATTAAGGAATTTGAGGTGATAGAAAAGCTTTAAAAGAAATTGAATATAACTAAAAAAAACTTCTCTAGATCCTCTAATAGATAAACTCTTGGATACGTTTAGTTCTCAAAGGATTCCATTCATCAAAAGTTTGATTACAAAGTTAATACATATCAACTACTCTTAGTTATTCATTTTAAATTTCGCCTAAGAATTAAAAACACGAGTATTCTTTCCAGTTACGTTGCAATACATTTGTCACAAAAAAATCTTGCAATACATTTGTCACAAAAAAATATGCATAATTTTGTCACAAACAATATTAACATTTTAAAATCTAACTGGCTAACATATAATAGCAAAACCGAATTGTATATAATTAAACAATAAAAACTTCATGCATAATAATTAAAAATAAAAAAAATTACATCATTATCGATTTGGGTTATTGGATTTGCAGATTACAAATCCAATACTAGAGCCACACCTCAACAAATTTCATTGATTTAAGTTGGATTTAATAAAAGTAAGAAATCTGAAATAATATAATAGGTCTGCTTTAATATACTAAATTGATGGAATTCATCCAAAACAAAGTTATAATATCATTTAGTGTGCTAACCGATTGAGATAAGTACTATTTGGTCTTACACATACACTTCAAAGGAAAGAATGTGATTTTTTTTAAAAACTAAACAGATGCTAAAGATAAAATAAGGGACCACAATAAACCTTATTATTAAATGCAATTAATATATGTTAAAATAGTATGAGAAAGTAAACTATAATTTAAACTAGAAATTATTTAATGAAATTAATATAATTATAATTAAACGCATATAACTGGAAATGTTTAACAGGAAAAAAAACTAATAAATGAAATAATAATCATATAGAAATTGACTTACAATATTCTATATTTAATTAAAAATATCTTTTGCATCAAACTTAAAAATATTAATGCATTTAATAAATTAATGGATCTAAATTATTAATTGAATTCATAACCTATTTGTTAAATAATCAATTAATATATACATATATAGGAAATGAATTAAACATTATATAGTGGTGATTTAACTGCCCTATATCTTGTTCTGTCATCATACTTGTAGACCTAAACATCATTTTGGTTTCCATCCAGAAATTGAATAAGATGTTGTTTTTGGAATACATTGCAAATACAATAAATGAATAAATAAATAAATAAATAAATAAAGAAAGAAAGAAAGAAAGAGAAAGAAAGGAGATTCATTCATTTCTTGTAGTTCACTTTGAACATATACATACAGAAGTTTTCATACATAACACACCTTTGTATACAACAGCTATAGTTTTGATTTGTTTTCTTGATCATTACCATGGCTTGTTTCCTCCCATGTTCAGACCTAGGCACCAATGTGACTGTTAGCAGAGAAGAGTTCTTTAGCTTCCACAACATTGATCGTCTTCTCTTCACCCGTTTGGTGGTGGGGCTAGGTCGTGACACAAGCCAGTCCACACATGTGATGGCCTTCTTCATGTGGCTTGAAAAACAGTGCAAAGATATGTGTATGGTGAAGAAGCTGCTCCAATGGGCTGACCCCATGATCAATAGCCTTGCAGATGAAGCCATCATGGTTTTGAACTGCATTGAGAGTCCCCATTTCCCTTATGATGATGCTGTGAATGATGAGAGTTTGCCTCTAATCAGAAGCATATTGCACCAATCTGCATCCTTTAAATATTTCTATCACAACCGTGTGGCCATCATAGGAGCAGTCACCAAGTTACTTGATAGTGTTTGTGTGAGAGCCTTCACAGACATAATCAAAGAAGTGCAGTATATGAAGGTGGTGAGGGAACAAAAGTTAGAATATGAGAATCTTTATGGAAGTAATCCTTATGTTAAACAAGTGGTGTATCATAACACTCCAGTGCCTGGTGTTACTATTGTATCCCAACAACCTGCATTACCACCACCACAGTGGGGTGAAGGGAGTTCCACCTCTTGGGAGACCAATCCCAATATGTATCTTCCTCTAGAGAGTTATGGTGTTTCAAACCAACATTTCAATGACCTTGTTGCCATGATGAATCAGACTAGTATTTCTGCTCCAACCAGTGATGAAACACAGGAGGTGCCTGTTGATGATAGGATTATCTTCATGACATTCTCTAAGGGCTACCCTATTTCTGAGGCTGAAGTTAGAGCTTTCTTTGCAAGGTATGTAACTTCTATTTACTCTACAAAAACATATATCTGTTTGGTTAGATTCAGCTATTTATTGGAGTTTGTTAAGTTTAGATTGTCTTTTTGAAACTTGTAAATTGATGTGTGTCACTTGGAAAGAGTTGTAATGATGGTTAAAAATAATTTTTAATGACAGTGTTGTTGATAAAATCACAATGAAAAACAAAATGATTTTATAGATGGCTAAAATCCAGTATTCACTGTTATATCCATGACTGAGACTAGCTTAGTGAAAATGATCTATAGATTTTTGGATATAGATTGGGATATTTCCTGAAATATCACCTTTTATTTATTTTATTTTTTTTATCAAAAAATTATTTTTGAATATTTATTTTGTTATACAGATATATCTTTAGCTTTTAGAGTTCCAAATCATAATTGAGAACCATCAATTTATAATGGATTGTAAAACATAATTATAAATTTATATATATATATATATAACAAACTTAAACATAATGAAGATTATTTATAGATCAAGTTTATTCAAAAATATTCATGACTTAAAAGATCATTCGGAACCTAAAATCTATTGTAAATGAAAGTAAAAAAATTATTGCAAATTAATGAACTAATGAAGTGCAAACCTATTATAATATACATTCTAATAAAGTGAAAAAAAATCTAACATGTTATCTATGCTAAAGTATTATAAAAGTTAGTAAAATATATCATCCAAGTGTTTATTACATAATAGAACACTTTAAAGTCCATTATTGTGTCTCCATAAAAAAAAACTATATTGTACACTAGTTTAATTTTTTTTTATCAGAATATAATAGTAGTATCTATTGGAGAAATATAATGAATTTCAACTTCTATTGGAGAAATATAGTACCATATTCAACTCAATACTTATAAATAATAGTTTGAAATAGCATATAATATGCATACGAAAGACAAAAAAAGTAAATAATAAATTTAGTTTTGTATCATTTTTCTATTAATTTGTTTCCTAACAAACAGAAGGTATGGAGATATCGTTGAAGCATTGTACATGCAAGAGGTGGTTCCACCGGATCAACCATTGTATGCTCGTGTAGTGATTCGTTCAAGAGCCATTCATTTGGTTGATTATTTGCTTGAGAGCACAAACAAAGTGAAGCTCTCCATCAATGGAAAACATGCTTGGGCTAGAAAGTATCTTCGCAAAGGTAACAAATCACCAAGGGATAAATCCCCTGTCACTTCTCGACCACCTTCACCAACTTCTTCAGCCCGTCAATTTTCTTCATGAAATGTGTCTTTGGGTACTTCAATTATGAGAACATCTTAAGGTTTTGTTGTCGTCAATTGCATGCTTTATGTTTGGAAGGCTAGACTAATAAGCTGCTTCTGTAGAGCATTCCTAGTTTTGGAACAACATCTTCAACAACTGTCTGTTTAATCTTATCTTATATTATCTTTTTCATCAACTGTTACTTCATTCAACTTTTGAATGTTCTTGAATTCAAATAATTATTGTGGTTTTTATTCGAAATCTCATATCGATTAGAGCTGATGTGTTTTTTAATATATAAATGAGTGTAAATCTTACTTTATAAATCAATTTTATAAAATTGTGTTAGATTTAAAAATTTATTTTTTTAAAATGATATCAGAATCCTCAGAGTTTATTTTGACGAGATTTTATTGAATTTACAAAAATAAAAAACATTTTATATATATATAAATGAGTACATAATTCAATTTTTAAATGAGTTTTTAAGTCAGTTTTCTAATATTGAGTTAAACTTAAAGTTCACTTTTTAATAATTTTCTTTAATGTTTTTTATTACATGATTTTAGGCACTTTTGATATTTAATATGCATGCTTAATGTGTCATGTTTTAGTGCTATGCGAAACTCCTTGTCTGCACTTAACAAACACAATAGCTTCAAAGCTAACAATTTTTTTTAATAACCATGTATCTAACATGTTGGATAGTTTTACCTCCGTTGATATTTTAATGGTTAGTTGTGTGATAGGCGAAGTTAGGGCTAGGAACATCGTATCAACTGCAATGATGTTTTTGCAAGCTTATTTTCACTTAAAAAAAATGTGTTATTACTCTTCACTTATGCAAGTAATACACATCTTAATCAAGTTTTGGTACCTAGTTTTATTATTTTTTAAGAAAGGAAGAGGTTTTGCTATAGATATAGATAGGTTTCTTTTATTTTTTCTGTCCATGGTTGGATACCCCTTCCCTTTTATTTAATTTAATTCTTTGTTAAAAAAAAATAAAAAAAATTGGTGTGTTAATCTTATTGAACAAATATGCATAGCATGATGAGAAACTGAATGAAAATCCATGAGTGAAATTAATATAAAATAATTGTAAGGACATTGTTAACCTCTGATGGAAAGTTTGGTGTTGAATTCCTAATAGTTAGAAGATATAACAAGAAGCACAAATAAAAATGCTAATTTTCAAATTAGTGAGGTCTCTTTAAAGAAAGAAAAGAAAGAAGAACATTGCAAATCAAGTTGTGAAATGAATGCCTTAATTCTGCGTGTAAAATAGTAATTTTTAAGAACATTTAAACTAATTAGTTTGTGTAGTCTTTTGCCTCAAATTCATAACTTAGTTTCAGATTTTTTTTTTGTTTTCCTTTATGATTTTAACACCAATACAAGATTGTTATTCAACCTTTTTACCGCTTATTTTCCTCTTTATATAGCCGTAGGAAAAAAAACTAAAAGTTTTCAATCAAAGTTTCATAACATTCACATTTCTAAGTTTGAACTCAAGATCCACAAACTTAAAAAACAAAAATTTAGTTAAAAAATATCTTATAAAATCAAGATAATTATGACATTGAGATATGAGAAAGGTTCCACAATATTGATCGTCTCCTCTTCACCCGTTTGGTGGTGGGGCTAGGTCGTGACACAAGCCAGTCCACACATGTGATGGCCTTCTTCATGTGACTTGAAAAACAGTGCAAGGATATGTGTACGGTGAAGGAGCTGCTCCAATGGGCTGATAGCCTCGCAGATGAACCCATTGTGGTTTTGAACTGCATTGAGAGTCCTCATTTCCCTTATGATGATATTGTGAATGAGGAGAGCTTGCCTCTCATCACAAGCATATTGCACCAATCCGCATCCTTCGAATACTTCTATCACAACTGTGTGGCACATATTTCTGAAATATCACCTTTTATTTATTTATGAAATATCACTTTTTATTTATTTTATTTTTTTTGATAAAAAAATTAATGGAAATAAAAAAAAATATTCAGAATAGAATAGTTAATTAGTGATGATGACACATTTTTTTACATGACTATTGATTTTACAATTTTCTTTTGAATATTTATTTTGTTATATTAATGGTAATTTTTAAGAACATTTAAAATAATTAGTCTTTTAGCCTCAAATTGGTAATTTGAGATTTTTTTATTTATTTACATAAGTATATGTACAATAAATATATATATATATATATATATTCTTTCACCAAATTACAATCTAATTATGTGAGAATGAACTAATCACACAAAATTATATCATTATCAAATTAATTACATATAATTGCGTATCGTATAATAATTTTTAGAACTGGAACATCATGGTAATTTTTAATAACAATTAAACTAATTAGTTTGTGTAGTCTTTTAGCCTTAAACTGGTACCGCTTATTTTCCTCTTTATGTCCGATTATATAGGCAAACAAATTATAAGTTTTTAATCAAAGTTTCATAACATTAACACTTCTAAGTTTGAACTCAAGATCCACAAATTAAGAAGCAAAAATTTAGTTAAAAACTATCTTATAAAATCAAGATAATTATGACACTGAGAACAACAACTAACAAGACATAACTCAGAAACAAGAAAATAAGAAATTAAAAAAATGGTATTCAACTTCAAAAGAGTGAGTCTTAACTTTTTAGAAAAAAGTTTAACTTTTTAGAAAAAAGTTAAAAAAAATTATAAGAAGATGCTAAAAAAAATGAAGATCTCTTTATTCTAATGTGTATTTACATAACTCCATCACGTATATACAAGTATATGACATTTTATCCCTCCAAATTACAAATTACAAGTTAATTATGTAAGGATATATTAATTATAGGATTTTATCATTATTAAATTAAATACATATAATTGCATACATTTTAATAACGTACAAAAATTACATACAATAATTAGGAAACCGATTTGGAAGCTTCCCGTCCAAATTTGAAGGTACAAATATTATACAAGTCAATCTCTCAAATTTAATGATATAGATAATTTAAAATATTTAATATTGTATTATATTATTTAAAAAATAAATATATAATGGTATTTTAACTTAAATAATTAGTAAAAAATTATTTAACGTATAAAAAATAATAAGTCTCTTAAATTATTTAATTAAAAACAATAATTAACCTCTTAAAAACAACATAAAAAAATATTTACATGTTACATACATACAAAAATAATTTTGAAAGAATTATATAAAAATATTTGTGTATACTAAAATACGATTATAATGGAGAATCCTTTATATATAGGTATAGATAATAAAGAATGTGTTAATGATACAGATTTTTTAAAAAAAAAAAGGAAAAAATTGTTACCACTTACTTAATCGTTTTCGAGTACAGGTAAAAGGTTGAAAGAGATTCATCACAATTGGCAACTTCCTGAATTCTCATGACTGAACACCATAATTGGTTGATTGCAACAGACAGAATTATATTACAAGAAGCATCGAGGAACAGTATTCAGTGAGATATTATTCCACACATGTGAAGTTATACAATTGACAAGTAAATAACGGAGTTTAGAGGGTTTTAAATAATTATTTACAAGAGACGGAATGTTTTATAGCATGAGCCACCAATATCTAAAAACCGAGTAACGCCAACTACGTATCCTACAGTCTGTTGCTAAAGTTTCATGCCAGACCGTTGAACAATGTCATAGAGAGACAAAAGAATTTCGGCACCAATCAATGCAATAATGAGCCACTCAAGGAAATCGGATTTCCTATTTTGAAGAATTTCTTGCAGAAAACGGATGTTATGCTGCAAATTAAAAAGGGAAATAGGTAAATCGTATAAATAAAAAAGGAAAAAAATGTCAACGGAAAGTGCGGATAGAGAATCAAACAATAAATTGTTCTCCAGAAGTTACACCTCCACAAATTTCAACTTGAAATCAAGACTTGCAAATCTCTGAGTTAATTCAAATTCATCTCTGAGATATTCCCATATCTGAGCATATTTAGCATCTTTCCAAGCAATATCTGATCTGCAAAAAACATTTATATTTTATAATAAGACAAATAGAAGTTACAGACAAATAGAAAGACAAAAAAAACTCCAAATATAAAACACAGCCACAGCAGCTCCAAGATGACATGGACATGTTAAGAGGTGGGAAGATTCAAGAACTTTTGGGGGGATTCATGAATTTGCGCTATTATAATTGAGGTCACCTCTGGCCACTTTAATTGCGACCCTACTAGAATTAGTTGTTTGTTAGTGCTTGAATACTACTTCTTAAGGGCTGACCAAAGACCAAGTGCCGTATAATGCAGCCATTGAGATGACAGCTTTTAGCTTAAAAACTCAAATTGACTAGAGATATGCTCAAGTTGGTTTTTTAAGGTTTACATCCAAATTCTAAGAGTTCATAGAGAGAGTTTCGTAATTATGTGGAAATGAACTCAAACTCAATTACACATCAATTACAAAAAGTTTATATAGGTCAGAGGATGGAATCACTAATCTCTGACCAACTCTAAGTTATTTACAGATGACAGCTGTCAAGTGGAAAATAACAACCTACTGCTGTACAATAGAAATAAAATAAAATAAAGTATTGTAATTCAGACACCAAAATCATGCGCTAATCTTCTTTTCATGTTGTCTGGGGGAAAATGTCACTTCCTATAACACGGGATCAAGAACTTTGTTAATAGAAGAACCTTGAAGGAAAACAACTGAAATTGGTTTTCACTTTCATTGATATCCACACATAAAAATGCCTTGATTTCTTAGTTAGGAACAATAATATGATCACTAGTATTCCTTTACAATAATATAAAAATTTCTGATACTTTCAACCTAGATGAATGAGATGACTTCCATTTTGACCGAAGTTAAAAAATATCTTCGAATTCAGGTTAATGAGTGTAACTCAATTCTACAAAATCAACTTGTAAAGATTTGCGCTAGCCTTATAAGCACTTAGGTCGTACATATAGTCAATATGTGATTTCAACCACCTAAGAGTGAGTCTAGTCAACCCATTGTATAGCACTTCACTCAACTTTTCTGGTAAATCCCCCTTAGGAATGAGAAGCTGAGTCCACAATTTTATAGCCCTTATCAGATTATCAAGGTGACATGTTGCTTATAACTACAATTACCTAAAAAAAGCTATCAACCCTACTATCACATCCAACCTATGCCTTTAATGCTATCAGAAAATCTGGAACCACAAATTGAACCCATAGAAGTCATAGCAGTTCATAACAAGTCTGCAGAAGGAGCTGAAGTTCCAATCAAATGGAAAAATCTACCTGACTTTGAAGCTACTAGGGAACCCTTTGACACTCTAATAAAACAGTTTCCACACTTTCACCTTGAAGACAAGGTGAAACTTTTGGGGACAAGTATTGTTAGTAACAGACCTACTATTACAAGAGTTTATGTAAGAAGAGGCAGGAAGGAAAGGGATTTCGGCCCAAAAACCTCAAGAATCCACTAATGAGTAAAGTCAGTTGTATATAAGAAAAGAGAAGAGGAGAAATGGGGATGACGGACATAAATATACTGCTGACATTTTTCCAGCAAATATTGTTTATGTCTTCCTAACAAGTTTCTTTTTTTCACTGACCTTTATCCAGCCGGCATTACTGTTCGCATCCCCTCGTGGCCTCCTCTGTACGCACTTTACAAATTGGTTTTGCAAGGTTGAATTAGACTCAACCCATTTTCTAAGAGTCTTTAATAATAATAATCAAGAAGTATATTCTAAATATGAATCTTCATGGATATATCTAATTGTGTATATTTTTAGAATAATCTTACTGTTTTAATGCATGTTGTAATTGGTACACATCATATTTGTGATGTGTATCATCACTAATATTTAATTTACCCTTTAACTTTTTTCTATTCAACATGCATTCGAGAGGAAAAACCTTGTGCAATGATAAGGTTGTTGTCTTGTGACCTAGAAGTAATATTCAAATCTTGAAAACAACCTTCCATTTGTGGGTTTAAGGTTTCATACATCTACCCTCTCTAGATCCAACTGTTTCATTCATTGGACTGCCCTTTAAGATTTTCATATTGAAACTACTCGAGTCTACCAAAATAAAGAGCAACTAGTAACACAAGTACAATTTTCCTTTTCAACTTTGGAAACTAAAATTAACCTGCAAAATTTGTTACCACATACAGAATTATTACCTCTCAAATAGTCCAAGCTTTAGAATGACATCAGCAAGATTTGAATTTGCCTTGCCCACCAACTGGAAAAGTTTCTTCCTTTGCATTTTGAATTTTCCAGTAGCTTCCATCTCACGGTTTATGTCTGTAAATTCTGCGACCATCCCATCAACCTAGAATAAAAGCACAAGAGAGCTGTTAGACTAGACCTTTACAGGAATATAATCAGTATAAGGTATATACAAATATCAGAAAATCCTGACAAGATGAAGAACATACCTGCCTACCATAGTAATCAAGAGCAATACTTTGACCTAGCACACTACCAATAGTTCGAATTCCATCAACGTTCAAGTATTGTAACATTATGTAGTCTAGTCCACCTTCCATCCATGTGCTTAAAGATGGTTTTTCTCTAACTTCATACTCTAAAATCTCATGTAAAAACAGAATAAAAGTTAAATTTTATAAAAAGCATTCAACGAGACCATAGAAACTTAAAATGAAAAAAATGTAATAAACAAAACAAGGCAATAGTGCATCTGAATAATAATTTCATAAACCCAGTAATATACACGCTATGATAATAGTAGATTTTCACATGTCTACAAAAAATACTGCTGGAATCCACCAGTACATGAATCACAAATTCAAAGCTACAACACAGCAAAATATGGGCAGAGTCTACATTCTTTTCCGACAAATGAAGAAAAAAGTGACAAAGTTTAGGCATGTGTAAGTGTTAAATAGAATTAATACCACAGTCCAAGAAAACACAATCACTCAAATAGAGGTGGAAGATATTTATGCTAATGGCATGCTCTTCTTTTTGGAAAAATGCGCAAGATATTTTTGCTAATAACATTCAACATCTCTTTGATGTGACTCAATAAGTAACCTATCTCAGAAAGACTGATCATAATATGATCTCACATATAATAAAGGTTTGGACTGCAGTACAAGAATTGAAGAGATTTCTTGTGGTTGGTTCATTGGAGGATATCAACAAAAAACTTGCTAAGTTATACTAGTCCAAATTCTAAGAAGTCTCCACTCAAATTTTGATCATGCATGGTACCAAATTTTAGCCAGTGATCAAATTCCTTCAAAGAACAACTTAGTCACTAGACTTCTTTGGATGCCTGTCTTGTTAAAAGATGAAAATTCAGTTGAAGTTATTGAAACAGCATATACATATACACACATATATATATAGGAAACAAATCAAGGGAAAACTTTTCCTATTGTGAGAAATGAGAACTATATATCTAGACCATATAAACATACATGATGATCAACCTTAAAAATTAGTTAATGGTTACGTGACCACTTAAAATAAGTTATCTGCATTTTTCTTTTAATATTAGCCATTTAAATATGATCTAATGGCGTATATTTATAGTTCTCAATTCACAAAATATAACTGTCCTCATTTGATACAAGTGTGTGTTGTATTTCAACTGCTTTGTGACTTGCAACATTTGGCCGCAATGCTATCTGGTATTTCACGTGGCAGCTTTTTGACTTTATTCCATTTTGATATTCCACTATTGATAACACAGATGAAAACGTATGCATTATACTTTAAATTTAAATACAAATTGGATATCAGAACTCACCATCCTTTCTCATTTCTGGAAGCAGACCAGATGCATGCTTCTTAACAATTTTCAAATAGTCATCTACCTCGTGCTCAGCGACATTAAACAATACAATGGAACCATACTGAAAAACCACCATATAACAGCCATTGCTTCCACTCAAGAAAGAACCCAGACCCTAAAAAGGTAGTTTGCAGTCACAATCATTGATCTTATGACTTCAAATGTTAATAAAACAGTTTAGAGGGTACACAATACACTTGATCCTCCAAGGTATGAATGTTTTATGTAAGAATAGTGACCAATAATTGGAAAAAAACTACAAAAGAAGTGCCATCAATTTGACTTAGTAGAATGTGAACATGTATTACCAGTATTCACTAACTTCAAATTCTATCCTGAACCTCGTTGTAGAGGGATTTTAATGATACACCAATGGCATGAGTCCATTCTCACGATGTTTTTCATATGAAAAGGTTTAACCATTAAACATAACAAAAAAGAAACAATAGTCTGTCAATAGTAGTTGAGGTCACAATTTCATCATTTATCTTTCCACCAAGTAAAATTAAAACAAATTGATAAGCACTTGTGTGCATGAATTACTTTGAATCATGTCCTCAAAACTCGTACACCTTTCTGGATGTCCTCAAATACATATTATTCCTAACCGTACAGGATATGCACTACCTAGATACAAGAATGACATACCTTCGAATCACAAATATCACCAAACTTAAGAACTATATAATTCGTCATCCGTGATGATGGCGGGACAACGTTTGGTTTGTTCTGTTCCACCAAGCTTTTCAAATCAACACTACATTCAAAGAAATGGAAGAGATAAAATAAATCAACATTGATATACATATATAGTATGAAACAACAAGCCATCAAGAACGTAGCAACATTTAGTTATCCTACTTTAAAAATCTGCAATATTACTTTGTCCTAAAAACAGTTCATGAATTTACCAAATAACTGGAGAAGACATTCTTAGTTACCCATTTATCTCAAAAAAATTATAGATTTCTAATGACAACAAAATTAGAAGAACAATGAGCACTGTCTTGTCTTGTCTTGTCTACAACTATAACTACAACTTTACAAGCATAGTTCATGCGAATTAACAATGAGCACTGTCTTGTCTTGGAGCACAGAAGGCACAACTTTCACATTTAAAAAAAAATGACAAATTCAGCCAAAAGAATGAAGTGACTGGTGGGAAAAACGGATAATTTTCCCACTAAAACAAAACCCTAACAGAGCTACCCGACAAATAATATTGAATAAATAAAGCGGAATAATAAAAGAGATAAAGAGGAAAAACACACCCGAAAATTGTTAACGGAGTTCGA
>Ga0123342_1001493_pt1 | contig 39400 bp, 41 predicted proteins | sample Turbeawhitnodule_FD_89960 | JGI IMG/M metagenome (GOLD analysis project Ga0123342, IMG submission 89960) | Root nodule microbial communities of legume samples collected from Mexico - Turtle bean Mexico white nodule | ecosystem: Host-associated > Plants > Roots > Nodule | place: Mexico: Nepantla...
AGCGTCGGAGTGCAAACGGCCGCTAGGGCGCCCTTTTGTCCTTCTTTGCAGGAATCCACAGGTAACCAGTGGGAAGGAGTCCCTAGCTGACGGTTGAGGTCGCGCACGAAGACGTCCCAGGTCGACCAGACGGAACAATAATGGAGAGGGTCAGTCATTGTACAAGGGAAAAGGAGCTGGAAAAGTCACTCTTCTTGCTCCTTCTAGCGCCTAAGAGAGAAAGGAGTAGTAAGAGTCACTTCTTCCAACTTTTCCTAAAAAATGAGCCTATAATGCCTTACAATGAGAGGTATCTTTTGGTTTTCCTCTTTTGGCATTTTCCTAAGGCTACTCCTATATTAAGAACACTAATAGGAAGAACTTCAAGTATTGTGGTCCTTGACCATTCCTCCTATTGATGACATCTTTAAATGCTTATTGAGATGACCCTTCAAATATAGCATCCTTGGTCATCTTCATGTATTTTTTATTCTCATCAAAACTTGATGAGCAAGTGGTTTGGAGATGCCCAAACTTGTGTCTGCCATATTTAGTCTAGCTCATAAACTCATGCTTGCCATCATCATTGATGAAGTTAACAAACTTTTTGGAACTTGATGAAGCAATTTGACGTCTTCCTCAAGCATTTGAAATTGATATTCCAGATCAAAGGAAAAGGTCTGAGATATTGAATGTTATCTTAAAAGAGAATTGTTGAATGAAGAAAAGAAGGGGGAACAAATGTGGTTTCTTTTTTGTAATTTATGGGCTCTATGGTGTGTTAATTCTATTGCTGCCATAGCTCTAATACACTATAGATTTTTGTTGCAATTTTGATATGGTATCACAGATTTGTTGCTACAATGGTGTTGCCACACACGCCGGTTTTCTAGTTTTCTTCTTAATAAATGAGTTTCTTGAATTCTATTTTTATCCCTTTTCTTACTCTATTTTGTGAAGACAAATAGGGGGAGAATAATCTGATTTTCAATGTTGTACTGCTGCAGTTTATCTGGTTTGAATTTGGTGTGTATGTTGGTTTATTGTTATAACTGGTTTATCTGCTGGTTTAAAGCTGTGTAGAAACTCTGATTTTGCATCTCACTTACATTAGTTTTCATACTGAATTTGCTGATTTTCTTTGTGAAAATCACATAGTGAAAACTGGTTTAGTGATGCAAGAGAATCTAGACATGATTACTCTTTGGTACTGCATATTTTAGTTGTTTTGCAAGTATCATCAAATTCAAACAGAACAACACAAGCAAACCAGGGATTTATCTTCATCAAATAGGGGGAGATTGTTGAACAAGAGCTTTAATGTCTACAATTCTCTATGGATTGCTTGAAGGTTGGATGTAGCTTGTGTGTGTGAGTTCTGAGTAGTTTGTATTTGTAAATCTGCTCTTACTTAGGATTCAAAGTTGGTTTAAATCAAATCCTTTTGAAAAAAAGTGTTTTGTAAAGAAGTGGAAAAACAACCAGTTGTTTTATCGTTTCAATCAGTTGTTTGACACTTAGTGGTTTTTGAAACAGGTTTTGACAAAGCTTGAAATTAGTTTTCTTGTTGTCAAACCAATTCAATCTGTTGTTTCGATAATTCAACCGATTGTTTTTTGAAAACTCTTAACAAAATTTGTTAAGTTGGGTAAATCTGTTTTAATTGATTCAAAACGATTTTGGCTCCTTCATTAAATGCTTTTAACTGCATTTTGGAGTTTAAATAGTTTGTTTTACGCTCTTGGTAGTAATAATCTGAGATTGATCTTGTGAAAACAGTTTTCTTCAAGATTTACATCAAGCTTTGCTTGAAATTGCTAAGAGTGGAATAAGATTGTTATGTAATCTTTTGTGATTGACTCTGTATCAGGTGTGATCTTTCCTTATTCTCTCTTAATTTGTATTTCTGTAAAGAACTATGTTTCAAAGAGTCAAAGGGTGTTCTGATATGTGGTGTGTTGTAGTTCTTGAGGGATTCAAGATCACTTCTTTGGTGTGTGTGTGTGATTGTAATTTGTGGTTGATTGCATAATGGAATACCCAGTGGTTTCTGGGGACTGGATGTAGCTCTTGGTGTAAGAGTGAACTAGTATAAATCTGTTTGTATGATTCTCACTTTCCCTAATCTCAATTATATCTATTTTGAGTTTTTTTTATAAACTGCTGATAAAAACAACCGGTTGAATCACAAAAATAATTCGTTGATTTTTTGGAAATCAACTAAAACAGTTTTTTGATTTGTGCATTTTCATTCCTTTGGCTTTGGTTCTTCACTGTCTTTCTCTATACCTTCAAAGTTTGCGAAAAACGTTTAAAAAAAATTCACCCCCCCCGTTGGTTTAGGTCTACAATTCTAACAGTTCTCTCATTGTGGATAATACTAGGTTAATTGAAATGTTAAACTTCAACTTAGATGTCCCTTTTTTTTATCTTATAAACTTTATTTGATTCAAAATGATGGGGATCTTATTGTGAGTCAACAAGTGAAAGTCAAAACTTCTTTATCACACTATGCTAAAAATATTTTAAATAATATTGTGTCTTTAGAAGCTTTTAATATTTTGTTAGAACAACTTGGCGAATTTGATTACCATGGTTGTTCTAATAAAATCACTTTCATGTACAAAGGAAAAAAGTTTATGGTTAGTTTTTTATACAAACCAACTCGACAAGTAGATGACTAAGGACACCATAAGTTTTGTTAGATTATATGGCCTTAAATAAGAGGGGGGTGAATTGTTTATAAAATATTTTCGAAAACTTTGAAGGTATAATGAAAGTCAATGAAGAATCACAAAGAAAGAAACTAAGGAAAGCAAAGCACAAAGTTGTTTTAGTTGATTTCCAGAAAATCAACTGAATTCTATTAGGATTTTCAAAGACACAATCGGTTGAAATCACGAAACAACCAAAGCTTCCTTTTCCTTCATCTTTTCCTTCCATTGTCATTCCATTCAATTCATAAATATGTTCTTGTTTTGCTTCCTTGTTTCTATTTGGTCATTTTCTTTTGCTATTGCTTTCATTGTTTAAATTCGCACCATATCTTGTCATCATCTTCACCTTATAATTGTATTTTCCTTTTGTCTTTGTGAAATGAACCTTCACATCTACTTAACCACTTGGTTAAGTTAATGTCCAGTGGGGATTTTCCTTAGGTTTTCTCTCTTAATTGCCTTAAAATCTCAATCATAAATCTAAAGTGTCACCTAAATGAACAATCCTAAAATCAACTCACATCAAAAAGTGCATTGAAGTTGAGAGAAAATGTGAGTTTTTGAATGGAATTGGAGGTGCAATGAAGGGAAAGAGGTGTGGCCAACTTTCCTTAGGTTTACTAGGTCAATTAAGCTCTTTAACAAGGGAAATTTGGAAGAGAATGAGGTTTGAAATATGAATTCTTCATTCAAGAATGGCAAATCTAAATACATGAGCTTTGTTTGAGGTATTTATAGATGAGGAAAGTGAGGGTAGCTTACTCCTTAAGGAGGGTGAGTTGTGGTGACTTAAAGAGGTCGTGTATGTCCTCTTTGAGATGCTCTAAAGATCCTTACTTGTGTGACAAGTTAGGGTTTCTAGAGTGTCTTTGTTTCATCTACAAAGTACTCTTGAAAAGAAATCAAAATGTAGTACCTATACATGAGTATTCTACTATTTACATTTTATGCATGACTAGAATTCATAATGGAGCACATGAGAAGAGTCTTCAGACTAATGTCTCCTTTTTGTATTCTTCTGGTCAGGGCACGAGTCAAAGGTCCTGTACGGATGGTGTTCGATGGTCCTCCATTAAGTTTCATGTGTGTTTTTTGTGGAGTGCATCGATATGCCCATAAGACTTCTATCAACTCTTCGGTCCACTTGCCCTTTGTAGTGTTGAGTCGCTTTTTTAACTCATTTAATATGACTTTGTTTGCTGCCTTGGCCTGCCCATTGGTCTGGGGATGTTCTACTGAAATGATAATATGTTTGATACTAAGTTCCTTGTAGATATCTGCCAGTCCTCGGTCGATAAATTGTCAACCGTTGTCTGTGATAACTATGTGGGAGATGTCAAACCAGCATATGATATTTTTCCAAACAAAGTTTTGTATGGTTTTGGCTGAGATTGCTACGAGAGATTCGACCTAGATCCACTTTGTAAAGTAATCAACTCCCATCAGAAGAAATTGCATTGTTCCTTTCCTAGACTGAAAAGGCCAATGATATCCATTCCCCATATGGCGAACGACCACGAGGATAAGATATGATGTAAGCTTTCGGGCTTCATATGAGATAAGGCATCGTACTCTTGGCACTTTAAGCACTTTTTCACATACTTTGTACAATCACTTTGTACGAACGACCAGTAATTATCGACTCGAAGCCCTTTGTTGTCATCATTTGTGCAGCCTAGTGGATGTTGCATACCCCTTCATGGATTTCATCCATGATGTAAACAACCTCGTCTTTGGAGATGCATTTCAATAAAGGCCATGCATACCCCCTTCGATATAGATATCTTCCTATAAAGACGAACCTCGCACTTTTTTCTCTCATCATTTTTTCTTCTTTCTCTTCACATTCCCCGCTTTCTAGGAAACGTTGAATGTATGTCATCCGGTTTCCTCCTGGTTACGGTCATGCATTCATCTTGACTGATATTTGGGTTTTTGAGGACAACATATATAGCCAACCAATGAATACCTTTTTTCTTGGTGGTGGAAAGTCTTGATAAAAAGTCGACTCTAGTGTTATTTTCCCACCTTTTTTGTTCGACGTAGACAGAGTCAAATTTAGATATTGCCCCAGATACTAGGTGATAGTATCTTTATAAAAGAGGCTTTTTACCTCAAATTCTCCCTTCACTTGTTCGACCACTAGTTTAGAATTGTTTCTACATTATACTTTGCAAGCTCCCATTTCATATGCCAATGTCAAGCCTGCTAGTATGGCTTCGTATTTGGCCTGGTTATTGGAAGTTTTAAAATCAAACTTCAGGGATTGCACCAAACAAAGGCTACCCGACCCTTCAAGATTACTCCTGCTCCACATGATTTTGTATTGGACTATTCGTCCACGTGTAAAGTCCATTATATGTCTTCATCATTGGGTTTAAGGCTTAATTTTGTCGAGAAATTAGTCAAACATTGTGACTCGATTGCCCCCCTCATCTCATACCATATACCAAACTATGAAAAATCAATTGATCATCCAATCATTTGCCTGACTAAGTCAAGTTTAGCCAAGATTTTCATGATGGGGTAGTTCGATCTCACAATTAACTTGTGATTTTGGAAATACATCTCTATTCATCGAACGGTGATTACGAGTGCCAAGTCGACATTTTCTATCATTTGATATCTAGTCTCGACACCATGTAAGATTTGGCTAATGAAGTATATTGGTCGTTCCTTTTTATCTACATCTTAAACAAGTGTAACACAAATAGCTTTGTCTGATACTAACAAGTACACAATGATTTGTCGTTGGGGATTCAGTTTTTGTATTACCAGGGGTGCTACAAGGAAATTTTTTAGTTAAAAAAGTATTTCTTCATCTTACGGGTTCCAATTGAACTTGGCGGCCTTCCTCAGTAGCTGGACAATCGGTTTGGTTTTTTCAACAAGTTGTGGAACAAATATGGATAATGTCGTTAATCGACCGATCAGTTTTTGTACCTATTTTATATTTAGGGAGCTCCTCATTTCTATGATTGCTTTGCATTTTCCTGGATTGGCTTCGATGCCACGGTGTGTTAGCATGAATCCTAAGAATTTACCCATTCAACCTCGAGCGCACATTTTTTCGGGTTCAATCTCATTCCATGATTTCTCAATGCCTTAAAGACTTTTTGCAAGTCCTCTACAAGTTATACACATGAATCAAATTTGACCATGATGTCATCAATGTATACCTTGACAATCCAGCAGAGCATCCCTTTAAAAAATTTATCCATCAACCTTTCTTATGTGGCCCTAACATTTTTCAAACGAAATGGCATTACTTCATAATAGAAGTTAGCGTAGTAAGTCATAAATATATCTTTTCCTTGTCCTTTCAGTGCATTCAAATTTGATTATACTCAGAATACGCATCTAAGAAACTTAACACACGGTGGTCGGACGCACCGTCTACCAAGCGATCAATGTTCGACGACAAGTAAACGTCCTTAGGGTAAGCTTTGTTCAAATCTGTATAATCTATGCATATCCTCCACTTCCCATTCACCTTCTTCACCATCACCACATTGACTAACCAAGTGGTGTACTATGCTTCACGAATACCCTAGCTTTTGCCACATTACTTTTTTTTTCACCCATTTTCCTCTTTTTTTGGACTACTGTTCGAGCCTCTTTTTTCACCGATAACCTTTGTGGGGCTCACCCGAGGCATGTCGAATGCGGTCCAAGCAAAGAGATCAACATTATTTACTAGCGTCTGGCTTATGATGGTACCACCGTTTGCAGACAACGACATTCCCATGCCAATGGGAGTGTTCGACATCTTACAATGGGACAATTTTGAGGTCTTCCCCTAACTCTAACCAGATGTCATTCATCTTGGGATCAATGTCCACAAAGGCGACTGTATGCTCCATCCTCAGAGCAATGGGTTCTCGGGATTGCTCTCTATTTGTTCGTTCCACCTTTAAGTTAGTCGCTTAACACTCCCTTGCCACTTTCTGGTCCACGTGTACCATAATGATATAGCCGAAGGCCAATGGGAACTTCATGGGCAAGTGTGGTGTTGAAAATATGGCTTTGTTTTTCCCGCGCCAGAATTGCACTATATACGTATTTGATTTATCATTTTTTTTGTACTTTGAATTTTGATACACTTCTTTTTTTTCACTCTTTTATAACACTTCAAACTACTAAAATCCGGAGTTTCAGAATTTTTCTCCCACAAAATTAATTTTCATAAGCAATTCCAGTCAGCACAAAAACTGGAAAACAGAGAAACCTATGCTGGAACTAAAAAACAGAACTAAGAAACTTCAAAGACACAAAAAAATTGATGTATAGAACTAATACACAAGCATGAACTCAAAAATAAAAATAAAATGCACCAAAGGATCAAAAAACAGAAAAAAAAAACTGCACTCAAGGAAAAATCAAGCAACCAAAATTATCAAAAAAAAGTACTACAAAGAAGTGATGACATTATAAGAGAAACAAGGCATGACAAAACATATATGAATTCAAAAAGAAAATTGACTCAAACACAATGAATTGTACCAATTAAAAACAACAAGAAAGACTTAAAGAAAGCAAAAACAGAATAGCTAACACAAAAAATAGAATTAAAGTGTCAATCAACTCAAAAAAAAATTTGAACACAACCATAGCTCTAGATACCACATGATGTGAGTTGAATCAAGCATAGACAATTTTCAGCATATGAACACTACAATATATGTGAAGAAAGACGACAAATAAGAGTTGAAAACAAGGACAAACAATTAGGAATAAGTGGAGGAACTTAAGGAATCATCATTGAAGTACAAAGCCTTCTAATAGATGAACCAAACTCTAGATTGAGTGTCATTCCACAATGAACCGAAACAACACAAGGAATTGGAGATACAAATACAAAATCAAATTAAGCTACAAGTGCAGAATTGAAAGTAGAACATAAGATTAACAAGAATATTCGGTGGAATTTAAAGAACAACACCTAAAAACACAAACTACCGATTGGAATTGCTAAAACAAGATTCAAAATGGAAATGGAAATGGAATGAAGAAAGAACTTATTTGGATGAAGACTTGAAGGAGATGGACACGCCACTTGGATGGTGAAAGATCCAAGATGAGTGCTAGTTGCCGCCACTTGAAGCCCTCCAAAGCTCACAAGATAAGACTTAGTGAAGGAGATCAAATCTCTCTCAATTTGAGTAGAGTTTCCTTTCTTCAATTTCTAAATTCTGAAGTTACAAGAGCATGGCCTCTCTATTTATAGTAGAAGAGGGTTGGAAATGAAAAGGCACAATTCAAAAACTAGACTATTCAAAATCAGAGCCAAAAACAAGTCACATGAGAAGTGTGACTTGCTTTCCTACTTTGGCACCTCTTAAAACTATATCTACACCTACTCTTTTATGTCACATGGAAGGTGTGACTTTGTTTTGAACATTAGCACCCCTTATTTAATATCTACACCTTCCTTTTAAAGTTCTACTAAAAAATACACAAAAGTAATTACAAAAAGAGACATCCATTGATGCTCATTTATTAATGTTTGGCCTTACTCCTCATGGGTTGGGCTTCTTGGGCTTGGGCCTCATCTTTTGAAAAGACTAATAAAAAGAACTTTAAATGTTTTGGCCCTTGTTCATTCCTCCTATTAATAGCATTTTTTTTATTCTCATCAGTTGACAAATGGTTTTCCCAAAAAAATGTTATATGAGGTATTTGCTTGAACTATTAGATATCTTATATTGATAATCCAACTCAGATTTTTTCCCTCCCTGAATGTGGTGGTAGAGATCTATCTATCATCGTGTGTCCACCTATTTGTTAGAAAAACCAATGATTTCGTCATCGTACAACTGTATTTTTGCCTTTTGTATGCTCATCATTTTTTAATGTTTTCCTATAGAGTTTGTCTACTGAACTTCCCTGATCAACAAATGTTTGCAAACTGTCGTTGTCCACTATAATGGCCATAGGGTCACCCTGTGTCGAATCGATCATCCCCATCTGTGAAGGTGATGGGGTGATTCTCCTTTATCTTGGCGTACATTCACGAGTGCTATAAAGGTTAAGTGATGTGGGTGACTAGTTGCAAACTGTGTCCCAAACATAAACGTTAAGGTTTCAAAGCCTCGTAAACCAGCAAAGGGCTCATCCCTTCATTGATGTAGGGAACACTCAACATAAAAATGAGTCGTCTAATGTAAATAAGTTCATATGAGTGGTGTAGATATCCATGTGCTCATTCGGATTTGTGGTTTTGTCATACAAATCCATGTTCAGTCCCTTCCAGGTTGGTGGTAGTTGTGCCCCCATGATCCTATTGATAAAAGGGTGTCTTTTGGGTCCACCCGTAGTGTCTAACGTGCGAGCGAATTGATTGATTCATAACTCATTGTTCTGACTTTTGTTCTTAGTCGATCGGGTCATGATTGATGGTTCCTTTGGATTCTTTTGTTGAGTACCCTTAGTCTCACTCTTTTGCTTCTCAATTGAGTTGTTTGTGATCAGCTACCGCTTCATTTCTCCGTTCTCCCTTTAGAGGACGCGTATCTCCTCCTTTTTCTTCTGCCTTATCTCGACCATGCCCCTTTATAGGGATAAGAGCAAAGCCATATGCTCGACTTAAGTCATCTTATCGTTAATTATGTTTCTTGTTGATATCATTTGCTTGACATCTGCTAGGCTCTTGGTCCCACGCTGGGCACCAATTATACTCATAAGGGGCCTCGACAGTACCTACTACCAACTGGACAACTGATTCTTCTTCCTTGGTCATGCTTTCCTTCCTCATCTTCTTCTCGTGTTTAGGCTTCGGCTCTCGGTCGGGAGTGAACATGCAGAAAGTTCTTCAATGCTCAAGTGAGTATTCAATATTTAGGTGATGTTAAAGTTGTAATAAAGACGTACCTTTGGTTTGTCTAATGTGTTTATTTATACAATTTGTAATGAGCTATATCATTGATGAAACACATTTAATGTGTATAATCATAAAAATGAAATTACTTGATTTTTCGTGTATCCCCTTTTACCTTAAGGTTTTTATACTGGCTAGTCGGGCAGCCTCCGTTACTGGGTTTTACCGAATCGTCCGACCCCTACTAGTACACTTCAAAATATATTAATTGTACAATTTAGAAGGTATACGAGAATCCATAAATACCTTCCAAACTATAAATCCGAAATATAAATTTATATTCCAAATTGTACAATCTAGTATATAACTTTATATTCTGAATTGTAAAATTCGGATTATAATCTTTTAGACCGCCCAATTAAAATGCTTAATACCTTATAAATTATAAAATCTAGAATATAACTTTAATTTTCAAATTATATAATCCAAAATATAACAAAGAAAATACATTATATTTAGGTTTCTATAATCTAAAAATTAAACGAATTATACAATTAAAAAAAACACCTTTCCGCAAACAAAATCAATAATCTCACCAGCAAAAACAACCTCTCCCAACCACTGAAAAAAACCACCACAATATAAAAAAAAAAAATAAAAAATACCACAAACCGCCACAATCTACCACATACCACCACACAAACCACCAGGCAACTATCAACCAAATGAACAAACACAACAACTTTCCCCACAAACCACTACTACACCTAGCCACCAACTCAACGAACACCAAAATCTTCGCAACTAACCTAAATTCACCTCCAACAACCATTGACTTAAAAATATTTGCAAAAAAATATTTTTAAAATTACAAGAATTATGAACGTCCACGAAGAAAAGTCCCTAAAAGTGTGATATAATAATCCTTAGTCCAAGAGAGTTAAAGTCCATTAAGGAGCCGGAGAAGGGCTTCTAACATTTTGACTACTATTACTCTCTTTCATCTTTTATTTTTTTATTTATTTTGATTTTGATTTTATTCATTAAAGAAAATTGTTAACTTTTTACCCATATTAATACAATGTATAATGTTATTTTCTTTGTAAATCCCATGTCTCTTTGAATTTATAATCTCTTATAACAATTAATTTGATTTTTTTATAAACTTTATTGGATACCTGTTGTTCAAATTGTATGAAAAATAAATGGTGAATTTTACATCTACAATAGTTTTCAAGATTTAAACATGGTGGATCACTCTAAGATAAAATTATTTCAACAAACTTTATTTTAAAGTATTCGAAAATAAATAGAAAATTAATGAAACAAATAGAGGTGTCACACAAATAATAAATATTTCTCTAAAATATTACTTTAATTAATATAATTATGTATTTTTATTAATTAGGAATTATAGAAAGCATTTCATGCAATATCACTCAATTATAAAATAATAATTAGGTATAGAATTAAATTTTATCATTATTATTAAATATACAAATATATTACTTAATTCATGTATGATTTAATTATTGATTGATTTATTTTATCAAAATATATAATAATTGTAATCACTTTGATTGCTATAATTATATCATATAATCATACGAATTTAATGAAATTTAGATGATAAAAAAACTAATATAGTAATGTCACGTGACACCTTTTCATGCAGTGATTTTTTATAGATAGATAGACAAAACAATACTCATGTGTTAACATATATTTTTGCAAAACAAAATATAAATTGTAAATTCGTTTTCCAGTCATATATAAATAACTAAACCACGTTGCTTTTACTAAATTTAGAAACTAATTATATATTAAATATTTATAAAAGTTAAAAGTAATATTCTAAATATTTTGCATGTATTTTATCTTTTAAAAGTAATAAAACCATTTAAAAATATATTCAAAGTATCTTAAATGAATAGTGTACATGAAGTTTTAAAAAGGCTCACACCAGTGATCGTTTTCGACCCGGCCCGCTAAAGCCCATACATTAACACAGCAAGAAAACAAACGGAAACCCTAACAATAGGCCTATAAATACGGCAATCCCTTCCCTCATTCCATGAACCCTAACTGAATCCTCGTTCAAGAATCTCCCTAGTTTCCACTGCATCTCCTTCCTTCTGCAGCTTTTGCCTTATTCTTAATTTTTAATGTTGTTGTGTTTCTCGCTGGTGTTTGGTTGGGCGAAGATGAAGAGTGCTTGAATATTCTGACACCTCTTGTATGAGATGGATCTTTGCAAAAGGATTCGTCTTTGAGCACAGAAAGCAACTCTCTGAGTCCAAACAAACTAGGGTTGCGATCTTCTTTCGCTATTTCAATTATTTCTTTAATTTCATTCCCTTCAATTTGAGGTTCCTGCCTAATATTGCAATTCTTTGTACGTCGATCTGGTATGTCAATGAATCTATCGTTAGGCTATATTAACGTTATTTTAACCAGCATGTATGTCTTTAATATACGTGTTGTCTATCTTTAGCTCCGAGTATCCTTTTTTCTTGATAGGATATCTCGGTGACAAGATAGGTAAATTTATTTTGAGAATTTGAATGATTGGTTATTTTATTTATTTGAAATTGGTTTTCTAGATTCGTTTGTGTCGTGAATATATGATGTTGAATGATGATAAAATCAGACGGATTCCCACTGATTTTTTTATGTGATTTAACAACCAGCTACTACTGACAACATCATATTCGTATTCATTGCTTTGTATTTTTTACTGGATTTATGCTATCTATTGGTCATACCTATGAATTTATATATAATTATTTGTTATTTATATAACTAATTATTTTGAGATAATTCATTCTTAATGATAGCTGGTGATGCTAGAAGATATTTTGTGATGCGAATCGTCCATTTAAGAATCTGAATTATTGGTTTTTTGTGTTTTTTACTTTTTATTTCTAGATTTGTTTTTGGGTATTGAATGTATGATGTAGAATGATGATAAAATCAGACGGATTCCCACTGATATTTTTATGTGATTTAACAACCAGCTACTACTGACAACATCATGTTCATACTCTTTGCTTTCCATTTTTATTTTGATTTCCTCTATCAATTCTATGTTATGTATTTGTTTGTTATTAATTATGTACTTAATTTATTTTGAGAAATATTTCATTCTTAATGATAGCCGGTGATGCTAGAAGATATTTGCTACTCTTGATGGGAATTGCCCATCTGATGATTATTATCCACCAAGATCTCTGAGGCTTTCATTATTGTTGCACACTATGTTAAATGTTTTACGATATGTTTCTTATAATTTTTGAATTAATATTTTGCCTTTTCCGTGTTGTGGAAGATTTTATTTTTCTGCAACATTTACATACGTAATGCTTCTCTATCTGGTCTGTGTGGATTTGTTTAGTTCCCATTATGACTCGTTCCCTTGAAGCTAAATGTATTGTGTTGCTTTTCTAAATGTCATCCTTCAGTATGTTTCTCCGTAACAGTGGGATATAAGTTAAGCAGCTATATTTTATCGATCACATTTTGACCAATATTTTTATACGTAGTTGTACCTACGTATTACCTGCATATTTCCAATATTTTTATCCTTGAACAATCCGTTTATTGGGACATGTTGGATTCTCTGTAAGTCTAATTCCTTGTTGAGCTGTTTTTCAAAGCTGTGCTGCGTTTCCATTGAAGATAAAGTAATGAATATGCGGACGTGATTTCAAATGTTGCAATATCTTGGTCACCTCAAGCATTTGTGTTCTGCGTATTGGGAGTGGAACGAGGACCTTATTGTAATAGGCATTAGAGTTTTTCCTTTCCTTTTATCCAATATTTACTACGTTGTCCCGTAGGATGCAGATATGATCATCAAGAAACTTGATGACTTTGCACTCTAATTATTGCTACCCATTAAAATGACATACCATTATGAATCTTGATTCTCGGGATGTAAGATGTGTTGATTTTTATTTTATTTTATTTTGTGTATGTGCTTAATTATGGTTTGAACCTTTTCAATTTCAATCCCATCTCGATGTCCTTTGTATCATTAAACCACATTCCCTTTTACAGCCTACCGCTGGTTTGTCCTTGAGCTTATAGTCTAATGAAAAGTGTCTACCCGAAGCACCACTGCTATATAGCTTCACAGCCTTGTTGCGTCAGTATCGTTTTAACGTAGCCTGTTTGAAGTTCTATTGTCGGTTGTGAAGGAGACTGTTGAGACTAATTTTTCAGGCAACATCAGTTTTAACAATTCATCTAGAGTGGGGATTGCTCAACGAGTGGGGTTTAACTGAACTTCGGTAGCTACTCTTCTTTAAAAGGTAGAGAAGAACCTAGATGAAACAAGAACGGAATAAAACATCAATAAGTAAATTCCAATCAATTAAAACAAGAACCAATGATAAACTATTGATTAGAAGCATTCAATAGCAACATTTGACTGATTGAAAATAAAGAATAAGAAACAAAACATGTTTTAGAGTTTTTGATATAAAATGTGTATGGAAGAAGATGAAGGGTTGAAAAAACTTATGTGGTTGAAGACAATGATGATAGTGATCATGACTTGGATGGTTGAAGGCTCAAGAAGAGTGAGATTGAGATTGTCACTGTAGGATTTTTTAAGACCCACAAGACAAGAGAAAGAGAACAAGTTTCACAAAGAAACCACTTAAATTTAAGAGATAATTTCACTTTCAATTTTAATATTCAACTTATGTGTACAATGGCCAAACATCTTTATATAATGTAGAGGGTTGGTCACATGAAAAGGCAAATAAAAGTAAAAAAACATGGGAAGGCACAAATGTTACATGTTCCACGAAAAAAAGTGACTTTTGACTTTATATTTTATTTTAAAACTATTCTAAAGATATTGGCTTGGACCTTCTCTTTTAAGAACTTTAAATGTTTTGGATTTTGTTTATTTTTTTTATTAATGAAGTCTTTATTTCCTTGGTCATCTTTATTTCTGGATTACATAAAAAAGAGTGGAGATCACACTTTATTTACTCAGATCCCACCCTATTTGATGAAGACAAAATCTTTGGTTGCTTGTATTGGTTGGTGTTGTTTGAATTTGAAGCAGCACCAAACAACATATAAAAAGCATATTTAAAAGCAATCTTCTTTCCTACCCATAAAGTTGGTTTTGAACAACTTCAATCTGTTCATCAAGGGTCTGAAAACGTGTATCCATTCTTTGAAATTTGTTGTCAAAGTTCTGAGAGTTTGTAGTACAAAAATCATGAAGATTCCTTTGATTTTCAGCAAAATTGTCCAACCTATTGACCATGAATCTCTCAAAAGGAGAGACATTGAGAGAATTTTATTTCCTTGATTTCTAGCACTTGTTCCAGCACCTATGTTCAGCATGTGCACCACCTGAGGAACCACCGTGTTCAGCATCTTCCACCAATCTTGGTAAAACCCATTTTACTTAGTGAATCATTGTTCACTTCATGTGTTGATTTCACCAATTCAAATGTTTCTTCCTTAAGATCTACTTCAAAATAGTTTAAGAATTTAGAAATCAAGATATCATAAAGATAATGATAGTCATGAACCTCATAAATTTCTGCATGTGTTCCTTGATAATATGGATTCAATTGACCTTGAGTTTGCTCATAATGTAGTTGTACCTGTCCTCGGACTTGGACGTTAACCAAAGTCATGGTGGTGCCCCGAAGGCTGGGTCCACTGGGGAGGTTGGCAGGACAGGGCAGAGTCTCGCTAGGCTCACAGGTAAGGGGAGCCAAGGAGGGGGCGACATCGAGGCAGGGCGTGGAGGCCTCGGGCCTCGGCAACCCAACAGTAAAGATGAACCGAAAAAGGTGGTTTCCAAGCCACATTCCAGTTATCAGTAAGGGAGAGGCCTAGATCACGAAGCGCCCATGCATGGGGTGTGGACGACGGTGGAGCACGCCACAGTTAAAGAGCCACTGGGAAAGAGATGACTCAAGAGGGTCACGTCCCAGGGGTGATCTGCATGCATGGTACGTGAGCAGCTAGGGGACTCCTAGGGCGGATGACCCCAGAGATTGGGCGCATGAGATGGCACCCAAGCGGTCATCCCGCGCCAGTTTCACTCTGGAAGGGGACTCTTACGCTCTAAAGGCCCTGAGTGCAGGGTTAGTGACGCTAAGGCATGCCTCCAGTAAAGTCTAGCTACAATGAGCGAAGGGAGCATAAACACCAAAGGGTATATAAAAGGTAACAAATAACAGAATAAGGTACGCATTTCTAATGCAAGTAACACATAGAGAGAGAACACACAGTTATCTCAGAGTTAGAAGTTTTTGGTGTTTCTTCGCCCGAGATTTTGACTTGAGCGTCGGAGTGCAAATGGCCGTGAGGGCGCCCTTTGTCTCTTTCTTGTAGGTGCTTGGTCATCGAGGGAGGGAACGTAGAGATAGGGGTTCTTGAACCCGAAGTTATCAGAGGTGCGCGAAGACATTTAGGTCACCGGCGGGAACATTTGGTGCCCACCGTGGGGCTCGATCTAAAACGTTTGTCCCAATCGCAAGAAGTGAGAAAGATTCATCAGGATTCATTAAGAATTGATAAAGAATGAGGAATACAAGGCAAAGCTCTACTGCGCCGGGCGGAAGTGAAGGTTTGACCCTGCAACAGGTTATGGAGATGATGTAGGGCGTCCAAGAAGCGATGGCAGCGTCAAGAGCTGACCAAGAACGCATCCAGATGGATCTGGCCGCGTCGCAAGCAAGAAATGAAAAGTTGCACCGAACTAATGAAGAGTTGCGACGTGGTTTGCAAAACCAGGCAGGGTATTGCGAAACAGAGGAACAAGAATGCGCTACACCTCCCAGGGAGTTTCCCATGTCTTTTTCGCAGGTGATTATGGATGTTGTGATACCAGCTACGTTCGAGGGGCCGAAAGCCACGTTCATTAGGATGGAGGATCCAGAGGCTCACTTCACAACTTTCCACACGCAGATAATGTTGGTTGGTGGTTCTGATGCAGTAAGGTGCAAATTGTTCATGAGCACGTTGGTAGGGACGACGATGGATTGGTTCATCAACCTCCTTGATGGTCACGTGACGTCATTGCCCAGTTGTCAAAGTTGTTCAGGGGGCAGTACATTGCGAATCGCGCTCCCCCACCCAATTATTACGATCTCTTCGACGTAAGGCAGTACCAGGGTGAGTCGCTGAAGGAGTTTGTTAATCGTTTTTTGGTGCAGGTGGTGAAGGTCAACACCAAGGATGAGACGATGATGGTTCACGTGTTCAGGAAGGGGATTTGTCCAGGGCCTTTCAGTGAATCACTCATCAAAGACCCCCCCAAAACCTTCGCTGAGATTAGGCGTCGTGCGGTGGCTCACATGGTGGCCAAAGGAGAGGTGAATGAAAAGCGCACGTGTGTTGTCCCCACGCACCTACGAGCGTCGGCGCGTGCGCAGCCCGTGAGAGTGCATGAGGTCGCAACGGGAAAGAGGAACCATGGCAAGAAAGCAACCCTATGAGGCTAGGAAGCCTCAGACTAGGGGGGCGCGCGAGAGAGAATAAGCCTGTAAGGCATAACTTCATGGTGGAGTTGAAAGATCTTACAACTGTGCCCAACATAGCGAAGAGGTTAAAGATGCTGCCCAAGATTGACAAGAAGTTGGGACCTCACCAGGAGGTTTAGTGTGAGTTTCACCAAGCGTTTGGTCATCCCATACGCAACTACTTGGCGTTGGGACACCAGTTGGATGAGTTGGTGAAAAGTGGGTTCCTAAATGACTATTTGGCGGAGCAACAGAGAACTGAGACCTCAGCAGCATCAGGAGAGGACCAAGGGCATGAGATGCCCGTTCATGGAGAGATCCACACCATCTCGAAAAAGGTTTCTTAGGCGGAGGGTGCACTACCTCTCAGTGCAAGAGGTATGTTCGCTCGGTGATGTCAGTGGATGTGCAAGTGGTAGATGACTTTCACAAGGGTCGATCTTCAAGATGTCGTTCCTCATGACAATGACCCTGTGGTGATTTCTGTTGTGACCAAGGCAGAAAGGTGCACCGAGTGCTAGTAGACCAAGGCAGCTCGACGGACGTGATGTTTTGGTCCACCTTTAATAAGCTACTGTTGTCTCCGATCAGCTGAGGCCTTACACGAGATGCTTGTATGATTTCGCGGGAGACCAAGTGGAGGTGCGGGGGCATTTGGAGCTGAGGACTACCTTTACGGACGATTTTATATACCGCACAGAGAATATAAGGTACTTGGTTGTCAATGCCCCCTCGGCCTATAATATCCTGTTGGGAAGACCGGCTCTGAATATGTTGAGGGTGATAGCATCAACACGCCACATGAAGATGAAGTTGCCAGACCTGAGCGGGAAGGTGATAATAATCAAGTCAGACTAGTAAGAGGCAAAGAGGTGCTACGAGAACAGCCTCAAGACCAAAAGGAGGGTGTTCGCGGTTGTCGAGAGCCCACCCAGTGGAAATGGGGAAGCCTGCGCAAGGGTGTCCCGTGCAGAAAGCGCTCGGGAGAGGTGACCCGAGCCAACTGGGAATATCGTGGAGAGGTAGTTTGGGGGCAAAACGTTCAAGCTCGGTAAGTCGTTGAACCAAGCAGAGCAAGATCAAGTCGTTGGGGTGATAGCACGACACCTGAACGCCTTTGCATTGTCCGCCTCGGACATGCCAGACATAGACCCGAATTTCCTGTCCCACTGCCTCACCATGGACCCCAAGGTTAGGCCCGTCTGCCAGAGAAGAAGGAAGTTCAATGAAGAGAGGCGGCGGGTCGTTCAGGAAGAAACGAAGAAGTTGCTGAGTGCCGGCCACATAAGGGAGATTAAATACCCTGGGTGGTTGACAAATGTGGTCTTGGTGAAAAAGACCGATGGGAAGTGAAAAATGTGTGTAGACTTCATCGACCTCAACAAGGCATGCCCGAAGGACTCGTACCCCTTGCCAAGCATCGACGCCTTGGTGGACAGCGCCTCGGGTTGTAAGATGCTCAGTTTCCTAGATGCTTTCTCCGGGTACAACCAAATCAAGATGCACCCTAGGGACGAGTGCAAGACGTCATTTATGACTGAGACGTCTTGTTACTGCTACACAGTGATGCCTTTCGTACTAAAGAATGTGGGTGCGACCTACCAAAGGTTGATGGACAGGGTCCTTGCACCCATGTTAGGTAGGAATGATTGCTCCCTCTTGGTGTTAGAATCCAAGTTACAATGAGAGCCAACAACCTTTCATTTAACTTCAACCCTCCAATAGAACAAGTTCTTACTTGTGCTTGAGGATTCTTCAAACAACTTCTATAATACTGAATCTTGTTGAAATCTTCCACCACACCAATATTCCCTTTGTTGATTCTCAGTCCAACATACTTCAAACCAGTTACTGCAGTCCATACCTCATGAGTAATCTCCATATCCACGCCTTTGACATGAGAAACAAGGTTGTTGTCAATAAACTTCAAGTTGGTGTAGAAAACCCGAATAAGATTAGGATAAATGTTCCCTTTCATCTTCAAGAACCTCTTTAGTAGTTGTTCCTTGAGGAGATTTTCTCACATCATCCAGCTTTTGACTTTTCAGCCAGCTGAAAGAGACAACTTTTGGGTTGTTTATCACTTTTCTACTTGTTTCAAAGCGATATTTTTCAATCAACTCATTGTCTTCTGAAAACCAGCCTTCAAAACGCCATTCTGTTCTTACAACCCTGGTTTTAATCCTTTTTGATGATGGAGGAGAGAAATCCATGATAATAGAATGAGAAAAAATGAAAACAAAGAAAAATATGAGATGTAGCAAGAGATGTGCCAATGGGTTGTTTTTATGTAGAAAAACAGCTGCAGAGGGTTTTATAGCAGCACAAAAACCCTCCTTGATCCTTTGGTTGTAGTGGGTTTCAGTCTTCAAGAAGAGGAATCTGGTCCAAGCTTCAACAGGAAACATGTCAGCCCATACCAGAAAAACACATGGTCAACACATGTGGATTTGACTAGTAATAAAGACACTTGAATTTCCAAGATATGGAATATATTCCTTTTATGACAAGAAGTAACCTCTTCCTGAACCAAATCAGATTCATATGATTGCTTTATTGAGAAACAATCGGTTGTTTCGAGAAAAAAATCAGTTGTTTTTCTGAAACAACAACTAAATAGAATTTTTTAAAAGCAGAGAAGAATCAAAATTTAATTTCTCCACATATATCACAATTAGATGAAAATTTAACACAAATTAAGAAAAGAAAAACAACAGAAACAAAGAAAGCCTTATTCTTTTTTCATAGTCCCTTCAATGAGTCATTGTCCATGATCAAGAAAACTTCTTTTGGCTTTTAAGAAGACTTAAGCTGGTACAAAATCCTCAGTTCAATTCTAGACAAAATTCTTTCCTTCCAAAATCTTGATCTGATGACTCAAGAGTCCATGCTTCTCTTACTTAGTATTCCTATAACACAAAAAATTCAAGCAACAAGATTTGGTCCCCTTACAAAAGTGGGTCCTTTTGATTTACATTTATCACTGGGAACTTCAGAATCTTTGGGAATCCATCTTATAATACCTTTAGGAACAAAATATTTCCTAATTTTACAGAATCTAACAGAGTGGCATCTCTTCATGCAATAATAACATGTAACAACCGGTTGTTTCAATTTTTCAATCGGGTGTTGTTCTGGCACTTTTGAAAAAGGCTTTGAAATCCCAATTTTCTTGCTTTGAGGATTAAACCCCAAACCAAATTTTCCAAAAGCACATTTTTGGGATGCCAAAACAGTTTCAAAGTTAGATTTACCCTTTGAAAGTTTATCCATTGTTCTTACAAGATAAGACTTTACTCTTAAGAGTTTTACAATTTTCACAAGCTTTTGAGTGACACAAGCAAGAAGAATTATTGCAATGCAATTCAAGATTTTCAAAATCAGTTTTTGAATTTTCCAATTCTTCTTCAAGTGTCTTGACTCTATTTTCAAGCCAGTATTCAACCCTTTCAACCGGTTGTTCAAGAGAGTTAATCGGTTAGCTTCCTTATGAGGTTTTTTAAAAGCTTGAAGCAATTGAATATAGTTTTCAGCATTTAAAGAGGCACATGAACTTACACTGCTTGAATAATCTTCTCCTACTTCATCTTCACTTGATGAGGAGCTTGATGAGGAGACTTCATTTTCATCTCAAGAAATGTAGGCCTTTTTTGATTTCCCTTTCTTGTTGACTTCTTTTCCTTGCCTTCTTTATTTGGGCATTCAACTTTCATATACCTCCGTTCTCCACAACCAAAACAAGATTAATTGTTAGGATTAAAATCACTAGTTTTCTTGTTTCCATACCTTTCTTTGTTGAATTCTTTGTTGCGGTTTCTCTTCAAGAATTTGCTTAACTTTTTGGACAACAAACTAAGAGTTTCTCCCTCACTGTCATCACTTGAGTCTTGCTTATTTTTGTTCTTGGCAACTTTCAAGGCTATGTTCCTTACATGCTTGTCTTCACTTTCTTGAACATTGAGTCTCTTCATCTCCAACTCATGTTCTCTAAGCTTTCCAAACAAGGAGGCTGTGATTAAGGATGTCAAATCCTTAGAGTCAGAGATGACAGTAACTTTTGGTTGCCAAGATCTATGAAGACACTTTAGAATCTTAATGTTCAACTCCTCCTTGTCAATGATTTTTCCAAGACTCATTAGATGATTGACTATGTGGGTGAATCTCTTTTGCACTTCAACAATTGATTCTTCTTTGAGCATTCTGAACATCTCATACTCTTGTATTAGAGTATGTTTCCTTGTCCTTTTCACATCATTTGTCCCTTCATGGTGACCTCTAGAGTATCCCACATTTCCTTAGCCGATGCACCTTGTGAGATCCTGAAAAATTAATCAGAGTTCAAAGTAGAGGTTATGATATTCTTGGCAATGCAATCAAACTTGGCCTTTTTATTTTCAGCATCAGTCCATTGGGACCAAGGTATTTCAATAGAAGCACCTTCCTTTTCAAATTTTGGAATAAAAGGGTCATTTTCAATTGCATCCCAAATCCCTTTATCAAGAGATTCAACAAAGATTTCCATTCTAACCTTCCAAAATTGATAGTTCAAACCACAAAACAAATGTGACATGTTAATTGAGACACCCTCCCCAAAAGGTAGTTTTTCAGCCATAGAAAAAAAAATTTAGGATCGAAAACTTGAGTAACTACAAGAACTTAGCTCTTGATGCCAATTCTTAGAATATATGACCTTAAACAAGAGGGGAGTGAATTGTTTATAAGAGATTTTCGAAAACTTTTGAAGGTTTAATGAAACTCTGTGAAGAAATCCAGAAGAGGAATCAAGTTAGCCAAGAACACAAACTGTTTTAAAGAGAAACACAGAAAAACAATCGGTTGTTTGTTCGAATAAATCGCTTCTTTATACTCGTTAAAACTTAAACAACTTAAAAACATAATTTAAAGGAGTTCAGAGAAAGAGAAATGCACACATGCAATTTATACTGGTTCACTCTTACAACAAGAGCTACATCCAGTTCCCAGAAACCACTGGGTAATCTACTAAGCAATCAAACCAGATTACAAAACACCACACACCAAAGTAGTGACCTTGAACCCCTCAAGAAACACACTACCTTTGATCTTGAACACCTCGAGAACACATAACACTCCTTGGCAATACAACAACAGAAATACAGAAGATTGAGAAAGGATTAAACCTGATCAAAGTTCAACTAAATAGAATACAATTGCAATCCTATTCCACTCTCACTTGAAAATCCAAAGCCTGATGTGAATCTTGAAAAACTTGAGATTAAATATGTCAAACTGAATTTCTCAAAACTGTTTCTTACTCTTCAGAAACATATAACAAACTATTTATATTTTTCAAAGATTGGTCAAAACATTTAATGAAGGAGCATATTCAGTTAGAAATCATTTAAGACAGATTCACCATTCAAAACTGAATTCTGTTAGGATTTTCAAAGAAACAATCGGTTGAAACCACAAAACAACCGATTGATTTGGGTTAACAATTAAGTTAACCAAGTCAAACAACTTTCAACCTTTTTCAAAACCTCTAAGAGTAAAACAACCGGTTGATTCGACAAAACAACAGGTTGTTTTCCACTTAGTTGGAAAAACATTTAATTTAATAAAGGTTTCAATTGACATCAGTTTTAGATTCAACAAAAAAGTGGATCACACTTTATTCTACCCAGATCCACCCACACACAACAACAATACTAACCTTTCATCAAACACATTGGATTTGGATTCTTCAAAGCTCTTGATCACTCTTGATCAACACTAAGGACCCTGGGCGACATTGTTCTTTGTCACGAGTGATTTTAGTGACCACCAGGGTCTGACTTCATTTGCGTGGGTTTTCTCTCAACCATCTTTTCAGAATCGGTACCAAATAGGGTCTCATTTTGTTGCCTCACGAATTTGAGGGTATTAGGCGACATAATTTGATCTGCGTAGATGGTGTTGTGGGAGTAGTCACACAAATGAGAAGGGTTGTAAGTTTGGTTTTGTGACCACCAATGGGATGACCTGGCTTCATTGATATGGCTTCTCTTTCAACATGATATTCACATAATTGGTGCCAAATAAGGTCCAATTTTGTTGTCTCTCGAATTTGAAGGGCATTAGGCGACATCATTTGAACCACGTAGACGAGAAGGGTTATAACTTTGGCAGTGACCATTCAAAGGAAGGATTGGCTTCATTGGCATGGCTTCTCCTTTAAACTTCGTGGAATTAGTGTTAAAAGGGTCTGATTTTGTTGCCTCTTGAATTTCAAGGGCACTAGGCGACATCATTTGATCTACATAGATGGTGTTGGGAATAGTCGCATGGTTGAAGAAGGGTCTGACCTATGGTGACCACTGAAGGGAAGGCTTGGCTTCATTTGAGTGACTTCTCCAATAACACCATCTTCGCAAAATCGATGCCAAAGAGGGTTTGATTCTCTTGCCTTTTGAATTTGCAGGGCACTAGGCAGCCTCATTTGATCCACGTAGATGGTGTTGTGGGAATAGATGCATGGATGAGACGGGTTGGAACTTTGGCTTGGTGATCACGAGAAATTGGGCTATGCACGTGAATTGTTCCTTTCCATACCTAGTGATGCGAACACTAGGTTACTTCATGTTGACTCTCATGGTGTGGTGCCTTGCGAACGTGAGGGTGTGAGTTGTAATGATGATGTTTTTGTTGAATGGCTCCATGCCTTGTGTGCATCGAATGGTCAAATATGTGATAAGTGTCAAATTTTAGTAATATTTCATAAGAAAATATAGTCATTTATGAGTATTAATTGCTAAAATAAGTATAAAATAACCCTTTATAAATTTCTAACTTTTTATTTATTTTGTGATTTTTATTTGAATAAGAACGATTTATTCCCAAAATTTGTGTTAATTTCAGGATTTTAGGGGAGAATAGAGATGATTGGGCAAAAAGAGAATAATATAAGCTAAAAAGGGAAAACTGGAAGACACCGACACGCACCAAGCTCACACAAGCCCACCTCTTCATTAGAGCATCTCGCTCAAGCGAGATACTGCTCCAACAACATTGGCTATTTCAACGTTTTACTCGCTCAAGTGAGCTCTATATCGCTTGAGCGAGAATCCACTTAACCTAAGTCATTTAGGTTAAATAAGGGGCTAGAGGCACAACCCCTAGACATGCAAGATTGAGAGGAAAGCACCATTGAGTGAATCGTACCCCAATTGGGATGATAAAATGTGTTAGAAAACTCTAGAGGAGGCAACCGTCAAGGAGGAAGATCCTGGATCTCTGCTTGTAAAAATCATCATGTGTGGCTAATTCTACCCTTTGGGATTGGGAGTAATTTGTTCAAACTCTTATGTATTGAGGTGATATCTAAACATAATATTTTGTTCTTGATTGATGATTGGTAATATTGTTTTGTTTGTAATGCTTGGTTTACCATGATCTATAATCTTAAATTTAACTGGAAAATACTTCTAAGGTTCTGAGCTAAATGATAATATTTAACATATTTGAATGCAAGGAAAAGATTTGAAATGTTAATTGCTATCAACGTCTGATCTTAAGGATAAGTTGTTTTTTATATATATGCGAGTGATCGATATGTAGGAAGCATATTAATAATTTTATATGCGAGAAATCAATAAAAATGATTTTCATATGGGCATCAATATCAATCAAAGGGCACAATATTGTCATTCTAATCAAAATACAAAAGAGTGACAAAGATGAACTGCAATTTCTATTTTTCCAATTGAAGCAACAAACTTTTGACTTGTTTTCTTATTAATCATTGCCATTATAACAACTCTCAACAAACTTTTATTATTCTGTTTTATATTTAGTGAAAATCTTATACTTGATTATTCAACTTTTCCTTGTGGGTTCGATATCTGTCCTTAGGGACAAATTATTACTCCTGACAACGCGGTGCACTTGCCGTAAAAAAGTCATCAACATGCATCCTTCTCGTTTCACATTGTGCCTTTTGCATATTTTTATATTTATGAGTTGTGAGCTTCCACATTCTTTTTCTTTGAATAAGTATGTTCCTTCTAGATTTTTATGTACCTGTAATAGTAAAATTTCTTTTTGGCACCTAATGTGAGTTGATTTTATGATTGTACATTTTATGATTTTCTCTTTTTTTATGAGTTTTGGGATTAGCAATTATGGTGAGGACCAAAAGAAGATTCCCACTAGACACAAACTTAAAACTCATAAACAAAGAACAACCAATAAAATGTGCAATCTTAAAATCAACTCACATCATGTGGTATCAGAGCCGCCACTTGAAGTGTAGAACACTCAAGATAAGACCCAAATTTTAGGAGACTCAACTCACTAAACACTCTAACAGAGTTTCTTTTCTATTCAAAATTCAATATGTCATTTACAAGAGGGGAGACACCCTATTTATAGATATGAGTGCCTTGGAGAGGAAGATAGCCATGGTAGGGGTGTAAAAGACTACAAGCTTCTAAAAACTAGGTCAAATGTGAGCACATGAAGGAGTCTTCTAGAATCTAGGTCAAAGGTGAGCACATGGGTGTGTTTCTAGAAGCTAGGTTAAAGTGGACTTTGACACAAACCCAATTTACTAAGTACACCCTCTTCTAGCTTATTTTCTAATTAAAGCTCAAAGTGAGCCCAATTTATTTACTTAACTTGTCTTGTAAGAAGACTAAAAGGAAGAACAATTGATATTCTGGTTCATGTTTGGCTCTCCCTCTACTGAGGCTCTTATGAGATTTGGCGGGACCCTGTCTTGTATGTCGAGATGACTGATATAGTTGTGAAGAGTCTATGGTGTCCTTAGTCATCTGTTTGTCGAGTTGGTTTTTACCTTGATTTCTTTGGTCCTTTTGGGTTAGATTTCAAGGAGTCTCTTTTTGAGAGACCGTCAAAAGATGCAAACATATTGTGTTGTGCATGAGGATGTACCTCCCGTGTTTTACTTTCTTGAAATTTGGTTTTATTATTATCATGGAGTCTTATAGAAAAATTGAGAAGGAGTTGTAGAGATTGTCTGTGTGCATTCAACAAATCTTCAGGCAACAAGTATTTTACACCTCTCTAGGTAACAAGTATTCTACGCCTCTCCAGGTAACAAGTATTCTACACCTCTCTAGGTAACAAGTATCCTACACCTCTCAACAAGTGAGAAAACATTCTCAAACAAAAAGCAACAATGGAAGTGTAATGTTTGGCTCTAAATAATTGATAAGAAATATTCTCTCAGTAAGACTATACGCACTCCAAATGTAAATTCACTTTGTAATCTTTTTCTTCATAGTTGTTGGTGTCTATCTTCTTCACCTTAAAGGTCTTTATATAAGCTTTAGAATGTGACCTTTGAAGCTTTGATTCTTCTATTTGTTCACATAGATGTTAGACGCTGGATATAGATACTTTTTTCTCTCATTGATTCTTCTACATCTTGGACTTTAAATATAGTTTAATTGTTTCTTCTTTAGTCCCAAATTTGAAGTTTGGTACTTCAATAATACAATCTTGAGTATCTGATATCATTCTCTTCATTATTATGTATTGTTCATCATCTTCTTCATGTCAAATGCTAAATACAACAACTTCTATTTTGATTTGATTCTACGCACCTCTGAGTATATGAAATTTTTTTAATTGTTTTCTCTATGCTCTCTAATGTAAACGTTATCTCTTTAATGCTCGTGACTGATTCTTCAATCATATCTCTGTCACGTTGTATCTTCTGAGTGCAGTGAACACTTGATAAAGAAACTTTAGATTTGTTGATATCTATACGTCTTTGCACTTGAGATTTCTTTCTATACTTGTGTTTGTGAGAACGTTGATAGAATATATCTTGAAATGCTTTAATTGTGTTTTTCACTTCTTCATGATGTACTCGTTCTTTGAATAGTTTTTTTATTGTCAAGATAAAAACCATTAATGACAATATTTGAAAGGTCGATAGGCTGAAAGGTCGTAACCACAAGGAACTCTACCTCATCAAATACCATATAATTAATACGGAAGACAAATTTTAATTATAAAATAGGCAAATGTAAAAGAATGACCAACCTTGATACTGTACTAAAGTCCAAAGGTTAAGCCAAAAATATTAAGAATAAATTCAGTAAATACAAAGTACAAAAAGTTGATAAAGCCCAATAAAAAGCAGTATAAATAGGTGATTTGATTAACAGGTAAGTAGAGTGTTTTTTATATAGATTATCACTTAATCTAATTGATTCTGGCTTTATCATCGGAGCACCTTGTAGGTATACCCACCTGTTTGAGAGATTCAAGACCAACCTGTCCGAGAGAGTTGTGACCAACCTGTATGCAAGAGCTAAGACCTACATGAGAGAACCAAGATCCATCTATCAAAGAACATAAAGATCCATTTGTCAGAAGAAACCGAAAGGTCGTGATGAAGGGAGGACTGTAAGTGTTGACATTATAGTCATTTTATCTTGTGTAAATCCCTGTAAGAATATTTTGGTGTCCATTGTGGGGGTCAAGGTAATTTAACTAAAATAAAAAAAGGACGATAATCAGAATAAGAGGTTAAGTAGGGAGAAATGGAGAATAATTAGGAAGAAACGGTTTTAGTGGCTATGCTTATGAAGTTACAAGAGGAGTTTGAAACTTAAAAAGAAAAGAGATGAATATGTTGCTGGACGAGGAATATCTTCATCTTCTAGAAAGAAACATATGAGATTGGCTCAAATAGTGCATTCAGTATTTCGAAGAAGAAACATGTCGTCCATAATGTTTATTGATGAAGACTTTCAAATGATAGATCCAAATCAGGATGATCCAATGGCAATCACTATAAAAGTGGTAGAGTTTGCAGTTATGAAAACTTTAGTAGATCAAGGAAGTTCTGTTGACATTTTGTAGTGGGAGACTTTTCAGGAGTTGAGATTGAGAGAAGAAGATATTATTCCGCATCAAGAACAAATTATCAGATTCTTAGGAGAAAAAGTGGATACAAGGGGATATATAAATTTGAAAACCACATTTGGAATGGGAAGAGTGACCAAAACGATTAAGATAAGTTACCTTGTTATGGAGGAAAGTACTTCGTATAATATTCTATCGAGGTGGCTCTCATTGAATAAGTTATGAGTTATAGTGTTGACACCGCACTTAGCTAGGAAATTTCTTACAAAAAAGGAGAGATAGCTACGATATATCTTGATCAATGAGCAACTAGAGAATGTTATCTTGTAAGTCTAAAAATGGTTCAAGAACCGAGGATAACAAGAAGAGATCGAGATGATAAAAGAACTTTAATAGAAATGGTTGATTTAATGAACAATGAAGAAAGAATAGAACCGAAAGAAGAGTCAACTATGGTTCAGTTGGGTGAAGATCAGAAACATTACACTTATGTTGGGGGAGTATACCTGAAGATTTGATGAATGAGCTAATTAAGATTTTAACGAAAAATAAAGATTTGTTTGCATGAGTGGTACAAATGTACCAGGAATAAGTCCAAATGTTATTACCCACAAGTTATCCTTGTGTCGAGAAGCCAAGTCGACAACATAAAAAGAAGGAGGTTGGGAGTAGAGAAGGGGATTATAGCTCTAGAAGAAACTAAGTTATTGCAGGTTTGGGTTCATTAGGAAAATCCAATATACAACATGGTTGGCAAATGGGGTATTAGTGAAGAAGTCAAATGGGAAATGGAGGATGTGCACTGATTATACGGATTTGAATAAAGTCTGTCCCAAAAATTCATATTTGTTAACAAAGATCGATTAGTTAATGGAGCATTTGAGTATAATCAGATACAAATATATGGACCCGACATGCCGAAAACAACTTTCGAATTGAAAAATACAGGGGCAACATATCAAAGATTGATGGATAAGGTGTTTAAAAAGCAATATGAGAGAAATATAGAGGTTTATGTGTGATGAAACCCTGACTGATAGAGCATCCACTAAGCTAGCCCAACCTTTTAGAAGGATGACCAAGAACATGATACAGGATCCAGGACGAGGTCCGACTCAGTCCATAGCCAGTGACTCAGAGCCCATTATGCCTCAAAAGATTACCAGGAATAGAGCATAAATTATTGGACCTGAACATCAGTTATTTTACCTTCTTTTTATTTCAGTATAATATGATTTAAATAGCATAATTAGGCTTGTAGAGTGATTATGCTAAGGGATTGTGGAAAAAAAAAGTACCAAAAATTTTATGGACTTATAGATTTACACCAAAAAGCTCAAACAGTGCAATGATATCACTAGAAGTTGGAGAACCAACATTACAAAGAAAAATAAAAGACTTTGAAATTAATGATGAATGCCTCAAAACAAAGTTAAATATTAATATATTTTCTGATTATATAATACTGATTTAAGCATATAGATGGTCTCTTGACCAGTCATATATGCCAGCTTGTGGTGGTATCTAGGAAAGTTGTACCCTTACATTATTTGATTAATTGATTTCTTAAGTAACAAACAATGCTTTGTTTTTTTCTCTTTTAATTTATTACTCCCCGGCCACCACTTCGATCAACGTCACGCCTGACGCCGTTGATAAATGCATTCTTCCACAGGATTTTCTTTCTAGAAACTCCACTGTTTGGACAATAAGCATTGAAATCGAAGAAGAGCTATAATGATGGAGTAAATTAAGAACAAAGTTTCAATTCCACTTACGTATACTTTTCAGTCTACATTTCAACCATGATTCTACTCTATTGTCGGCCTAAAAAATAATCATTTAATATCAATAATTATATAGTTTTTATTATTAGGTAGCATTGTAGAGGGACAATTAAGATTCCTTTAGGATTAGTGTTTTGTATTTCAACAAAGTCTATCCTTTTTGTATTTTTTCAGTTTCTATTAAAAAATCAATCCTTAATTAATTTATGTGTTCAGTTCTATAATTATCTAATAAACTATTATATTATATAAAAAAAAGTTTATGACAGAGAAGAATATATGAGGTGGTTTCTAATGATGAGTTTGGCTTTCTAAAACTTCAATATTTTTCTCTCTCTCTATAGCCAATAATAAAATAACTTATTCATTTTTAAATTATATAAATATAACTTAATTACACAATTTACAATTGTATTAATTTTATACAAACCTATATATTATAATATAATATAACTTTTTAAAATGTTATATAACTAAATTGTATAAAATTAATTTAAACAAAAAACTACTTAATATATTATTTGTATAATTTAGACAATAAAATTATTGATTGATTTATATAATAATAAAATTATAAATTATGTAATATTTTATAAAATTGTATTACTGAATAGTTGTCTAGTTAAGGAGATTTGCCAACTTTAAGGACTCCAAGAACACGAATTAGAAATTCTGATTGACATTATGGTACTTGATCAGCAGTGATAAAAACAAATCTTATATTTTGTATAACATTTGTTTTTTTTTTTAAATTGTTGGGTCACCAGATTCAACCCACTTATCATGTTGATCTTCTCTTAAGAGGATTGATTAAGAAAGTTTAACTTAATTTTTCATTAATTCAATTTTTTAGAAAGGAAATTGAGTTCGATCGACTTCATTGTCATTCCAATCAGTACATAAGTCTTTCTTATTCTATCTTCTTTGTTTATCATGTCATCTTAAATTTATAATTTTAAAGTTATAATAACTAAATAGATTTTCTGTTCTTATTTTTTAACGAAATTGACTTTTTTTTCTAGAAGAAACTTTAAATTATTTAAATATTTATGTATAAAAAATATTGAAACAAATCATTAGACAATGTTAATATTTTTTTGACAATGGACTTCGACGTAGTATATTATAATATTGTAATGTATAGGTTAGCGATTAGTTATTGTTAGTTATTGTTAGTTATTGAAATTAGTTTTAATTTTATTTTAATAAATTTTATTATATAAAAAATATATTATAATTAATATTTTTTATTTATATTACAACATAATCTTATAATTATAATAAATATTACAATTAATATAAACATGAATGGATTATATCTTTAAATAAATTAAATCGGTAAATAAGTTTTTGACCACTTGGTTAGTCTATATAAAGGTGGTTTTACGCTTCTAATCTTGGAGTAAGAAAAAGAGTTTATCAAAAACAGTTTTTCCAAGATTTGAAAGAGCTTTAGATCATTCTTAAGTGTGTGGAATAGGATTGGGTTGTGATTCTGAACTTTAAGCTTTGTAATACCCAGGTGTATTCTATTCCCTTCTTCCTTCATTACTGTATTTCTGTATTTGTGTTGCCAAGGAGTGTTGTGTGTTCTTGAGGTGTTCAAGATCAGTACTCTTGGTGTGGTTTGCCAAAGGTAGTGTGTTTCTTGAGGGGTTCAAGGTCACTACTTTGGTGTGTGGTGTTTGTAATCTGGTTTTGATTGCTTAGTGGATTACCCAGTGGTTTATGGGGACTGGATGTAGCTCTTGGTGTAAGAGTGAACTTGTATAAATCTGTTTGTGTGATTCTCCCTTTCCCTGATCTCACATATATCTGTTTTAAGTTGTTTTTATTAACTGTTGATAAAAACAACCGGTTGAATCACAAAAACAACCGGTTGATTTTATGGAAATCAAATAAAACAACTTTGTGCTTTGCTTTCCTTAGTTTCTTTCTCTGTGATTCTTCATTGGATTTCATTATACCTTCAAAGTTTTCGAAAATCTTTTATAAACAATTCACCCCCCTCTTGTTTAAGGCCATATATTCTAACAGAGACACCCCCTTTCGCTCGGCCTCCTCCAGGGCCTTCCTCAGCCGGGCATTATTAGCTGCCCTTTCGGGGTCCAGCTTCTCCAGCTCGGCCACCCGGGCCGCACCAATATCCAGCTCCAGCTCGGCAGCTTGCGCACACAGCTTCTTCTCATAAGCTGTGTTGGCCTCAACATACTGCTTCAGGTTGTTGGTCACCTCCCGAAGTTGATGCTCGAGGCGCGAGAGCTCCTCAACATGCTGCCTGCGTGCCTCCACCTCGTGGCGGGTCAGTATCATCCATCGACAGATCATCTCGACGCTGCCGTTGAGTAGGTCATCCTCGGGTACCGCCCGGATGAGCTCTTCAGTGTTGGAGGGCAAGTTGAAATTGATTGCCCTCGCAAAACCAAACACCCTCCAACAACGATAGGGGCGATTGTTGGACGGCTGCCACAGGCATGGCGACCACTAATGGGATGGGGCGGTTGAAGTCATCAGTGGGAGGAGAGTCGACGTTGACAGGAATGCGGCTCGGTGGAGGCGTTGCCATCTCCCCAAGGGAATGGTAGGTTCGGGCAGTGTTGCTACCCTCCCTAGCCCTCTTCTTGGGGTTCTTCGACAAAGACCCCACTCGGGCAGCAACAGCTAGAGGGGGCACGGTGCCAACAAACCCCCTCTTCTCCTTCAACTTATCTTTAAATGTCGTCAACATACCGACCGCCTACGGTACTTCTCTCTTTGCGGTTACTGCAACAAAAACAAGATGTTAGTCACAAACATATAATGAACAACCGAAGGTCTAAAGATTTCAAACGTACCCTCAAAGGCCGTTTTGCGATCGGTCTCTACGTACAACGACATTAGTAGCCGAGCGGGGAGCTTCATAGGAAGACTATCAAACAAAGCAAAGACCTCTCGCTCGCCATCGCTTGGATTGACTGGACGTGGCCAATCCTTTATCTTGGCGGGGCTCCTTGTCCAAAACAAGGGAAACCTCGGCGGGCCAACCGCGTCGAAGAAGTGAGACGTACCCTCCGACTCCACCAACACCTTAAAGAACCTTTCTTTAAAGTTCTTATAGGAGGTCGTGAAAGCCTTGAACAGGACGCTGCCCTCGGCTGACCAAGGAATGTCAGCTGACCAACTCAGATGGGTGAGAGGCGTAAAAATGAAAAACAGGTTGGAAGGGGGCGCACCCCAAAGTCTGGCACACCACGCGAAAAGCCTGCATGAACACCCATATATTCGGGTGCAACTAACTCGACGCCACATTGAGCGCCTGAAGGACGCCCACCGTGAACGTGTCGAAAGGAAGCGACATGTGCAAGTCCGAAAAAGGACAACTATACATGAAGAAAAAGGGGGGTTCGGTAGATGACTGTTTCCTGTATACACGGTCGTCCAACGAACAAGGGTCGAACGACAATAAGGACTCCTCGACCGAAGCCTTCAAGACAGGAACCTTTTTCAAAACATCAGCTACTGAGGTGTCCGTATGGAACACGAACGCGATCCCACACACCTTGGGATCGACCCAGGAAGAGCCCTCATGAGAGCGCGGTCACTCAGATGAGCTCGACCGATTTGACGCGTTACCAGCGTCATCGCCCCTCACGTCCTCCACCTCTGGGGCAATGGTTTGAATTGCCCCGACCGAGAGGATTTTGCTGGAGGAGGAAGTGGATGAAGAAGACGAAGACGACGAACAAGAAGGAGGGTAGGGAAGAGGAGACCGAGCGGGAGAAAAAGAGGACGTGGGACGCGAATGAGAAGACATGACTAAGCTTAGACAAATGAAGAACGCGACGCAGATCGATCTGAGCCGTTCGGGTGTCGGAGCTCAGTAAATTTCAGAAAGCATGAGAGGCCACTGTTCCCAGCCTCTATTTATAGCCTGAGGATGTCTCGAGATCTCAAACGTCACACAATCTCAACCGTTGGATCTGCTCTATCCAACGGTCCACGTAACTTGGCGCCCAGAAGAAACCCCTCATAAATGCACGTTACATCACCCGCTTAGGCGCTGTCTCCAGTCACGTCACCCATCATCACCCCCACTGACCAAGGCCGTTCAGTCAGACTCTTCGGTTGTACCAGCTCTCGAGCCTATGGGGCAAGTGTACTAGGACGACCGAGTAACTCAGTGACTTGGTCAGGAACTTCACCACTCAACCACTTCACCGCTTGAGAAGGTCACATGGCGACCACGTGACCGACCGACCCATGACTACAAGTCTTGGGTTGACCAAGTTAGCAAGGTTAATACATAATTAAGGACTGTTTAGCACAACTTTAAACAGGAACCAACCTCCTAATTCGACCCACCAATGAAGGCCCATTAAGGTAATATAAATAACACATATTCCAAGGAGAAAGGTACGTCATTATCTATAATAATCTGACACCCAAGTGTCGACACCCTGACTGACTTGAGCGTTGGAGTACCTTCTGCAGGTACCACCCCCGCCTGTGGAGCCAGATGACCGAGAGGAGGAAGGAGAAACGGAAAACTTGGAGTGATAGTCACCAACCGAAGGTAGAGGCAGAAAGAATCGTTCTCTAGGCCCCAAACCCATTCAAAAAGAGTTGGTTTCTTATACAATTATTCAAATATTTTTTCAATTTCTTGATAGTAGTAACCATTTAAATTTCTATATAAAGAGACCTGAGCTTGGCAATAGATCGTGCCAACCGGTAGCATCAGTACAAAAACCGAGGTACTTTCTACATATTATTGCCCTTTAAATTGTTTGAGGGTCTTTCAAACTTAGGACTTTGTTACATTTACGTTGTTTTTCTACTTGTATGAAGTGTTGGATGCAGCATAAAGTGGCACCTAGGCAAGAAATTTTGATCGATAAATTGTAATTATCTTGTTCAAAAGATATTGTTCAGTGAGTTAAAGTTTCCTTTTCAGGCTTTGGTATGTTTTATGTAATGTCACTAACCATATTAAAATCTTAAACCTGCTTATTATTTTCTCAGTGTCCCTCTTCACCTAGAATTTCATTGAAACACCATTCGGTCAATCGTGGTTCGCGTGTCATTGTGCTTTGTATCCTATGTTGTAATTGTAATAATGTCATAAACTTTGTTTTGCAAATCCTCCTGGAAATACAATCATATTTTATTTTGTTATAAGCTATTTATGATATTTTGTAAGACTATAATGTCCATGTACTATATATCCACTATATATCACTCTTGATATAATTTGTGAGATAAAATATGAATTTTAAAAGTTGAATAATGTTTAATCAATTGGCTTTATGCAATTTTTGACAATAATAATATATGAAAATAAAAATCTAAAAGTATATATATAAAATAAAACCAATTTAAACTACATTAATTTTCTCAACTTTTTTGGATGCATAATTCAGAAATGATGATGGGGTGTCCGTGTGATTTGTGTCATAATTGATACTTTCCAGTTTCCAAGTTCCCCAATTGCTGAAGAAGAGTGAAATCAAAGAATGAGGATGATAATGAAGCCAACAACGAAGAAGAGTGGCTAGCAGTATAAAGGAAAAGTCAAATGCAAGTCAGAAATGGAAAAAACTTTTATGTTGTTGAAAGTGTAAGGTTTGCAATAGAGTGAAAAAAAGACTGAATAATATTTACTTGAGCATTATTATATATTGAGATATATGATGAGAAGACAAAACAGAGCGGGTATATATATTAGTATCTATTCCAACAGAGTATGTAGCTATAATTTATTTCTAATGGTCTCTGGAATGACTTTCAGTAGGTTTGGAAATGGTTTTGTGTGCTTTCAAATATAAAAAAAAAATATACAGATATATCTTGTAATTTGAAGATAATTACATACAGATATATTTGTGTGTAAACCTAAAGAGAATTAATACGGATATATTCGTATGTAAACCTGAAGATAATTACATATTCATATGTAATAATTATCTACGACAATTTTACATGTGGATTTTTTTCGCATGTAACTATGTTTTACATACATATTTAAGGTCTTACATACAAATTTGTACTAATACCAAATTTTCTTATAGTACAAAGTGTTGTCTATGAGAATATATGTTGATTTTTACTGTATTCAGTCTTTAGTGTTTTTCATGTAAAAAAATAATTTGAGTGTTTAGGGATTTTGAAAACACAAAATGAAAAAAAAATCATAAATCAAAAGTGAAAATATAAATATCAAAACGGATCAATTACATATTCAATAACCAAACATTTTGAATATTACATTTCTCTAAAGATTCAAATCCAAGTTTCAATAATTAAGCAATTCAATCAATAAATTAAATTGATTATATGAATCAAAATAAAAGTATAATTCAATCTAATCCATATTTAATCATCAAATCAACATTCAATCAATTCCTATTTTGAATTCTAAAATCAGAAACTTTGAATTCTAAAATCAGAAACGTAATTTCAATCACAAATAGCAAAACTAAAATTTGAGAACAAAAGAATAAACTTAAAAGCGAAAAACGATGGATACAAAACTCAATTCATCTTTTTAATCTTGATTTTGTAAATTGATTCTTAAGATTTAGTTCTCCATGAATAAGGAACAACAAACAAAATTCAGATAGGCATAGGAAGAGACAAAACAAAAAAATGAAAAGAAAAGATAGAGAAAGAGATGAAGAGAAAAAAACTAAAACTAGGGAATTAGCAAATGACAAGTTTTGAGTACATCTAGGATATTTAAATGGCCTGAGATCTAAAGGAAACATATGTGAGCTCTAATTAGGTTCATAAGCTCAATTAAAAAAGTTTAAGTTAATACAAACAAAAGTTAATTCACATGGTTTTCTCTATAAAATTTCAGCAAATCCGCCTTAACTTTAAAAAATCCTATAAAATAGTAGAAAAATTCAAATCTAAAAAATGTAGAATCCAAAGCAACTAGAATCAACCAAAAATGATATCTATTGAAAAATTTATGGCAAAAAACAATGACAAAATGCTAGATGAACTAAAAATACAAAGTTAAAACAAATATGTACAATGTGTGATCTCATGTATATTCTTTTATAAGTGATTGGTGAAATGGAATTTCATAAGTTTTGTTGTTATATATATATATATATATATATATATATATATATATATATATATATATATAACCTATATAATTTTACTTATGGAATAAATGTAAATATTTTAATGTTTCAATATGTTCTAAAATACTTTGATATATTGAATGGTTATAGTAGTATTTTTTTTTTACTTACAAAATTTTGTAATATCTTAGAATATATTTTGTCTTTTATTTTTTTCTCAATGTGTAACGAATACTCAACAATGAATAGAGCATACCTTTGTGTGGACCAAAACTGTATAACGTACCTTTGCATTTCCCATAACACAAATGACATAAATTCCACAGTAAATACTTTTATGAAGCCTGTTATTGTCGGTGACTTGGCTGCCGGTTGACTCTGGCAACTGGTTCAAGCTCCGCCTGTCTCCTCTAGAATCTGCACTTCTCTTGGTTGTTGAATGCTTTTACCGGTAGAGACTGAGGGCGCCCTTACGGTCGTTTGCACCTGACCCTCAAGTCAGTAATGACTCACAAAAGCAACAATAATTCTCAGTGTAGTGTGTAAAAACAGCGTCTAAAAACAGCGTACCTTCACCTTGGGTTTCAGCCCCTTTTTATAACTGCACATGCAACAATTGCACTTGAGATAAACAGATATTAAATGAAAATAAGCACATTATCTTATATCTCTAACAGAAAACCACATGCCACGTGCACCAATGACCTTTAGGTGCTAAACTACAAGCCACATTCTGTTATACATACACCTCCCTATCTTTTTAGGGTTAACAACATCTATCAACAGGTATTTTACGTGCAACAGATAAAATATCTCTTTATATTTATCTTATATCTCTATAAAATATCTCTTTATATTTTATCTTATATCTTTGTAAAATATCTCTTTATATTTTATCTTTAAGCACATGTAACTTGAATTTAAATCATAGCACATCATTAGAAAATCAGACCCATTAACCAAACAGGTCCAACACCGCTACCTTGACTCTAGGTCCATGGCCGAGCTGACCTCTACCCTACCCGAGAACCGAGTAGTAGCTGGTTCAAGACCGAGGACCGAACTCCTGCCCAGTCTCTCTCCTTTCCCAAAACACAAATGACATAAATTCCACAACAAATACTTTTATGAAACCTATACATGATCGAAAAACTTTAAACAACAAAAATATAAAAAAAATAAAAATTCGAAACAATAGAGAAATTACAAGCAAGGCATTAAGTAACTCTGAAATATACATTTGGCAACATAGTTTATATGTTTTTGAGAAATACTTTGTACTTTTGGTTTTGGTTTTAAGTGTTGTAGTTTATTAAATCTGTGTATTCATTCTTATAAACATTTATTAAGTTATGAGTAACTTAACAAATAATACTTATATATTATACATATTCATCTAAAGTTTTTAGTGTACTTAAGATGATGTAACATAGAGAATACTTATAACTTCATTTTCTAGTTGACTTATACTTATTTTTGTTTGTCATCTTCATTATTTAAAATACCATTTTTTCATCAAAATCTTTATTCTTAATTACACAATTTTTCTACAATTAAATAATATTTTCTAAATACACTATCAATCCCTTTTATAGTATATTCCTTTATATTTCAATACAGTAACAAAATTTCCAGAAATTCAAAACAACAATTGTAAACCTTATGCAAACTTATTCATAACACTATGCAAATATATCATTACACTCACTACAAGAAAAAAAGGTTTTAATGGAGGTTATTTAGCGGAGGTTAATATAAGGAATTGATTTAACTAATGGAGGTTTTTTTCTAAAACCTCAACAAAATAATGGAGGTTTTTTAACTGTACCGACCAGGTCATCGGGTGTGATGACGTGTCTTGCACGTGCTCGGGTGGGGCGTGCTCAGTGGAACACGTAGGCTAGAAAAGATGAATGGTTTAGAAGTAGGCATAGTCGCCGATCGCTGAATTGGCGTTCTCCGATCTCTAGTGTGCGTAACCGGCGGTCACCAGAGTTATGTCACAGTCGCCGTATGAGAGTGCTAGGAGATCAGATGATCAGAGATTGCCGGGGAATGCTAGGAGATCGGGTGGTTCACACGCCGCCACAAGGAGCACATTGCCGGATCTCCCAATAAACTTAGTTAAAGCTGTTGAAGGCTCAGAAGGGTAATTTCAAGCGTGTAAGTTCAATAAGACGATTGTTGCACCAGCATGGGGCATGAAGGTCGAGTGGGTTGGGGGGAACACCTTGCTCATCAGCGACAGGATTCCCAGAGTAGACATTCGTTGGTGGCAAGGTTTCCCCAGCTAGAACATGCACGGCGCAGCAATAAGAAAGGTGCCGCTTGCGACGAGCGGTATCACAGAGGTGATGCACTTTGTTGCATCCGATACTCGCCTTGTCACGTGGTGTTCCACAGCGCATTGTGCGCTAGCTTGCTCCTTGAGTAGAAGACTTAGCTGTGCGGCTGGTAACTACACAGAAATAACGTTCAAGTTGTCCTAATCGAGATGACGACACGTGTAGGGTTGGATGTCACCAGTTACTCCAACCTAGATGACGACACGTGTAGGGTTGGGTGCAATAGAGAAATGACGCTCAAGTTGTCCTAGCTCAGATGACGACACGTGTAGGGCTGGGCGCTACCTGCTATCCCAGCCCAGATGGCGACACGTGCAGGGCTG
>Ga0123342_1001494_pt1 | contig 39354 bp, 17 predicted proteins | sample Turbeawhitnodule_FD_89960 | JGI IMG/M metagenome (GOLD analysis project Ga0123342, IMG submission 89960) | Root nodule microbial communities of legume samples collected from Mexico - Turtle bean Mexico white nodule | ecosystem: Host-associated > Plants > Roots > Nodule | place: Mexico: Nepantla...
AGTACTAGAAGCATTAAAGGATAAAAAACTAGAACTCTTACCACTCATAGTAAAGGAACAATAGCTAGATGGCTTACTAAGGGAGTCCATGAGAGTTCAAAACCAACTGAGTTTTTCAGATTGTCAAAATTTGATCCTGTTCACACACAAAAAAAATCCGCCGGAAAAATTTTCTGGTGGCGATTTGCGGCGGCCGGCGGCGGTTTCCGGCGAGCAGTGGCAGTTCCGGCGAGCGGTGCAGTTTCCGGCGAGCGACGACAGTGGTGGTCGGTGGTGGTGGTCGGCGGTGGTCAATGACGGTGGCAGTAACGGTCAATGGTGCAAGGTGGTGGTGGTGGTCAATGGAGAAAGGATAAGGAAAATAGAAAGTTGCAGCAATGAAGGCTGTCCAAAAAAATAATAATTGCAGCAATGAAGGCTGTCAAGGAAAATGATTACAACAATGAAGGCTGTCAAGGAAAATGATTACAGCAATGAAGGCTAAAAAAAAAAAATTGCGGAAGCAGAGTCTCCTATATCAGGAGCTCTGATACCAAGTGGAAAGAAATAGATGAAATATATTTCTGAGATATCTTACAAATGTGATTACAGTCTCTATTTATAGACTGTTTTACAACCTAATTAAAGAAAGAAAGAAATAATAGGCAATGAAAACCAGAAATAATGAGTGTTTAAAGCTGTACAAATCAAATCAAATCACTAACAGATCTGTCCTAATAAATATAAAATGGAATCTGCACTTAATTATAACATAATTCTCCTTATTATGCAACACTTTTCATAATATATGACGAGCATAGGGTGTGTAAACAAAAATGTATGACAATGGTGAACAACTACTAGTGGCAAATCAAATTAGGACATAATGGAATTGTGATGGTCATACTAGAAATAAGAGTCCCAGTGAAAAAAGAGACTAATGAGAGTTGCATTTTTTGTTGTTGTGGGGAACTCAAAAGTGGAACAGTGACAAAACAAGTTAGGGAGGAGGGTAGCGCTTTGATACCATGTTGGATTTGCTGAAAACTGTTAGAATTTATTCTTATTTTATATTCTGATTTATTTCCTTATTTAATTAAGATCTTTATAATTATAGGACTATCTGATTAGATTAAGATTTATTAGAATATGATTTATAGACATATCATATCATGTATACAGGAATAAAATATCCTATAATTATTTGTCGAGCTTATACAACATGGATTTTGTTGTGTAGTCTATACACAAATTCAACAACTTCTACAGCTTCCTTTATCTTTTTGTTTCTTTGCTAGGGGGATGAAATATTGGCTGTCAATAATGTAGAGGTAAAGGGAAAATCAGCATTTGAAGTATCATCCCTGTTGCAAGGCCCTAATGGAACATCTGTGACTATTCAGGTTTTGGATTCTAATTCCAAGTTAGTTTGGTACCTGCTCTAGCCTTTTTTTTTGTTAGTTAATAATGTTTTGATGTTGTAGATTAATATTTGTATTATTTCTGTCAGGTCAAGCATGGCTATTGTGGACCTGTTGAATCAATAGAAGTTCAGCGGCAACTTGTTGCTCGTACACCAGTCTTTTATCGGCTGGAACAATTGGACAGTGGTGTTACTCCTGTTGGGTACATACGCCTCAAAGAGTTCAATGCATTGGCCAGAAAAGATTTAGTCATTGGTCAGTTTTTCCTATCTTCATGTCTGTTTTTTTTTTCAAACTAAAATAATGTTACTATCACAATAAGAACATTTATTTTGGTATACGTTTATGTATTTTGATTTTAAAAGCAGTGGAAAAATAATTAGCAGTCCTCTGTTACTAAATAGAAACTTTTGCCTCTAAACTAACTTGACACTGATCTGCGGAGGGGGTTTTATCTGCCTCATTTTGTTGGTAGTTTAAAAATTTGTTATTTGGGCTATGTAGCTCATGCAAGAATGAATACCATATATTGTTAAAAAAAAGTTAAACAGTGAAGTAAAGCTTCCACTTTTCTGGATCCTATTCCTGGGTATGGTAAAATTACCTGTGGACTTTCATTAGTTATTTCCATTTTTTTATACATGACACCAGAACAAATAATGTATTTTGCAGCAATGAAGCGACTTCAAGACATGGGTGCTTCGTATTTCATATTGGATCTTAGAGACAATCTTGGTGGGCTAGTACAGGTTGTTTTTCCGTATAACCCTATTTACCTTTCCTAATGACATTTGTTATACAAGCTGAGTGATGACAACTTGTAAATTGTAATCCTCTATATATTTTTTGTCAATGAAACATAGAGATCAGTGTTCAGTTTTCAGAAAATTTATTTGCAAATCTGTGTCATTGTGTGAGTGATTCCATCATTATAATCAAGCATATGTCTTGGTCACATTCCATCATTTTAACTTTTAGAAAATTCACATAACATGATAATCTGGTTAATGTATATACTAAAATATTTTACTGCATACCTAATAATCTGTAAGAAGCAAAAATAATGGATCAAGTAGCTCATCATTAAATCATTTCTGTTGTGAAATGGACTTCATTTTTTTAGCATGGCCCCACATATGGCTTGAACATAAATCTGCATATATTTTGAATTTGAGATGTTTGAGTATCTTTACCATAGATGAATTTAAGAACTGATTTAGAGCTTTGAAGCTCTTTACTTTTGAGTCGCTTATTGTGAACAAATTGAATTTATATCTTTTCACTTGCATTGTACATGTTTGCCTGTTTGCATATGTTGACACCTGGTTTTGTAGGAAGATACCGCGGCATCATAACAAGAATTTCTGTTCTCTTGTTTGTTTGTTTTTAAATTTATGTAAATTTGTATTGTTCTGCAATGTTGTGGATATGCTTTGGTTGATGTAAGATGACACGATAAATGAAGCCTGCATTCTGTTGGTTATGGTTTTTATTTGCCCTTTAAAATTGCCTAATATAGTTGCAACTTTTAACTAATTCAGGCTGGAATTGAAATTGCAAAGCTTTTCCTAAAAGAAGGAGATACGGTACGTCAGTTCTAAGCTCATTACTGATTTAATGGTTTTGATTAAGAGTAAGTTGTTGCTTACCTCCTTGAACTTATGTGCACCTGATGATTATACCTTAGGGTTTGGAAAGGTGCAAACAAGCTCCTTTTGTTCACATTTTGTGGGGAAAACACTCTCCCTTAAGAGACAACATTAAATATTTAATAGAATTATCATTTGACACCCAAAACAATGACTTTCGAAGTAACAAATGAATGGGGTGTTTATTATGTTAGGTATCCACTTAAATGTTGTTTTTCCTAAAAACGATATAATGAGGTTAAAACATGTTTTTATCTCCTCAGTTTTCTGTTTATTTATTTTATGATTTGTGGTCTTTCTGGTGATAGTTTTGGTGTCATGTGAATGTCACATGATTATTCTCTTATATATTTATTGGTTTACAATTAGGGTCTCATACCCCACCCCTTTTTCTTGCCTAATGAGGAGATCACATTTAAGGATTATTTATATATTTTCAAATTTTAATATCTCATCCAAACATAAAGTTAGAAGGTTGTATACTCCAATTTAGCCTATTATTATTGTTGTAGTTGTTATTATTTTCAAATGGTCCAAGGCTTGACATTGCTAATTTTTAATTCAGAAGAATTTATAAACCATTGTTTAATGGTGTATGCTTTATTTGCTCTTTAATTTATTTACTACTATTATTATAATTATAAATATTATTGTTATTATTACTACTACTATTGTTAATAATAATATAGTCCACCTAACATAGCAAAGCACTTTATTATTCTTGGTGTGATTACAATGGTAAAAGGCTTTTTCTGGACAGACACTTCAATTGCTTTGGCATCCTTTTCTGATTGCTTCTTTTCAATATCTATTATCTATCGCATGAATTCAGTTCAGAGTTAGAAATTGTATATATAGCTGTTACTTTGTTTTAGTAAACTGTAGGAAACATTGATCTTAAAAAAGTCTGCTATCTTGTGATACTTATTCAACTGTTCTTCTGAACATCTTAAAGAAGATTTTCTTTTTCTAATTCCTCCATGACAGGTGATCTACACTGTTGGAAGAGATCCTCAGTTGCAGAAGGCTATTGTTTCAGATACTTCACCATTGATTAAAGCTCCTGTTGTTGTAAAAATATTTTCTACATCTGAATTTTTCTCATAAATTAACCTTGAATTATTTCTATTTCTCAATTTCTTTTTTGGTTTATCATCGGGGCAGGAATATTTCAAAGACATTTCTTTGTCTGATTTGACAAAATTATTGATTATTTGACTGATAAATGGTGATTCTAGATGCCAATTTGATAAACATTGGTAACATGAACCTTAGAAATTACAAAGGATACCTTCCAAGATACAAAGATAGCAAACCACCTACAATTCATTGATTTATTGTGGATTATTTTCTCTTTAAATACAGGAGAAGATAACAACTTAAGATTTGTTCAACAGGAAAAATAATTTATGTTGTATCTTAACCAATTAAGATAAACCCAGCTTGCCCAATATTGTTATGGTTTGTTGTGGGAAAATAGATTGAGCTAACTCAGGGGTCTAGTACTCTAGTTTTCTGGGACGTAAACGTGTGAAGCTATATGTTGGATACGCTATGTATGATATTGATAGGTAATGGTTTGAGTGTGGAGGAGACACTACCCTCAGAGTTGGATAGTGACAATGTTGTGCCACTTGAACTTGAAATAGGGTTGGCTAGGACGTGCATCTCAGAAGGTGGAGAATCCGTTGTTCAATTGCTCATCCAATGGGATGGGTAAAGCATGGAGGATGCAACTTGGGAAGAAGAATTCAGCATTAAAAGTTAATTTCCCCAGTTGAGACTTGAGGACGAGTCTAATGTTGTAGGATTGGTAGAGTGAGCTCAGAAATAGGAGAGTGGCTCAAGATGTGGAGGGTGCTAGGAGAAATAAGGGTGTGAAGAGAAGGGTTCATAACTGTGTTACCAAGAATGTGAGAGGGGAATTAGGGTACTTATGGGAATTGTGACGAGAGAGAGACCAGAATAATAGAATTTTTCTATGGACAGAGCGCATTAGTCTATCTGCTAGGAGCTGAGCTCTCAGTGGGATCATCCCCTCCTGTAATTTCTTTTTGTCAGCTATTAGTACTAACATTCCCTCAATAACGGTTCCATTGTTATTTTCTTTGTTTGGACCCTAAGAAAAATACAAAATGGATTTATTGAAAAAAATGGTTTTAGATTGGATCCAATACTTCAATGACATCATTTGGTCAAAATATCTTACTTGCTCAATGATGGCTTGATTATTAAAACGTTCCACAAATTCATTATAAATAAAATAAGTTAAAGAACATCTGAGATTTGAGATTATGCTCTAGTTTTGTGGACATTTTCATTACCCCTTGCATTTGACTGGCTAAAAGTTGGAAATAAGTTGAGATCTTATATGTTTGAGTGTGTAATTACATGTTTTCCCATCATATTGAGCAAGGCTATGCAAGCAAACATTAAAATAAGTCTCCTTTTGAATGGCCATAACATAATGCTGTACTTCATGACAAGGCTTATGATTCTTTTTGGTTTGAACCTTGCAGGTTTTAGTAAATGACAAAACTGCTAGTGCGAGTGAAATAGTAAGAAGCTCAGTTTCTTAATATGTTTGTTTGATTTTTCAATCTTCTTATGAAGAAATGAAACTATAGGTGTTGTAACTATTTCAGGTTGCTTCTGCACTTCATGATAATTGTAGAGCTGTTCTCGTTGGAAAACGGACATATGGCAAGGTTTGTAAATCTATGATTTTCTTTCCACCACTGCTTTATGGTTCAAACAATGTAGACTTTGATCTGCATGCTTTGTTCTGAGAATCTCATTTCCATTTGAATGCATTTTCTATTAAACACGACAGCTTTATTTTAAGGTGTATATCTTTTTGAAGGAGCACCACAAAGACCGTGCAATGTTTTCTTTGCTTCTATAAATGGATTTCTTTCCTCATTCCGCTTCTCTTAGTAAAGGGAAGATAATAGAAGAAAATCGTATAAATATCTTTAATTGACTTGTTATATTTGCAATGGTTTTGCTCTTACACGGGTATAAATACGTGATGCTATCAGTGTAGTTGTAACAACCTATTCTTGACACTTCAATGTGCAATGCTTCAAACAGGGTCTAATCCAATCTGTATTTGAGCTTGACGATGGGTCCGGTGTGGTTATCACTGTTGGGAAGTATGTAACACCACATCACAACGACATAAATGGCAATGGAATAGAGCCTGACTTCCAGAAACTTCCAGGTACAATTTTTGTCCCAGTCTTTTCTTTTTCACCTGCATGGTCAAAAATGGTAATATAGCACATGATCTGAGACCCATTTTTGCAGCATGGGATGATATCAGCCAACATCTTAAAAAATGCAGTATGCCACAACAGGGATAAAGCAGTTTCTTTGGTATTCCAATGCAACCTTTTGCTTTGGATTTATCATTCAATTTGAAACTTTTGAAGAATCTGCTTCTGGAAGTTGCCATGTATATCTCAAGAATTTCAGGTTAATATAGATATATATGCATGAAAGGTCTACCTAGTCTTCTTGGCTACAATGACATTGAATTTAACATTGGATTAACACCCAAGATTGGCTTGAAACATTTGTAACTGTTCCATTCAAGATGAAGTGTATAGTGGATTTCACATGAGAAGAAATGACCGAGGAAGCATGCAAGAGTATACATTCAAGCAGCCGGTGCAGCACTGAAGTGAATTGGGTTTAATACATACTAGCATAGAAAAGCTTTGTTATACATTTCTATGAAGATACCATATTCCTATTTTTACCGTACCTCTCAATAGTAACTTGTATCAGACCAATTAGTTGATTGTTCAAGTGCATGGAAAATGCCACACTTCATTGATAAAGAACTCACTACATATTGACAATGATGAAAATAGAAATTGTGAACAACTTCTGCTTGCTCTTTCACTACTCTGTATGTTATTTCTTCAGTTTTCTGAAATGATCAAGGGAAGTCCCATGCATCAATCAGCGTTGGTGGCGTTAATTTCATTTGTGTGGAATGCGTGCCTCTATGTATCATAGTTGATTTTGCTAATTTTTTACACTGAGATAGCTTTATGCAATTCAAAATCGTATTTTGAATATTGTATTGAAAGGCCCTTCAGACTCAAAAACCTATGAATAAGTTAAGTAATTGATTCACTAACTTACAAAATCTACTTGAACAAAATGGTTAAAAAAACTTAACAAATGGATAAAAGATTATTTTATAACGGTTAAAAAAAAAAATGTTTAATAGAACATCATTTTTTAAAAATAAATGAAAATAAACATGAATTTTTTGTTATTCTCTTTTTATTATAAATTTGAGCTTTTTATATAAACATATATATATATATATATATATATATATATAAACTTCAATTCGACTAAACAGGTCTCCGAAAAGTATTTTTATTTATATTTATATCAAAGAAGTATTTTTATATTTTATTACACTCCATGGAGGTATATGAATTTTGAATTTTTTTTTATGTGAATAAACCATAGACTTCCATAAATTTGCCTTCTTTCTAAACCTTCATAAATTTGTTGTCATTTCCATAAACTTTTGTATTTTTTAAAAAAAAATTGTAGTTTATATTTTAGATACATAATTTAAAAATCTTTTTTCAGATTTGTAATTAGTTTTTTGATTATATAATCTGAAATTTTTTTAAAAAATTCGTGATTAATTTTTGGATTACATAACCTGAAAATCTTTTATGGATATGAGATTAGTTTTGATGATGTAATATGAATTATGGATTGCATAATCTGGGAGTTAATCTCATATCAATAAAATTTAGATTATATAATCTAAAATACAATTTTTTTTAAAAAATAGTCTAAATTAATTCGGAAGCTATTTTTATTTGAAATTAATTTTCGGAAGCTATTTTGGCAGTTTCATAATACTCTTTTTTTTTATTATTTATGTTTCGAATTAAGTTTTTCGAAAATGTTGAATGGACTTTTCCATTGTATGGTTTGGAAGAAAAATATGATATAAATAGTACAATTGATATTTTAAGATTAATAAGTCCGGGTTGAATTATCTAGAAAAATGACGCTATTGTCATAAATTCTGAAGCAATTAATTCAAAACATATTTTATATTTCGAAAGTTAAAATAAACATTTTTTAAAAATAATTTTGTTTAGTGTTCCACAGCTTAAAATAAACCACGTTTATTTCGAATCCAAAATAAACACACCTGAATTGAATAGTTATAAAATTATAAAACTTACGTAACAATATCAACATATTTTTGAATCTCAAAAACCTTATTTGTGTTTTGTTCAAACATAAATTTTAGATTCACCAAATAGTATGTGAATGAAATTGCAATCTGATAGGTAATTAACAATGAAAAGGTCTGATGGCAAGAAGCCACTCATCACTCATCAAACCCTTGATTCATTCAAAAGGATTACAATTTCCATATATATTGTGAATTTTCATGCGTTTTCAAATATTATAAGTGGCACTCTCGATTGATGATTCAAATAAACGGAAAATTGATGAGGCATAAATGATAAAGCATTCGAAATTGAATAATTGGATTGATAAAGGACTAGAAATTGATTTTTGGGATTATTTGTAATTAATTAAGAACAATTTGGATGTGTATTAGTCATAAATAGGTGACGTTAATAACGATTTAAGAGCCTAAGCATATATATATATCAGAAGTTCATAGAAAAATGTGGACACAACACTAACAAGGTTCAAGCAAAAAACAACTTCAGTGCCTCCTCTCCTCAGCGTTTGTGGTAATTTTCCTTCCATTCTGACTCAAACAAGTTTGTTTTACTTTTTTTAAAGAAAATCTCTATTTCATTCTTAAGATATGTTTAAAAATTTATAATAATTCTTCTGCTTCTTTAATTTTTTTTTAGAAAAGTACTCTTTTAAAGTCTAAGTATATAGCATTTTTTTATTTATCCAAAAAAACTAGTATTTAGTAGACATGTCAATAAAACATAACTACTCTATTGTTTTTCATGTGTTAACTACAGTATTTCGATCTAGATAATCCCACCAATTTTTTTCATATAGGTGTATCAAGGTTAAAATAAAATATTATATGCGTTGTGACTTTCGTATCATTTTATTTGAGAATATAGTTTATTTTTATTATTTCATAATGATATTGTTTTAGTGAATAAAAACACAATGACATTATATGATGGTATATAAATATTAATTTTGTTTTGTTTTTAAATTCATAAAAATACTCGGTTGCCTTTGGAATATTCAATAATATAAATGAGAATGGCTAAGAGGAATCCCTATCCTGTTAACATCCTTAATCAATACTACACATTTCCTTTTTTATTATTATTTTTCGTTGTGCTTTTCACTTGGTTTTTCTGTGATTCAAGCTTCTCAATGAATGTTGTAAAAATTATTAGTAGACGTAATGTTTGTGTTTTCTTTAACTATTTATAAATGCATGTTTATAAATTTAAATGTTATTCATGCGGAAACTTTTATTTTATTAGATTCTTAATATTTTTATATAATATATAATATTAGAAAGACATTTACAAAATCTTACACCATTCTACGTAAAAAAAATTAATGAACCATTTCTAATAAAACCGTTCGTTACATTTTGGGAGCACTTAGTTGATAAAAGTATGCTTTGTAGCATAACGTAATTCATTCGATTCTTTTACTGTATCGTTATACTTAAATAGCGTTGCAACTATACTTCTCTTTAGTGAGTCGTTAATTTTTGTTACATGTTGGGAATTTGATATATTGGTACTGCATTATATTAAACAGTATAATTTTAAACAGTAGAGAGTTTATTAGGGTTAGAATAGGCAAAGTAGTTTTGAGAGAAGGAAGCTTAAACCTGACAAGACTATCCTGAGTTCTTGTTGGAGAAGGCAGGAGCAGCAGCACAACTTGAGTTTCTTAGGAAAGGAATCGTACTTGGAAAACATTATAGAGGAACACTAGTGTGTTAAGAGAATAGAAATGACTTGTGTGTTAAGAGGTGGAGTGGAGGATAAAAACAATACAGGGAGGGAGACAACATTCTTCATTACAAACCTGAAAGCCAAAACCACTTGCTCAGGCTTTACTTTTTGGTTCAGTCCCATAAAACAGTAGAAAAGAGTGCCATAAAAGAGAAAGAACGTTGCAGAGATGTCACCATCACATTAATTATATATATTGCACCTCTTAAGCATCAGATCACCCTTCCACCTTTTTCCATAGCCATGCACCTTTTCCCCCCCTCAGTTTGCACCTTCCCTTGCTTGCTTATTTCAACTATCCCATGTCTCCTTTCTCAAGTTTGCTTATATTCTTCCTTCTCTCTTTGATCCAAGAAAGCTATGATTCTTCAAGATTTTGTCATATATAAAATATAAAAAGAACTAAGGAAATTCTTCTTCACAGGAACAGACAAGGTGCTGGGCTAGTTTAATAAATCTTAGCACGTAAACATTTTCCCAAACAAGAAGGGGACACCAGCAATCTAAGCACAAACCAACCTGCAGTAATGGGTACTAGAAGCTGGCACATCGCGTTATTCTCCTTGTGCCTTTTCTTTGGTTCAGGTATAGCATTGTACTTAGCCTTTTTTTTCATGCAAAAACTAACTTTTGATTATAAAGATGTTGAAGATAGAATTTATCAGTCGAAAATATGATCGAAATTTATCTTCAGACACAAATGATAACAGTTAAGAGATCGTAGTCATGCATGCACTCTTATTGGGTACTGTTGTAAAAAACTTAACTTGGCGCAATTTGCAAATTGATGGTAGCTTTAGAAAGGGTATATACCTAGCTCATGTGCATCACAAAAGTATTGAATGAACGTGAGTCCAAGAATCACATCAGTTCATTCATACCCTGTCACCTTCAGTGGCAAGTATAGAGAAAAAGATTGGGTTACCTAATATCAATTGACCTGTTCAGTTTCAGCATGTTATTCTCATTTGTCCTACTGAACCATTTTCCGTTCCATTTTCAGGTTTAGGAACAGCCAAAATATTAAGAAATCACAGAAACCAGGAAATCTTCTCATCATCAGAATTGGGCACTCAGTTGGATGATGTTCCTGTCGTCAATCCCACAGATCCAGACACAGGAAATCCGTATATGGGAAACCCTACAACTCCTCAACCACCTGACATGTCAGGACAAAACCCCACAACCCCAAACACAAATCCAACCAGCCCAACCACAACCCCCACAACCCCAAACACAAATCCAACCACCCCAACCATAACCCCCACAACACCAACCACGACTACTCCTACATCATCAGGAGGTCAATGGTGTGTCGCTAACCAAGGAGCTTCAGACACTGCTCTACAGGTTGCTCTTGACTATGCTTGCGGATATGGAGGTGCAGACTGTTCAGCATTACAACCAGGAGCCAGCTGTTATAACCCGAACACCGTCCGTGATCATGCTTCCTATGCTTTCAACGACTACTACCAGAAGAATCCAGTACCAACTAGTTGTGTATTCGGAGGGACAGCATCGCTTACAAGCAATGATCCAAGTAAGAATTTATTCGAACTTGGAAGCAAAATTATCCTCTTGTGATCATTTTCTTGGTTGTGGTCATGATATTTAAAGTCTTAAAATCGACATTTAAAATTTGTATACCAAATTTTCGAGGCTGCACAGCAAGGGTAACATGTCATGTCTGGCACATATCAAGTACCCATCCAATACATATACCATCATGCATCCAATATCTCAGACCTTTTGGGAATTTCGGGTACAGCTTGGATAGCTGAAATGGAATCACTATTCTTTCATATAAAATGCGGATTTTTATGGAACTTTCTAGAACACGAGAGCCAGTTTAAGGACTTAAACGAGCACCTATAAACTACTAGTTGGATTACCCCATCTCCAGTGTTTCTAGGTTTAAAAATTTGACTAAACATCTTGACATACCTATTTCTCAGTAAGGGATAAATCATGAATGTTCTCAGAATTTCATCTATCTGCTTAGTTTATTGTTTTCGCATTAATTTGTGGCTCCAAGGATTGAGCGAGCTTCATTTATTTCGTTGTTTTTTTAAGGGGATTAGACTTTGTCTCTATACAATTTCTACTTTATTCTATGTCTGTTATTTTTGCTTTTCCAAATAAAAATAGAAAATAACATCTAACTCCATTGCAGGTAATGGAAATTGCAAATTCGCATCACCCAAGTCAACAATGTGAGAATATTTGCAGCACCTATATCTCTCTTTTCATCTTATAAAGAAAGTGCAATCCTAATATATTATCTTATAAATGCAGTGTTAGTCCACCACCACCACCAATATTTGTCAGTCCACCAAGTCCACCAACTCCAATGACTCCAATGACTCCTACTCCACCAGGCTTGACAGTTCCTGGAGACGGATCAACTGGTGTCTTTGGTTCAGAACCAACAGGAAGCCCCAACACTGCCACATCTACCTTTTATTCCCTGCCGCTGTTTACATGTGGCTTATTGGCTTTCCTTCAAATAGCAAATTACATCTAGATGATAAACAAGGTCCAGTCATTCTTTATGTGATGTGCTGGAATTCAATCAGTCTTCCAGCAGTTTTTGCAAAATTTCAAGGAGTCAAGAGTCCACAAGTCTCGCAATTAAAATTACTTCTACCTCTCATCTATGTATGGCTGTTACTTGATCAAGCCAAAAGGATTTATAGGTAGGAGACAGTTTTTATACAGTATTAGCTACTCTTCCATAGAAAATCCTTGTAATTAATATCAGCTAGCACGCCATTTTATTTACTAAAGAGGAATAAAATACATTAAAGTACTTAAAATCATCGTGTTTGGACTAAAACAGGTTATTGTTGAGATTTGAGACCACAACACTCAGAAGGTTCCTTTGAAAAAATCTACCTTACTCACCACAGTGATATTTGAGCAGGGGATGCGGTCACAAACACAAACGTGGCTTGATGGTGATGGTTTTAGTTCCAGTTTTTATCAAACAACTTCGATTTTAAATAAGACAACAAATTCAACATGTTTACACTTAAATGTGCTCATTCAATATAAATGAATGCTTAACTTGCCACAGTTCAAATGCAATATTCATTTTATTATATATTTTAAACAGTCCTTTAGTAAAGCCATTTTATGGTTCAATAGATTAAACTGATTAGTCTAATTTGGTTCTGACAAATATGAGAATAAACATGTTCTAAAAATAATTTCTGTGACAAATACCAAATACTGATTTCAACTTCATTATTTGAGTTAACAAGTGAAAAGTAAAAGATGGAGTATCAAACATAATCCATAAATTTTTTATATCATCATTCTATCAAGGATTGTTCTTATTTACAACATATTAGGGCATATCATTTGAAATCCACCTCAGACTAGAAGTAACAAAGGTACAACAGTGATACAAATGACAGCTAAGGTAGCAACAATTGAACCTTGGTCAAATGATTGCTGTAAGCTTGATCTTGAGAAGTGCTGGAAAGCCAAATACACCGCAATCAACAATGAAACCACAGCACCTTCTTTTGTGTGCCTGACAAAGAAAGATGTTGAAGAATTTTATTTTACACTTTTGCAAAATGTAGAAAAGACAACAGCCCAAAGTCCTAAAAAAGATGGACTTGCTTACCTTAATTTCATAGCCTCATATGGAGCTATCATCACCAAGAGTAATGCCAGAAACGGCAACTCAAGCTCACCTAGAAATAAAATAATAAACCAGAAGATAATTTTTCCCTTTTTCAATCAATATTCAAGTATGAAACACAAAATGCACAACTTATTTGTAGTATTTATTACGCTCCACAATCAGGATTTTATTTCTAGTGTTTCATAGTTTATACTAAGAAGATATAATGCCGACCCTGAGGTTACTAGAAACAATGCATCTATCTATTATACAAGGTGTTCTTCCATCTTTACATTTCAGGTACGTAGTAGTATCCATTGTCTCTTATGATGCGCCGATACTTCTCCGTAACTGATACTCTAGGATATTTTATCAATACTTATCAATGAAGTATCTAGTCTATAAAGTACTAATAGTTTTATGATGACAATAGTTTATAATTTTTTATTTTGATAATGTCTAATAAATGTGATTTTAATTTGGATTGCACAATTGTAATTATATATTTATTATGTTTTAAGAGTTTTTATATATATTTTAATACGTATATGTCACTTCGCATCATGTTATTTTAAAAATAAGTATATTGCCATATGGATACACATAGTACCCCATGCACGGATTGTATCCGAGCATCATAAATCGTCTCTCTTTCAATATTTCCTTAATCACGCAAGATGAATAAGAGAACATACCAGGAATATAGAAGAATAAACGAATCAGAAGTGCCACGAAAGCCGTCCACACACCATATCTACCTCTGTACGTCCAATTGGCAATTAGTGTTAAAAAAACAGACCAATTTTTTTTTAAATGTTGATAAGAAGAAAACACGCTACAAATTTTGGTAGAAAAATAACAATTCACCATATAAACTAACCAATAAAACACAAAATGAGAACGAGCGACATACTTGATCCAGGAAACAACACTTGCAGGTGCTTGCAACGCAAACAACGGAACAATAAACGATTTCTGCACCGCAGTGCCTTTCGCCAGTATCAAAACCCTACAAACAATGTCCCGATCATCCATCAGCCACGTATCAATTCTAGTAGCATAATTTCGCATAGAAAGAAAGAACATGAATCGAATCATAGCTTTCCATCATAAGAGTAAGTTACATACACGAAAAGTTACCACCAGCGAGAACAAACAATTCCGTTTGGAAAATCAATCGACGATCGGAAAGAAAGACATAACTATTCGATAATACGTTTCTTTCAGTCGTCGTTAGTCAGCGGAACAAAAGAATCACAAGAATTAATATAATATTATTTAAAATGCTGTATTAAATTCGATTTCGAAATATACAATAAATGATAAATAAATAAATAAATCAGGCGATTGAAGAAGTAAAGGAAGTGCACGGACAGTGAGGAAACGGTAGAGATCCATTGGAGATTGGGAGGAGTGAGAGGAGCGGGAGCGTAGCAAAGGACGCGAAACCCTGCGATTCGGTTACTGGTGTTGGATTTGGCGAAGCTTGTGATTCCGCGGTGACCGATGAAGGACCTTAAATCGGAAAAGCAAAGTGAGAAACGAGAAAAGAGTGAGAGATTGAGATGAGAATGGAGGTAGGGTATACCTGAGGGGATTGAAGGTGTGGGAGAGCGATGGCGGTGAAGAGCGAGAGAGAGAAGGTAGATGAATGCATGAAATTGACGATTGGTGTTGGCGGTTGGGGAGAGAGAGTACAGTTGGGGGTGAAGGAGAAGCTGGAGAAGACACGGGCATTGCCATTGCCACTGCCATTGCTCACATTTCTTCTTTCTCCTGTTTCTTTCTATTCTTAGTTCAAAATTTGGATCGGTGCGGTTCGGTTCACCGACTTCGTCTTCAAATCGATAGACCGGAAAAATTCACTTTTTTTTATTTTTTATTTATAAATAATAGTTATGAGATATGTAGTACAGATACGAACACTGACACGGTACGAACTAAAAGATACGTATAATTTTTAAAATGTAGGACACGTGGACACAGATCTATATATTATATAATTTTAAATTATATAAATTGAAAATAATATTTATGTGCAAAAGTATGTTTCAGATTCTTTTGGAAGCCAGAAGAAGATATTTTTCATGACTGGTTTAAAAGAATTTATTCCTTATTTTTATAATCATAATAAAAAATTATACAACAAATTTGAGTTTTTATAAAATTATTGTATTTGTGCCTTTTAAAATTGTATTAAAACCGTGCTAGAATTTTCAAAAACAAATATTTTTTGAATTGAACACTTCATTGATAAGTGTCTTACGAATGTTGACACCAATACATACACCAATTTAAGAAAAATGTCTGAACCTCATGGATTAAGAGTTATTTATCATCTCTCATAGTTCATCGTCATCGACTTAGTTGATATTATCATATATTTCTTTTTGGTTGTTAAATTTTTTTTACTTTAACTAATTTCATATAAATAAAAAATGATGTGTTTGTTTATGGAAAATGCGTAAATTATAAATAATATCGTAAAACTTTATAAAATTTTGACGATAATTTTGTCTTGCAAAATTAACATAATATATATCTTTAAAATATATAAAACATTTAATTATCTTTTTATTGTTATTAAATTTGAACAAAAATTGACATAACAATTATGATAACAGTTAAATAGAAAATACTTTTAATATAAAGTTGTTAATTATGTAACATTTAATAAAGTTACAGAGGTGTAATTTTGATTTCTTCCCTCTTAAACAAAAGAGATTTTAGAAAACCCAGTTTCCTTAGTCCACCTAGAATAATTGCAGTAAGAGATATAAAGTATGCAGATCCCATCTCAGATGACGCAGCATTAGTGGAATATATAACCCTATCCGTGGTGTATAAAGAGATGAGATCCCCATTATTGTCTCCAGGAGTGGTGGCATCCTTTTATCAATTCTACATTTTTCTAAACTTCAATAAGAAAAATATATGGTTGGATTAAGTTACAAATCCAAGTGCGATCTACATTCAACGTTAATTAAGTATAAGTGAAAAAAAGTTCATAATATATAAAAGAAAATATTTATATATTTTTTTAAAAAAAATTGGATTAGAAGTGATGGAAATCTCTTGTGCAAATTTGACTCAAGTTTAATTATTATTGGATATTTCTAAGTGAAATTTTTCTAAAAAATTTCAATAATTAGAGTCAAGGTCATGAGTTCGATTTTCAATTGTTTCTTACACAATTGTCTTGTGATGTGTAAATCAGGTAGGTTGAGTCACAATCGAAAAGTTCGATTTTTGGTGGAATAATTGTTAAGTATAAATTGTTGTATCTGACATCAATTATCCTATGGTGAAAGTTAGGAGAGTCAAGCCACAATCGAAATCAATGAATAATCCTATATGAATGAATAATCCTATATGACGAGGATTTCTTATATAGAAAGTTTTCTTGAATGTTCAAACATGCATATTTTGTTAATGATATGGTAAATAACGATACAAGAGTTACTAATGAGATACTTGTGATTAGAAATGTTTCCACCTGAAGGAAAGTGTATCAATATGGAAGAAGAATGACTCAAGGGAAAAATGGTTAAAAATACAACTATCAATTTAAGTTTCACATGGAATAGAAATAAAAAAAAATTAAAAAATCAATTTTTCTTAAGATTTTAGATTTGAGAAGAAGTGAATCCTAAATTTGATATGTATCTCTTCAAATAGCCAAAAATTTCGTAAAACAATAGATTAATCTTTTCAGTTGGATTTAGGATTTTATTCAACCATAACAAAAAATAAATACCAATTGTGATTTTTTTTTCATTTAGACTAGTAATTTTGAAAATTTTCCATGAGGTTCAAAGAAGATTACCATCTTATCTACATTATATCATGCATTACCCAATTTGGTTCAGAAGTTAAAACCAGAAAATATGATTGGTTTTGAAAATACGAATATAATTAACATCACATTGTATCATGACGTTTAATTCAAGTAGCATAAGAAGGGTGGTTTTAAGTCTCGGAATCAAAACAAGGAAACTGTTTCCGACAATAAGTTAATTAGTTTGAAGTTGAAGATTTAAAAGTTGTCTTGTGGTGCTAATTAGTTACACTATTTACTTAACTGGTTGGCTTTGGGATTAACCAAGAACATGGTTTTTATGGTGTTGAAATTTGGACCTACACATTTTGTTGTTTCGTGTATTATTGTAGCAATGTCCACATATGCTTGTGTTCGGAGTGCGACACAATTGTCCATATTCGTTTTGCAGAAGTTAAAAACCATTACTCACCACTCGTATATCAATAAATTGACATGAATAAGAGACAAAAATGAGGAGGAGACAAACAGCATCTTAAGCACTAAGGAAAGATAAAAGGAAAAATGAGGCGAAAATTTCTTTTTACAAAGTTAAAATGATTTAGTAACACTTTGGGCAGAAAAAAGATATGTGCATATATAAGAGTTATTTAGGTAAATTTATATACGTTACTCAAGTTGTTTAAAATCAACCATGATCATGATAACAAAATTTTCTGCTTAGAGACTATGTATCATACTCTTTGATGCTGGCCTTTATGAAAGGTAATTTCCCTTTTATATATATATTCAAGGATTATTCTCTTTATTTTTCATGAAAGAGATTAAAAAGGAGCGTGTGAGATTTTTTTATACATGATATAAAAATGCTAAATAAATATATCAGGCTGTGTTAGATAATGGATTTGTGTGCTAATGAAGGTGAGAAATGTGTGAGTTTCACTATTCCATATGTATTTATGAAATAAAAATTCATTTTATTTTATTTTAAAATTTGTCCCACCCTCATCTTCATTCGTATTGTCCCGTTTAAATATTAATTATTTTTTTTATAAGAAAACAAAATTATAGATCAAATATAAAAAAATATGATAGTATGAAATAACAATTAGATAAATGTTAAATAATTATGAAAAATAAAAATATCATATGATATGATATAAAAATAAGTTGTGAAATTAAAAATTAAAAAATTAACAGTTACCTAATAAATTAAAAGTGTTTTAATAATTTAAAATAGGAATAAATATCAATAGAATGGATATTTGAACGAGTAAGAGAATGTTGATAGATTTGTACATACTTAAAATGTCTTCATACCAAATTTAAAAAATAAAGTATTATTTATATCCAATATTCAAAATTGAGACAAATTCGAATAATACCCACTAATGTGTTCATTTGTCATTGTCATGAAAAAAATGAAATAGAGAAAATAATAGTAGAAAATTTGAATTAAAGAAAGAAGAATGAAACAAATAATAGAAAAGTTTTTGAAAGTTTTTAAGATTAGTATAATAAACTTAGAAAATTGATAGAATTATATATTTATAAAAAAATTACCTTTATTATTACTTATTTTATTATTAATATTATTATTATTATATAATTTTTTTATTAATATCATTTAGTATTTTTATTATCTTTGTTTTTATTAATAGTATAATCATATAAATTTATTTTATTATTATTTAATAATTTTATTATTTATTATATAATAATAATACTTTATTATATTATGCCATATAATAATTAATTATATCATATATAACGTAAATATAATTAATTATGTTATGTGTCATAAGCAATTATCACGCTGATATTAAAATTAAATTGTAAAAAATTATACTTTGAAGTGATTTTTTCTTTCTTTTTTTTCATATCAGTGAGAGTATATAAAAGATTATTTTTTTTTCATGAAGCTGTTTAAACATTTTTTCGCATATAATTAATTAGACACGAACATTATCTTTTCATATTCTTTCCTTTTTCTCTATACTTAAGTTATGACGTTGAAGCAAAACAGAGTCTTAAAAATAAACAGAGCCTTAGAGAATAAATTTAAAATTAATAAATTATGTGATCCATATTCATGTTACCACGCGTTTCTCCCGGACCAAGAAAGTGACTTATTTGACCCAACAACACAAAAAAAGTGACATGGATGAAGTGCCCATGCATGCAGCTTAACCAGCAAGTTACTCAAAAACCATGAAAACGAATTCAAAGTGGTAATAAAAATAAATAAAAATAATAATTGTAAGAAAACTATGGTGGAGTATTAGGTACATATTCGTGGGTAACATCTTCTTATATAAAAACAAAAATACATGCAAAAAAATATTTTTTTATTATTTGTTTTGAGATCACATGTATCACAGAAAACAATCTTATTCTATTTAAATATTAATTATATATGAGAGTCACTGCCCTATGGATAAAAATTTATTATTAATTAACCTATCAACATCTAATATTAAATATTATTATAACCAAAGGATTATATATACCTCTTTGTTTTTGTGGAAAAAGAAAATATAAATAAATATATGATATTGAAATCACTCAAAATGTAATTAAAAAGTTTGTTTTCCCATTCATTTATAAAAAAAAATGTAAACAAAGAATATATCCATACAAAGATAATCAATGTACACTTTCTTAACATTTCTTTAACTAGTTATTGTTTTATCATCTCTCACGCTTATTTTAAATCTCATCCCTTTTTAATTAATTCAAGATGTGAGTCACAATATAACAATAAAATGTGATAAATTAAAAAGGTATTTAATATAATGAGAAAGAGTAGTTTTTGTTTAATAGTTTTTTTTTTTTCTGTAAAACGTCAAATCACTTTATAATAATAACAATAATGATAAAAGTGTGCTGAAGAAGCTTCTTTTTTTTTTTCCCAATAATTAGTGCTATAGGGTTCCATGATATATGATGAATGAACAGAAGAACACATTCATGCTAGCCCTAACTGTAGATTTCTTTTTCTTGCTCCAAAATTTGGGTTAAGCTCATAGCAGCATCAACAATTGGCGAGTTTCTCTGCAGTGAGGAATTTGAACATTTCTATGGTTGTCTTGGTCTCATCTTGAAGCAACATAAAGTCATAGTACTAAAGGGATTTTGAAAACTGCTCTTTATCTATAGAGCTGTACAATGAAGGCTATGAATAGGGTTCTCATAGTTTTTCTTCTTCTTGTTTCCCTTTATGTTACATCTTCTCATCAAAACACAGATCAGAACTCATCAGAATTCAATATCACGAAAAGGGTTGAGACTAATGATCATGATGCTAAAGTTTTCTACAAGCACACTTGGCCGGTAAGAGTACTCTCCTTAGAAATTTATATACAATAACATTTTCTAGACCAAATAGGTGGATGTAGTAGAATCTTTTTGTATATGCTTTTCAGAGTTTTTCTATCATAAAAACTTTCATATTTTCACAAGATAGAAACTATAAAAACTTAGTGCTTACATATTAAGGACATTGGTTCGGGAGACCACTGAATTTATCTCATATTTTTTTTAGGTATGTATAAGGGTTAAACCTTGTTCCTGTTATTCAATCCTTATTGTTGGACATTGCACTGTGATTACCTTTGTGATGCTTTTGTTTTTGGTTGTAGAGGATGAAATTTGGGTGGAAAATAATAGTGGGAAGCATAATTGGATTCCTAGGATCAGCATTTGGGACTGTGGGAGGTGTTGGTGGGGGTGGCATCTTTGTACCAATGCTTACCCTAATTGTTGGATTTGATGCAAAATCAGCAACAGCAATATCAAAATGTAAGAATTAGTACTATTTTAAATCCTCTAATGCATGCTCAATGGGTTATGAGATTCATGGCATATATGGGTTGCTTCCTTGCTCCATATTCAATGCCAAATTTTTAACTAGAGATTCAATTATTTTCATGTTTTGATGTGCAAGTACTATGTATGATAACAATCTGGGACAAAATATTTATTTATTTATTTTTAACTAATCTTTTTAAATGTTTCATTACAAGATAAATTAAATACAGGTTTATGATTTACATCGAAATTGAAATTATTTTAAGTAATATTTTTTTTCTTCATATAAAACATGAAATTAAAACCTTCAAAAAGACCCTTACATATGTTTTTTTATCCCAAGTATGAATGCATAAAATTTTTGGAACATTATTTATTATTATTTTTTCAAAATGTGACTACTATGTTAATAATTCTATCAAATATAATAATTAAATCTCCCTTAATAAAAAAATGTCTCACATACTCAGATCTGAGACTTTTATAGAACTATGTAGCTTATCTTAAACTCAAAGGTTGAACTTCTTATCTAAGTTGGCTGTGAAGGTTTTTAGAAATTTTCACTGTTAGTTTTTCTGTCCTGGTTTGTTTTGACGGACTTTAAAAACTAAATCTAATTAATTTTATTAATTTGGATTAACTCATCAGTTTTTTTACGTAATTTGAATTAAACCAATCTAACAGATTGGTTCGACTTAAATCAATAAAGTTGAATACTATACAAATGTACCAAACTCTGATTACGAAAATCTAGCATAAAGTTATAAAAATGTAATACATAAATAAGTGAAATTGAAAATTTAAAAGGAAAATTTATCTGCATAAACGTCACAAGCGCAAAAATTTAATATCTCCAACTTATAATGTAAAAATTATAAATATTTTAAATATTAAGAAAGTGGTTAATGTACAGGTAAAATTCAGACACTTCATAATCTTAAGCGTATTAAGTAGTCTTAATGAAATAAACATATTAAACAATGGATACTAAATACTATTTGGAAAAAAAAAAACAGTTGGTCTAACTCATTAGCAATGTAAAATAATATAATGCATATTTTCAACACAAATTCTTAAAACATTTTGTTTATAAATAACTTTTTTTATATTAATTGTTTATTTTATTTATTTTTATCCAGCTTAACATTTAAATTTCTCACAATAAAACTTTAATTTTTAAAAAAAGATAAGTTTTCTAGTCACTTTCTAAAAATATTGTCGTGAGTGTAAAAGATTGTTTGATAAAAAAAACAAATTTATAATCAATGTATGAAAAAAATCTTTCAGTAAACTAATTATTGATTCGATCTATAACTAATTTTATCATAATTCCATTCAAATATCGGTAATATACTACAAAATAATAATAATTATATCCTTAATTTTTTATAAAATAGTATTAATTATTGACAAATACCTTTTTTAACGAATTAAATAAATAAAATGCAACATTTTAAGATTTGTAACTACTTTACCAAATACATTTTTTTCTGCTAAACTTTAGATTTTTTCAACTAAGCCATTCAATAATAAGATAGCATAAGATAACTTAACAAAGATGTCTTAATGTCCACCATAAAACCAGAAAACAACAGATTATTATCATAGACACTAATCCTAATTAAATCCTTACGACAAAAATCAAAACCTAAACCCTAAACTCAAATTTATTTGCACCCAACCATAATGCGTGCTGTCAAATTGTGCAGCTTGACCTCATTTTCCTCTAAACTTAATTATTGACCAATACTAATCTACAACTACACTATTTTAAAAGGTTTTCTAAACTTGTACTTAAAAAACATATTTGCTTTGGGAATGAGGTAAGAATGTTATGAATTTTGATGTACCATTGTACATGTTTGGAACATTATATGGGTGAAATTTGTATTGTTTGGTTGGTGAAGGCATGGTTACAGGTGGAGCAGGAGCAACTGTTTTCTACAACTTGAAGCAAAGGCACCCAACTCTTGACATGCCTGTGGTTGACTATGACCTAGCACTTCTTTTTCAACCAATGTTGATGCTTGGAATCAGTGTTGGAGTTGCTTTCAATGTCATTTTTCCTGACTGGATGATAACAGCTTTGTTAATTGTAGTTTTCATTGGTAGGTACCAATTCCTTCAAAAATGAATCTCTGATCTTTTTCATTTTTCTTTGCTTCCTTTTGATGTAGTCTAAATGTGAAACAGGCCTTTCAGTCAATGCATTCTTTAAGGGTGTCCAAACATGGAAAAAAGAAACCATTCTTAAGAAGGTTTTTGTTTCAACATATATACCTCATCTTTCTATTAAACTTCTTTGAAACAGTACACAATTTGGTCCCCAAAGTAGCACAAACTTGTGTTGCTTTTGTCATGGCCACCAAAAGAGACAAATTTCCTAACAATTACATCCCTTAAAGACATGACCAAAGCAACACAAAATGTCACTTTCAAGGACTAAGTTGCATACTGAATCAATTTCTGGTGTTTTGATTCATTACATATCCCTGTTATAATTCCAGGAAGCCAGGCAGAATGCACAGTCAAATGGTAAGTGTTTCTGCTATATCCTTGGATCTGTGTTCTTGTAGTTACTATAGTTGAAGGAGAGAAAACATTACCAAACATGTCATGCTAACTTTGAGTTTCATCAGATGCTGGAGGAACCGGTAATGCTGCTCATCCTCAAACAGAAGAGATGATCAATGAAAGTCATATAAATACCAATCAATCGAGGAAAAAAGTAGTAAAAATGAAGACAGTTGCTGCTGGTGTTTTTTTTTTTATCGGCTGCTGCTGGTGTTTTCATGTCCAACTTCGGTACTTTCTGATAAATCTAAAACTTCTGTGCAGGTTTCTGTTATTGAAAATATTTACTGGAAGGAACTTGGAATTCTTGTATCTGTGTGGATCTTGATACTTGCATTGCAGATAGGAAAGGTTAGTTGTTTTTTTTTTTTTTAATCAGAAAAAACAACTAAAATAAATGAGCTCATTTAAGGGTGATCCAACCCTCATATCACTACAAAAAAATCATAAAATAGAAATAAATTTTTAGAGACCAAAATAATTAGTTGCAATAGTAACTAAATTAGAGACCATTCTATAAACTACAAAAAGAATTGGTTTCTAAATTAGTTTATATTAATGTTAAATAGTTTCTAAATTGGTATCTAATTAACAACCAAGATTTTAGAGGCCAAATTTAGAAACTAAATAATTGGTAGTTAAAACTTTGGTTGCTAATTAAATACTAATTTAGAAACTATTTAATAATAATAGAAACTAATTTAGAAACCAATTTTGTTTTTAGTTTCTAAAATGGTTTCTACTTAAGTTACTATTGCAACTAATTATTTTGGTATCTAAAAATTAGTTTCTATTTCATGATTTTCTTGTAGTGTACAGAGTAAGAATGAACAAAAGTACCTTTTCACCTTTACATTGAAAATAATAAATATTCTCCTACTGCCTTCCCCTGCACTACTAGCTAAAGAAAGAACATTAAATCAAATACATACATACTAAGGGTTCTAGACACCAGTCAGAGAACGAAAAAGTTCATTGACGATATCTTTGAAACAATCCAGGATCAAACCTTAAGCTGTGTTAGGGAAAAAACTTCAGAGTGATCAACCACACCACCTTTAAATAAACACCTTTAAATAAGCAATTATTCTTGTGTCTTCAATTTCACTAACCAAATCCAAATATTGCCCATAACAAGATTAACTGAAGTAGATGCATCTAAGATTTTGAAATGTTCAAAATGTGACCTAGGAATGTTATGATCAACCGAACTCACTCCTAACCAGTCATAACAAAGATTCCAAATTTGCCAAGCAACTCTACATCCTAAGAATAAATGATTTGTTGACTCCTCTAACGGCTTGCAAAATCAACAAAGATTGCTCTCGATCCCTATCCTTGTGTCTCTCCAGATTTACCTTGGATGCAACCTTGTTTTCATTCACCCTCCAAGTTGTAACATGGGCCGAAGGAAGCGTCTTAATCCTCCAGAAAAAATTGTACAGTCTTGAAACTTCCTTCCTCCGTCTCTCCTTAAAGACCTATAAGCTGACTTGACTGAAAACGTTGTTGTCTCACTATCCTTCCAAGCCCATCTGTCCTCTGACTCCACCTCGAGCTTCTTGTTAGAAATTATCTCTAGAAGCTGGCTTACTTGATCCTCCTCCCAAAAAAAAAAAATCCTTCTCCACTTTAAGTTCCACTACCAGATCCTGTTAACCTAGTAGTGTCTTGTTTATTTTAAGAAATATATTTTTGCATCGAGAAGAGATGTATTATGTGAAGGCTCTTATGAATATTTTATTATTCATAGAATAAAAGGATAACATAAAATTTAAATGCTAAAATCATCTCCATTTTAAAGTTAAGATAATAACTTCCTAAATTTAAATAATAAGTTTATATTCTTATTTTTTCCTAATTTAATCACAAGAAAAACTTTCAAAAACTAAACTTTTTCAAATTCAAATTACAAATATTTATACATACATTTCAAGTTATAAAGAGTAAAAGAGTGTAAATAATCAAAGAAGGCTTAGATAGATGATTTGATATTGCTGATAGGATATGACTACTTGGCCCTGAATTTCATGATTCTTGAATTGTGAAAAAAAAAAAAATATATTTTTTTTCAAGGAGACACGAAGCGTGATATATTTCATGTATAATTATAAAGTTTCTTTTTCCACAATTATAGAATAATAGATTTTATGCCTATTAATAGCACTTACTAAAAACGCCATCCAATTTGTTTGGGTTTCGTTTAATTATCTCATATACTTCTCCATTCTGATAACACTGAATCAGGTTCATGCAATTAAGGTCAAACCTAGTTAATCCGAGTCAGAGTAAGAGAAAGTCAAACTTAAATTGAGTCGAGTCGATTTGGTCCAGATTGAGTCTAGACCCGGATCTAAGTTGAGTTGAGTCGGGAACCAACAGTTGAGTCAAGACATATCTATGTTTCATTCGTCTTGAGGCTGATTCACGTTCAGTCAAGTTGGACTAGACTCATGTTGGTTTTAGTCTAATTAAGACTAGATCGAGCCCAACCCAATTAAGATGAGTCGACTTGAATTTTCCTTGTCCAAATCAAGTTGAGTCGACTACTAGTGAGTTAAGTCAATCCAGACTAAGGTTGAGTTAAGTTAGTTAATCCAGGTCAAATTATGTTAGGAAGAAACCAATGTTCGGTTAAAATTTCTTAATTATTTTTTAACACCGAATGTCTAACAAGTTTTACGAGTTATAAGAATTGAAGATATTGAGTTGAAGGTGATTGAATTTTTTTTATCGACTTTCCATGCATAAAAATATATTAATTTGTGAAGAATTTTGAGAGTAATAGATGAAGTGCAAACGGTGTGAGAAATACTAACAGATTTTTTTCCCTTTGCTTTCTTGAGTTTTCTTTCTTTTTGTATTCTTATTATGGATTGTCTTGCATCATAGGAGTATTTTAACTTCTTCCGAAAGGTCTAAATCCCATAAATGCATTATATATTATTGCCAAATATCATAACTCTCCCTAAAAAAAATAAAAATAAAAGAAGTACCTTAAGGAAAAATATTTTTAAATGAATAAATATATTATGCATAGAAATTTTATGAATATTTTATTCATGTACTCGGTATAAAACAAAAAGTGTAAAATAACACAAAATTCAAATACTAACATTTTAATTTTAAAATCAAACTAATAATTTCCAAAGTCTAAATAACAAGTCAACATGCATATATTTATCTAAACAATATCCTAAAAGTTCTGTGATAACAAACCTTCAAATTAAGTGTAGCTTCGACGAAATTTTCATATTTGGTACAATTTGTATTCTTTATATTTGTTTTTTTAGTTCATCAACATCTTTGCTGTATGCTAATATATATTCCTTCGATTTTGAATCAGAACTACACCACAAATTGTTCAGTGCTGTATTGGGTATTGAACCTGCTCCAGGTACGAATAGCTAGTTGAAATTTGTCTGAAACAGAAGTTTTTGTTATTCATTTCAGATTTTTGAAGATTTAATATTTTATAAACATGTAGATAAAAACATATTATAGAAGTTGGTTTTATAAAGTTAAATTACACTACAACAAGAAAATAAAGTAATAAAAATTAATTTTAAAGACAAAAAATAATTAGTTACTAATAATTAAATTAGATATTATTTTACAAACTAAAAAATTATTGATTTTTAAATTAATTTCTATTATTAATAAATAGTTTTTAAATTGATATCTAATTAATTATCAAGATTTTAACTATCAATTATTTAAATTTTAAATTTGGTAGAAAAACCTTGATAGTTAATTAGATATTAATTTAAAAATTATTTATCAGTAATATAAACTAATTTAGAAACCAATAACTTTTTTAGTCTCTAAAATAATATTCAATTTAGTCGTTATAACTACTAATTATTTTTTGTCTCTAAAATTTGTTTCTATTTAATGATTTTCTTGTAGTGTTAGGTTTAAAGTTTATTTTTTATATTATCATATAAGTCAGTTTTATAAAGTTAAGTTAAGTTTAAAGTTTATTTCTTAATATGATATCACAGTCATTAAATCTTACTTTATAAATTAATGTTATAAAAGTTAAGTTACACAGTCAAAGATACCATCAGTGAGTTTCTCATTCTCTGGATGGTGTCTTGAATCCTTGGTATGTATATACTCGATTTAATGCTGATGCGTTGTTTTTTTTTTTTTTCAGTTATTAGTGTTGGAAATGAAGTAGATGATTAATTTGTGAATTTTAGATACAAAGGTGGAAATAAACTTTTATCTTTTATTTTCTGTATGAGGGTTAGATCACTCCTTAAGTGGACCGATTTAATTTAATTGTTTATTGACGATAAAAAAACACTTAATTTCAATTCTTAATACAAGCTAACCTTACCTACGAAATGAAGTGTTGAATGTGAATACATCTAAATCTATTTTTGCTCGCTTTACTTATTCTGAGTGGTGCATTGATCATGTGTTCAGTACGTTTTCAATTAAGTGAGCTTATACAAGGTTTCTTCCTTTGGTTGAGTTGATTTGTAAGGATTAGATTATTTAGAAGGGTTGTGTTATGGGCATGTATAAGGGTTGGACTACCATAAAGTAGTTCATATTTATTATTTTTTGATGATTGATTTGGTCTTAACATAAAAAAACGTGATTTTAGTCTTAGAATGAATGAATGAAGCAGAGGAAGATATTGTAGTGGTGATTATGTTATTATGATATCAGGTGCCTATCACTGTGGGAACAAGTTTTTATGAGGCGATGCTTCTGTACAAAGGAAAGAGAGTGATAGCATCACTGGGTGATGAATACAGAGGTTTGCATGTAGGGAAGTTAATGGTTTATTGTACGTGTGGGTTGGTTGCTGGTGTAATTGGTGGGTTGCTGGGTCTTGGTGGAGGATTCATCTTGGGGCCACTTTTCATTGGACTAGGAATTCCTCCTCAGGTATACGTTTCATCATCATCATCATCTTCTTCTTCTTCTCATCTTCTTCCACATGGAATTCACTCTCATTCACCACCACTTTCCACCAAGCTAGGTCTCAAGTGCTACATCCACTTTTGCAATGACGTTTTCTGCATCCATGTCCGTGGTGGAATATTACCTTCTCAAACGTTTCCCTGTTCCTTATGGTAAGTGTATACATGAACCACCACAAATTCAAGGGCTTATCAATAACCTAACCATTATATCATGGCCACTGATAGAGTAAACATCACTCTTACAATTAATCATTGAGTTTTTTATCACTTTATATTGACTTTTAATAATAATATATAAACTTATCAACATGCTAAAAGTTATTTCCCACGGATAATATACTTAAATACTGCATGCTAAAGGAACTAACAAATATTTGAGAGGATGTGTAATTTAACAAATTTATCACATCAAGATGATTAGTTGGTTAAGAAAAATAATAGTATAAGCAGTGAGTAGGTTTAGTATATATGTATATAGTTGAATCACAGATTTGCCAAATTTTATGAAATTAATTTAAAATTAAATCAATGTAAAATCTTTATACAATATTGGGCATACATTTCCCCCATGAAAAAGGCAAAAGTATTTCATAGCTGATGTGATTCAACTAAAATTACCGTCTCAAATAGTAGATATCACTTGACAAAAACTACAAAGAGGTAAATTGAACTGATATTTTTTTATCAGAAAAAAAAACACACTATAAGAACTTAAATAAAAATTAATTTTAAAAACAAAAAAAGTAATTATTAATTAAATAAAATATTATTTTATAAACTAAAAAAAATATTAATATCTAAAATAATTTCTATAATTAATTAATAAATATAATTTTTAAATTGATATTAACTATCAATATTTTAGTTATCAATTACTTTATATTTTAAAGTTGGTAGCTAAAACCTTGATAATTAATTATATATTATTTTGAAAATTAATCTATAAATTTTATTAATAATATAAATTACTTAAAATATCAATAATTTTTTTAATCTTTAAAATAATATCTAATTTATTTAATATAATAATTAACTACTTTTTGTCTATAAAATTAAATTTTATATTTAATTATTTTCTTGTTTTAAAAGAGATAAATTCATAATCCTGACAAAAAAGGAAGGGTTGTTAAGTGCTACAAATACTATTTAACATAACTCTAATTTTTATATATATATATATATATATATATATATATATATATAACTGTTTAGAGTTATGTTAAATAGTATTTGAGAGTGAAGAAGTTACATGAATATATATAAAATATATATAACGAAATCACTGTTTAACACAAAATTTATTAAAAGTGAAGAAGTTACATGAATATGAAATAAGAAGTGGAATGTATACAACTTTGTAATTTTTAATAGTTTTTTTTTATGATAGTATATGTTTAGTGATAAAACTTTTGGTACCTAAAAGTACAAAGTTACTTCATAAGATGGAGCTTTTAATGCTTAACGTGTGATTATTTTGCAGCACTTTACTTTGTAGCAGTAGCCACTGCTGCTGCACTGGTTGGGCAGCATTTGGTGAGAAAGGTTATTGCAATATTGGGGAGAACGTCTCTGATAATTTTCATCCTTGCACTCACGGTTTTTGTGAGTGGAATATCACTAGGCAAGTGCATTTTGCACGATATTCCTTTGGATTCTTCTTCCTTTTTAGGATGATTAGTACCCTATGAGTACTATATACACTATACTAATCTCAGTAAGAACTTGTGGTTGCTGTTTACCCTTATCTTATTTTATTAACATCTATTTCAACAACTTGTCGTGCTTTAAGTTGCAGAGAGTAATAAACGATTTGCTGATATATATTGATTCCATAGTTGGAATCAGTTGGAATATACTGATAGGATCAAAGTGCTTACACCATCATCACAACGATTGCCACAAACATACACTTTTATTTGTTACAATCAACACAATGCATTTTAAATTATAGGGACCTCATATACTTACTTTAGAAAAATTAAAGAAAATTTATTCATGCATATGCTTTGACATTTCCAATAATCAGTAATAGATTACAAATTTACAAAATGACTTAACCTTTTTTTCATTTATTTCAAATTGCAGGAGGAGTAGGCATAGCAAACCTGATTAAAAGGATCGAACAGAAGGAGAACATGGGTTTTGGAGATCTTTGCTCCTACAGGGTTAGAAGTTAAAGACATAACTATGTTTTTAGGGACTGTATTAAGAACACAACTATTTAGTTTAAAGCTGCATAAGCATTTAAATCTATTCTATATATACGATAGTGTTTGTGTAAAACGTTTTCATTATTGACAAATAAATTGTTTCTTTTTTTGCGCAGACAAAATAAATTCTTTTGTTTTCGATTATATTCTGAAGTACGAGTTTTTCAATAAAATCACACGTTTTTCACAGATGTCATAAATGTTTTCCGAAATTAATTAATGAAAAGGAGTGGTGAAGAATATTCAAAAAGAGACTATGAACACTGATCATTTACATATATATACATATTTAATTTCTCTTGATTTAAAAGTTTAATTATATAAAATTTTGATCTGAATTTGAGAAATATTTAACATTAGAACATTTGGTTTTGGAAGCTCCACAAACCGTAGTGCATGTGGCATATTTGAAGCACTAATTAGTTTATTAGGCCAAAGTAGTGGGAGTACACTGTCCACAAAGAGCCAAAAAAGTATGTGTAATTGTATAGAAAATAAAAAATGAAAGATGAAAGAAACCAATGAACACAAAGAATAGAGACCATGTTGTTATCAGTACTACTCTGACCGAAGATGTTGTTTTCTTGTACCTAAATTTTGATTGAATACAAAAAAACCATTATCAACAATTACCGTACAAGCTCCTTTATTTGAAGTGAGCACTTTCTTCAAATTTCTATATATATAGTCCTCATGGTTTCATGTTGATGCAAAGTATATCAGTTAGTTCTAAAAGGACTAAGATTTTCAGTTTAGAAAACCAGTCTGTGTCTGAAGAGAGAGTAAATGGCTGTGCATGCATCAAGAAGGTGGGATGTGAAATGGGTTGCTGCAAAGGCTTTCATTGCTTTTGTTCTTCTTGTTTCAGTCTCAGCTACTCCTTCTTCTCATCAAAATGCAGACATCAAAACACCATCTAATGGAACTATAGGTGTTGATTATCATGCTAAAGCATTTTACAAGCACCATTGGCCGGTAAGAAAGAATTAATGCTCATTTTCACAGTTACTTGGATCACAAAACTTCTGCGTCAATTTCAAATATCCACAACAGTGATAAAAATATGTTTTGAGATGATCTAAGACAACCCTTTTAACTTTGAATATCTTATTAGATGAATACTCCAAAAAATTTCAGTGCATGCATGCATGCATGTGGATATTGGTTTTGTATTAAGTTGGATGAGATGGATTAACCTTGTAAATAATGGTTTTCATTTTTGTGTGTGTTGTGTGCAGAGTATGAAATTTGGATGGAGAATAATAGTAGGAAGCTTAGTTGCATTCCTAGGATCAGCATTTGGGACTGTGGGAGGTGTTGGTGGGGGTGGCATCTTTGTGCCCATGCTTACTCTTATTGTTGGATTCGATCAAAAGTCAGCAACAGCAATTTCAAAATGTAAGAACTTCCATTCTTTTTTAATTCTTCACTAACAAATTAACATTTTATCTTTATCTTTGTGGAATTTTATTCTTGTTCTCTCTTATGTTAGTGATAGGTTTTGAACCTTCTTTTCTTTCTTCTGCCATATAAATATAAGACTAATGATATATTAATAAGTTTATTTTTTTATACAATCCATTACCACTCTCAATATTATTATTTTAATATTTTTCTATATTATCTTATTATAAATTTACTTTTTATTATATATTTATATTTAAATCAATCACATCAAAAAGTTATATACAAATTTATATACAAGTTTTATGGTTCTCAAATAGATTTGTTCAGTATCATCTATATCTGATACAACTGTTGTTTTCTTCTTCTTGTTTTTGATAGAATCAATAATATTTTTCTTGATAATAAATGTTAAAGATTTTTTTAAATGTCATTATATATATATTATTTTTTTTCTTGTTATTATAACTATTTTTTCTTTTTCCGTATTTATTACATGAATAATCTAATTAAAAAATTTATGTTATCTTGAAGTTTTAAAAAATATAAATAAAAAGAACATTTTTTTTTGTTTAAAAATGGATAATTAATGATAAAGGTATGAACCTGTAACAAAAAAAATTAATAGCATTTACCAAGCATGCGGGAGTGGTACTAGGTTGATTTCATTGTCCAAATCTCAGTGCCGATATTTTAATGAAATTAACATGTTCTTTATAAATGAATAATTTATTTTGCTTTTAGACCTCACTATTATCTTCTGATGTATGAATGCATATATTTTAATTAATATCGTTTTCCCAGTTTTTATTTCATCTGTCATGATTCTTTATTCTTTTGCAGTCCTAAAGCAACTAGTTTTATATATGACTGTAAATATATGGAAAAATCTTAGAGAGATAAAAAAAAAATGAAAAACATTCTTCTATATGTACATGTAACGTTATTTTCTCGAATGATAAAAAATATGCACTTGTCAATTTTTTTATTCTGAAATCATACATATAGACACACAAAGTAAAAACTCTTGTTTATTATAATAAGTAAAAAATATAAATATATATTAACTAACATACATATATGACAACTTCCTAGGAATATTCAAAAATGTTATATTTGTTTGGTTTAGTCGTTAAAAATATTTAATTCATAATTTTTATTTTTCAAGTAATAAGAGTTATCTATCACTTGATATATATGTTTCCAAATGATTTTATAAGAATTACTCTTCTTCATCTAATTCAATCCCATATTTTATTTATTTATTTTACGATTCTAAGAAGTAATTTATTTTTTATTGTTAGATTAAAATAAAATAAAAAATGGAAATAGTTTAAATTTATTTTTAAAATATAGCTTCATTTTTTTTTCACACACATATATTCGTATAATTTATCTGTTAATATTTTTTATGGGTATCTAATGGAAAATTTTCTCCGCAATTTAGAAATCAATTATACGCTTAATTAATTTAATATAAATATAATATTATCAGGCAAAGAATACAATTTGAAAACTTTTTTGAACTCTAATTAACCAGAATATTTGTGAGGCAATATGAAAGAGAAAACAGTTAAGCGTGAGACAAAATGAAATAATTGAATTATCAATAATTTAGAACAATATATAATATAATTACTCTGTTTTTATATATACATCTCATATTCCTATTTTAATCTTAAATATAATTTAAAATTATAAAAAAATATAAAATTCTTTATACTAAAAATAATAGAAATCATCTACTATTATTCTGATATAATATATCAACAAACATTTAATCTTACAGAAAATATAAATGAAACAAATTAAATAAAGAGATACATTTTTAAACAAATAAATTATAAACTATATATTAAGATAAGTTTTATTAAAGTAAAAAAAAAAGTTAGAGAGATTCACTAGGTGAGTAATTTCTTAAAACATTCAATACATAAAGCCAAAGATAAAAGTTCATTATGCTTTATTGGTATTTTCTTAATACAAATATAGACTGTGTCAACCAACTTTTAATCTACATATTAACTGTTTTAACAGAAAAATTTAGTACTCATGGAATCTGTTTGTTTGATGAATTAGGCATGATTACTGGTGGAGCAACAGCAACAGTGTTCTACAATTTGAGGCAAAGACACCCCACACTTGATTTGCCTGTGATTGATTATGACTTAGCACTTCTCTTCCAACCAATGTTGATGCTTGGAATCAGCATTGGAGTTGCTTTCAATGTCATTTTTCCTGAGTGGATGCTAACAGTTTTGCTAATAATATTTTTTGTTGGTAAGAATTACTGATCAAACTTCAAAATTCTGACACTATTGATTTGCTCAATTAATTTCTTCCCTCTGATGTGATCTGAATGTTAAACAGGCATTTCAATTAAATCCTTCTTTAAGGGTGTTGAGACATGGAAGAAAGAAACCATTATGAAGAAGGTTAATTAATTGCTTCATTAAACATCACCCTCTTTTATATTTTAAATTTCTTTCAAGTTTTGCATTCTGATGTTTGTGCCTGCATCCATGTTATGATTCCAGGAAGCTAAGAAGAATTCTCGGATTGATGGTAAGTGGTTTGATATTATTTGTATTCTACCTTTCTGTATATATAAGTGTTTATCAGACATGTCATGCTATTTTTGAATCTAATCACATATTGCAACTCCTGAAGATGATGCACATTATATTCAGACAGAAGAGCCTACCAAAGATGATACTAAAGAACCAATGAAAAAGGTAGTACAAAATACTGAAAGTTATTGATTCCATATATATGCAACATCTATTCTTTCTAATGATATCTAAAACTGTCATGCAGGTTTCTATAATTGAGAACATTCGTTGGAAGGAACTTGGACTTCTTTTTTCTGGCTGGATCGTGATTCTTGGATTAGAGATTGGAAAAGTTGGTATTCATAAATAGTTCTACTCATAATTTTGAGTTTTTCATTTTCTATGCATTGGTGAACATAATATGATGATAACACATGGCTCTGTTTTGAAATCAACAGAAACACACAACAACTTGCTCGAGGTTATATTGGCTAATGAATCTACTTCAGGTATAAACTACTCTAGGATAATTGAATAAACCAATTATCATGGTGATTGCTGACTATTTTACTTCTTTATTTACTCTCAGGTTCCCTTAGCTGTAGGAATGAGTTCATATGAGGCTGTTCGTCTGTACAAAGGGAAGAGAATCATAGCATCCAAGGGAGATCAACAAACACATTTTTGTGTGCTGCAGTTGGTTCTATTCTGTGCTTGTGGAACACTTGCTGGCATGATTGCTGGTTTGCTAGGCCTTGGTGGAGGATTCATCTTGGGACCCCTTTTCCTTGGTCTAGGCATTCCTCCTCAGGTACCCTTTTTCTAGCCTTAAAACATAGATTTTACTATGAATTCACTCTAATTGAGGATTTTTTTCACAAAGGTTGCAAGTGCTACATCCACTCTGGTCATGGCTTTTTCTGCATCTATGGCAGTGGTGGAATATTACCTTCTCAAACGTTTCCCCGTTCCTTATGGTAAGTTTCCATAAGATTTTTACAAGATAATTAGAAAAATTTAATCAATTTCTCTATAATTTGAGTTAAGTAAACACTAACTTGTTACAATGAAAAATTTAATGCTGAACTTTGGATACCATGTTACAGCTATTTACTTCGTCAGTATAGCCACTGCTGCAGCACTTGTTGGACAGCATTTAGTGAGAAAGGCAATTGCCATACTAGGAAGAGCATCTGTGATCATTTTCATCCTAACCTTCACACTTAGTGTTAGTGCAGTTTTACTAGGTAAGTGTAAGATTATTTCATTTGCAGAGTGTGTTAATGCAGTTTTATGAGCCAAAAGTAAAATGCTTTTATTTTGTCACAGGTGGAGTAGGAGTTGTACACATGATTCAAAAGATTGAACATCAGGAGTACATGGGATTTGGAGACCTTTGCACATACAAGGTCAAAAAATAGAGTTCAGCAGAAAGAGAAATGAAGAAAGTAATAAGTGCTTGATGTGAAAAAAAGAGAAATTGAGAATGTGATATGAATGTTTACAATGCTAAAATGTTGATATATCAATGTTCTGAAGTTCTTGATGGATGGTATCTAATTGCAGAACATATCTTTAGTTAACAAAAATCCTGAAGCTATTAATAACTTTTAAAATATTTATTTTAACTGGAAAATAAAATAAAAACGACATGTGCAGAAGTTTAAAGGAAAAAGAATGAAACTCGGCAAAAGATTTCTCTATTCCAACTTAATTATGCAATGAGAGACTCAAAATTACCACTTCTTAAGTTAAAAAGTTTAAGAACTTGGTGGGTGGAAAATGAATAACATCATTAAATAATTATCATGAAGAAAAAAAGAAACTTGTTCGCCAAGTAATTCCGATACTAAAGTAAATATTTAAAAGGTAAGACTTAACTAAAATAATAATTTTTTTAATAAAATGTGGTTCAATCTGTTTAATAAGAGACATGCTATATTTAATTCCAGACCTTTTTCTCTCAAAAAATGCACATGAGAAAGTTCTCAACATTTTAGTAATTAAGATATTAATATATATATATATATATATATATATATATATATATTTAAGCAAACTTCTTTATAAATATTGTTTTAGAGAAAAAAATAAAATAAATAAATTTTTCTACCAATTAAAATCAACTTATATATAAATAAACGTACACAAATTTTTTTAAGTAAAGTTTTGAAATTTAATTTTCAATAAGTTTTTTTAATTTATTATAAATTACGTTTTAGGGAATCATTGAACAATTTTTTTTACTTTCCGCCCATACCCCTATATTGTCGTGATACAAAGGTTTTTACTTTCTGCACCATGTATTTTAATCCGGAACCTTCATAATATACGGGGAAAATTAAATTTGTCCGCGTAATTAAGCACATTTTAGATTAGTTAATCGATAATATTTTAAAATTATTTAATGCAGAATAATATTATAAATTTATAGATTGTATAATTTAAATATATTTTTAAATTGTACAATTTAAAATATTCATGTACATATATTTTACATTACATATTCTAAAATTTTGTTATGTTATTCTAAATTTAAAAATTTTAAAAATATTATTATGAGTTGACCAATTTAAAATACTTCCAACCCTATAGGCAATTTGCACTTTTCCCACCATTAATGGAAATCAAAGTCGCTGGTGTTTTGTCTTAATTGTCTTGGTGATTTTCTCTTATTCTGTCTTGTCAGTTCTATATATAAAAAACTCAATGTGTTTTTGATATACTTTGCAATGAGTTCGAACATTTTGTATACAACTTATAATTCTCTTAAATGACGTATTCGTGTCGGACACACGTATCGATGTTGACACTCGTACGACATTCGTAGAACATTTATGGGTGAAATGTTCAATTCAAAAAATATTTGTTGGATTTTTGAAAATTCTAACACAGTTCTATAACACAATTTTAAAAGATATAAATACAATAATTTTCTAAAAACTCAAATTTATTATATAAATTTTTATATTATAAAAATAAGGAACAAATTCTTTTGAAGCATTCATGAAAAATATCTTCATGCTCTCAAAAGAATCTGAAACATACTATTGCACATAAATATTTATTTTCAATTTAAATAATTTAAAATTATATAATGTATAAATCCGTGTCCTACATTTTAGAGATTATACGTATCTATGTGTCCATATCCATATCGTATCAATATCCGTATTTGTGCTACATAGATGGAACCTTTCGTTATAACGCAGTAGTATTTTCTTGTTCTTGTATTTTTTTTTTTATTGTGGGACGAAACCCAGCCTAATATGAGTCTATATATGTTTAAATCAAATCTAATCTCCCAGAAATTGAAAACAATAAAAGAAGAAACCATATGAAAAAAATAAAATAAAAATTTATATGCAAGGTTATTCATATACAATTATTGTGACAAAGGTACAATATATGATTTTTTTCTTGTTATATATTGTTGATCTTGATCATCTCCACTCAACCAACGAGACTCTAACTACATAAATTCCTCACATATAGAAATCAATGATTACTAAGATAAAGAGATCAATGATTACTAAGATAAAGAGATCAATGATTACTAAGATAAAGAGATCAATGATTACTAAGATAAAGGGGTAAATACATATATACACAGATAATAAGCTTGACGGAATAGCTTAGTATTTAAGCATCTAATATAAGATATGTGTGAAATAAAGAAACTTGTAGCAGGACTGATATCACTTGGTAAACTTCCCACGGAAACTAAAAATGAAGATTAAATAATTTATACACATATGTTGTGGCCTAAGCCGTGGCTTCCTAAGAAAATGTGAACTCAAAAACATTTCTACAGGATTAATTGTTGAAATTTGAAAACTAATACAATGAATTTTCCTTTTTCAAGTCAACTAAAAAGTATACACCAACATAAAAATACAAAAATGTGGCACTAATGTAACCAAAGACAATACAGAACTGCATTAAGGAGCCCCGCCCTTGAATATTAGGCCTCTCAGAACCTTAATTTTTAACCTTGTACATGCAAAGGTTTCCAAACCCCATGTACTCCTTATGTTCAATCTTTTGAATCATGTGTGAAACTCCTACTCCACCTGTTACCAAATAAAAGCATTTTACATTTGGCTCATAAAACTGCATTAACACACTCTGCAAGTAAAACCATCTTACACTTACCTAGTAAAACTGCACTAACACTAAGTGTGAAGGTCAGGATGAAAATGATCACAGATGCTCTCCCCAATACTGCCACCATCTTTCTCACCAAATGCTGTCCAACAAGTGAAGCAGCAGTGGCTACAGCTACCAAGTAAACGGCTGCAACACCATATCCAAACTTTAACATCAAATTCCCATACCATATCACAAGTTATTGCTTCATTAGGCTATTAGTCCATTAAAATTATCTACTACTAGGTGCATGCTCTTGGAACTAAGCAAA